>Ga0157363_1004531_pt1 | contig 12825 bp, 6 predicted proteins | sample AttsexASBM1_FD_111477 | JGI IMG/M metagenome (GOLD analysis project Ga0157363, IMG submission 111477) | Fungus gardens microbial communities from leaf cutter ant in Ribeirão Preto, State of São Paulo, Brazil - Atta sexdens ASBM1 | ecosystem: Host-associated > Fungi > Mycelium > Unclassified ...
TATATCGCGCGACGCGATTGTTTGTTATTTTTTTTTTCTTTCCTCCTTACATTCAATCGCACGTAAAAGACCGACGATCACCTGTCACCGCGCCGAATATATACAATCCACGATATCTCGGTTAAGGCCCTTCGCTCCGGGCCCGGTTCGCCGCGTTGTGTCACACTGTCACTACTGAGAATCGTCGCCACCGCCGTCGTCGTCGTCGTCGTCGTCGGCGTCTGCGTCGTCGTTGCCACTGTTGTTGTCGCGTTCGCAGAGTATGACGGGCCCTCTGCGCGGGCCTCTGATGCGTCCTGATGATACGTGCTCCGGCGTGAAAGTGCGACGACGAACACCGGTATTCACACGACCGCCACTTAGAGCAGTCTAAGTCGGTACTAAGCGAAACGCGCTGCCACATTTCTTTCGTGGCCTGCCTGCCGCGCCAGCCATAGTTGACGGCTTCCTCCCCTCTCCTACTCAGCGCTCCGGCTCGGGTGCGCAAACATTCAGGCTCGTGCGTAGCCGCGGGCCCCGCGTATCGTCCGCAAAGGGCTCCCCGTTATCCATATCGCTCGCGCTGCCCAAATCATTCTGTCCGATTAGGATACCGTATTTAGGGTACAACTCTACAACTTCTTGACGTTCAATGCTCATTTTTATGGGTTTTATACAATAAGCCATTATCTAAAAAATTGATTCAAATGTGAGAAGAATAATCAACTATGATTGATCAATTTTTTAAACTTAAAATCATGTTAGGTAAGATCTGCTTTGACTGAAAATAATTCTTTCTTTTATTCTTATCGTTCTTCATTTGTTTATCTTTTATGAAACTCAAAATTCAAATAACGAGTTATAATCTTTTTTATTTATAATTATAGTTTATTATGATTATTTTCGTATTATACACTCGCATTGTTTTTTTTATGAGTAGATGGTATAAATGTTGTTGATAAAACAATTGTGATATGAAATTATTAAAAAAGCTGCAAACATTTAGAATTATTTGATAATTCACTATCTATATTTTTTTCGATACGTCTAATTATTTAATATTATTATATATAAAATTATATATAAAATTTAAATGATAATTGAAAAATATTAAGATATATGTATATATTAAGATATATTTATGAAAATACAGAAAAAGTTATAAAATGATTAATAAGTAAGATTTAAAGCAAAAATTATGCAAAAATGTGGACAAGTATATCGATTTTCGTATCGATTGGCTAATAATCGAATTCGAATCAATAAATAAAAAAATTCGTTATTGTACTCTATTAGTTAACATATCACGGTTATGATTGATCGATCAGACAGCTGGATCTTAAACGGACGGATCCGCCCTCGATCGATGCGCTACTGCACTCAGAAGTGACGTCAGAGCCGAGCGGAGCCGAGAAGGACCGAAGCGTCAGAGACTTGGAGACGATTGGCGGAGGCGCCTTGGCGTTTCACGTTGCTAGGATACTCGGGGACTAGCGAGGGGAGTCGACTCTAGACCACACACGCGTTCCCATTTTCCCTGGAGCAAAAACATTACTCACACCGAGACGCGCGACACACACGACGGTGCACACAGCTGCGCTATGGCGCGCAGTGGTGCCTAGGTAGATGAAACCTGAATTTTTTCCCAAAGTTTCATCTAGAAAATATCCAAACACACATACTCACTCAATCAAGGTAATTCTTGATTTAATCTTTATTAGAAAATCTTTTTGTAAATGGTAAATCAATATTCTTTGAGAGCGCTTTTAAATAACACGCCGTAACACGCAGAAAATCGATCTATGGGCGTCTCAGAATTTGCAGATTGTGATCTAGAATTTAGAGATTGAGCTAAAAAAATCATTAAAGTTTTTTCGTTTACGCGTAACCTCTAATTTTAACACGACGAGATGACGGAACTTCTTATTTATCTAGACGAGTACAAGCGAGAAGTGATTTTGCAAATAATTAAAAAATAACATTTTTGACAGAGTTTGGCGTCCGTCTCGATCTTCGGTTACAATGATGTGTATATGCAAAAACTAAGATTTTTATACGGCTTGAACTAGAAATAAATACTCCGGGAGTGATTAGCAAATCGAGACGTCTCTTCTTTGCAACATTTTCTCGCTCCATGTACTTCCAGTTGATACCAACTAAAAGTGACATAACAGCAATTATAATTTTGTACTCAACAATCTAACTGTTATATAATATTATGTATTACATTATTCTCTAAATTCTTTGGAATCTCATTTTAAAAAGTGAAAATTAAGCCAAAAAGAGTGGCTCAACTTTTAGTCTTTAAGAATGATGTTCCATTCTTCAGACTGGGATTCATTTTAAAAGTTTTAGAAAATACATTTATATTGTTGACTTATAATATTGTTGTATGTTACTTTTAGTTTATGTCGATTGGGTGGTCTCGTGATAAAATAAAGGAAGTGAACGAAAATTTATGTTTTATGTTTCTTTGTAATTTTCTGTTTATATATAAATGAGACAAAGATCTACTAAATGAAGAACGTCAATTTTTTTTCAATGCAAACAAAACAGGTATAATATAAATTCTGACTTCTTCCAAAGAAATGTCCTTGCTTGTCATAAAGTAATAGAATGTTTTATTGAGACTTAAGAAGCAAAAAAACGATCGACTCGATCAATGAACGATTTTTTGCCAATATATCTTATTAAAGCCAGTTTTCTGTAAACGTCAGAATGTTTGGTCCGTAAAATCCCTTTTAAGCACCACTGTTGTCGATCTTTCTTCTCCTGTCGTTTCACATATTCCGCCATCCACGTTGTTTTTTCATAAACTCCGTTTATGCGCGTGCCGTGCATTTGTTTGTTTACCTGCATGCTCATTTGAGGAGAGAGAATCAGAGAGAATCACCGAGGAGCCAATGCCATATGTGTGTATGTGTGTTGTATGTGTGTGCGTTGTGTGTGTGGTGTGTGTGTGTGTGTGTGTGTGTGTGTGTGTGTGTGTGTGTGTGATGGGGGGGGAGGGGGCACCACAGAGGACTCGAATTAATATTCATAACCCACATTCATCGCTGATTGTCGGTTCGAATGATGTCATACGCGATCTTCATGTGAGATGAACGGAATTGCAAGTTGAAAGATCACTTTTAGCAATTATCGCATATACTAGTTTTCGCCGTTTTAGAAAAGCTACCGATCGGCAGAGTTTTACCGAAAAAAATGTGCATTAAATTATTTATCGATTTTAATTCGAAACATTTCTAATAACTTTATTTCTTAATTGTTATATTTATAAATTGCAGCTAAGTTAAATACTTCTGTGTTTGCCTAAAAAAAGCTGCAATTGCCTCTTTATTTAATTTTATATCATTTTCTTTGACAAAATTTGAATCAATTTATACATATATGGTTTAATAAATTAATTGCAACACATAGAAACAAATTTACGAGAAATGAAAAACAAAATATAATTTATTCATAACTATGAGAGTGTATGCCTTTTCGACTTGAAATAGATCTTAATGCTTAATATTTTAATAATTAATATTTATATACATATCCAGTCTTATAAATTGTTCGCCGAAAAAAATTTAATTTTTTCAGTTTTGAATTTTGAACTGAAACTAAAATATTACAAATTAAATTGACAAGCGATTTAATGATATTAATGATAATGAATTCATTAAAACATTGTAAAGAATCTATAAAAAATATCACCTCAGCCAGAGATTTATTACATCGACACGCAGAACTGGATATAAATCCACATTGAAATATTATTCCAAAATTTAATTGAAACCTTTTTAGTTACATTCTTCATCAATCTAACGGATTCTAACGCTATTTATTATTGATAATTTATTCATTTTTAATAATATATGATATTATTAAGGCTTAAAGAAATTTTAAGCCTACTATATTTCGTATTTTCAAGGATCTTTTTTAATTTTTCTTTTTGAAGCTCCAAGTTACTCGAGATTATAATTGAAAAAAACTTTTTTCTTCAGCACATCAGGGATATATATCTATGTACGATATTTTCTCCAATATATAAGTAAAGGAAGTAAAAGCCAGCTGTTTTCGATGTCGCTCATTAAGTCGCGCGCCGCGATTAATGTATTAAACTGTCGTCATAATATCTGCATAACGACGTTACTTCATTAGGCGTCGCGCAACCGTTCTCTTGTGCTCGCCTGTGCATATGAATCAGGTCGGGCAAAAGGAAACTTAATGTGTGTTACAAAATAATATTTTAATATATATAAATATAATAAATAATATTAAAAAACTGTACGTACTTTTAAAATAGTCACGTACTTACACAAGTATACATACACTCCGTGTAAAATTTGCTGCATTTAGAATGTTTATTTTGCAATGTTTATTGTATCTATTTTCTTACGGAGATATTCTTTTATATCTAAAAATATAATCTCATGAACACGAAAGAAACTTCCAACAGTTACGAAATTAATATTCTACCTGATGCACGCGATCATTATTTTTGTATAACAGCTTTTACATAACGAAAACTTTTTGTTTCAAATCAATTAGGAATGAAAAATAAGATATTAAATGAATACAAAATAATGAACTATTTAATACACACACGTACACATACAAACGTCTCCGTAAATTTTCTCACGCACAGCTTATATTTTAACGGAAACAAAAAATTCTTAAAATCCGCGTTTACCTTATGTCAGCGTTGATGTCTTTTCGTATCGAAAGATTTCATTCACGCGCGGCTGCAAAGCAGCTTAATAAAAGAAAAAAAATGGAAAAAGCTCCACAAAATGCTCCACATGCCCGACAAAAAGGGGAGGAGAAAGAGAGTGGAGAGTGAGGGAGATGAAGGAGAGATCTTTGCGTATTGTCTCCTTTGACGGACGCAATCCGCGGTCGCGTCGTCGATCGGCGATAAGGGAACGCGCGCGCTGAGGAACCGTTAATAATTTTTATGACACTCTTAACTCGCCACCCGGTATTAAGCGGTCCTCCATAGGAGACGAGCTTTGATCTTTGCCGACGCTCGGTGTATCGACTTAATGAGTGCGGGAGCGAGATAGCATAGTTGAGTCAGTTCGCGCGCGCAATCTGACCGCCTGGAACTGTCTCCTGATCGTCTTTGATGCGCGGATGCACGTCGCGTTGCATAAGCTCAGGGGCGTTATTCTTGAAAAATATCGCATACGAAAATATTAGGGAAAATCTATGATACTGAAAAAAAGAAATGTTTAATTTTAAGAGGAACAAATCTCTTAACAGCACAATGCAAGATGTTTGCAGCTAATATTTTATATTTTAATCATATAACAATTAGAAAAATAAATGTTTCAACCTTAAATTAGATCATCTTCCATATTACAAAATTACACATTCAGAATTACGCACATAATATATTATCGCAACACAATATAAAGAGTTTGACGTCCCTTCTCTTTAAAGATTTTACTTAGAAAAGATAACTTGTGGTAACATTATCACTTTGAATTATTCTTCAAATGATAACACGGAACGTCAAACTCTTTATATTGTGTTGCGATAACGTATTACGTAATTCTGAATGTGTAATTTTGTAATACTGAAGATGACCTAATTTAAGATCGAAACATTTATTTTTCTAATTGTTATATGATTAAAATATAAAATATTAGCTGCGAACGTCTTGTGGTATGCCATTAAGAGATTTGCTCGTTTTAAAATTTGATCACATATTGACTTTTACTGTTAATTTTAAGAGATTAAAATATTTGGTTTTTGTCTCCATTTCTTAAATACTAAGATGTTTTAGTTTTAAACTTTTTCCAAACCATTATGTGTTTGGATTTAAAATACATAGTGTTTTCAATTCGAACATGTAGTGTTTTATTGAAAAAGTTTAAAATTAAAACATCTTAAGCATTTAAAAAATGGAGACAAGAACAAAACATTTAATATCTTAAAATGAAACACTTTCTTTTTCAGTGCACGCGCGCGCGCGCTCGTGTGTGTGTGTGTGTGTGTGTGTGTGTGTGTGTGTAAAGTGTGTGCAAAAATACTACAGTATTTTTGAATGCAATATTTCAAAAATACTGCCCAATGCGCGATGCCGAGACATAACATCATGAAAGCATAAAGCCCACTTTACAGTTGCATAAGTGGTCTCAAATATAAGAATCGACTATGAATACTCTACATCTAATTGCGTAAGCGTAGTAAGTAATTATCTAAGTTATAACAATTGAACAATTATACAGTGGAATGTTATTTGGAAAAATTGTCTAATCAAAGTCGAATATGAGAAGAATATTTCGACTGATCAGTCAATTTTTACAACTACAATCACAACCATTTATAACTACGCTTATGCAATTGCAGAATGTGCTTTACAATTACAATCATTTGTAACTACCACAGACTTAAGACTGCGCTGGTTGCAATCCGATTTACGTTCACAGCGCTTTTGAAATCATTTCATTCTTGTTGTTTATAAATGTTAAACAAGGACAAATAATGCTCACGAACATTATGAATGTGAAACGGACCTAAAAATCGTGCGAGGACGACCTCGCAATTCTCGCGCTTTTCAAAGCCCGTCGAGAAAAGAAAGGAGGAGAGTGAATATAAATTCAAGGCTCGTTTTTACAGAACAACAATACAAGATTAAAAGGGCCAAGACGAATAAAAAAGGTATAAGTGAAAAATAATTATAATGTTGGTTGGTTGCGTTGATTTTAGTATAACTTCTTTTTTATATTTTATATTCACCTAACAATGCTGTTGACCTTAGGTATTTATTAACATTATGTATTTGACGGGTGTGGAAGACTAAGTAAGCCCTGTCTCTTCGAACATTCTTGTCATAATAAATTATTTGTTAAATATATAGCTTAATTTTGTTCGTTTTTATTAGTTCTATATTACTTTATAAATACAAGCTGATTCCTTTTTGTATTGAATTATAATCTTTGTTTTAAAATGATGTAATCAATAATAATAATATTTAGAAACAATTTCAACTCGTAGTTGAAACACATTTTTCAGCCAGTATAATACATACAATGAAAAACAATTAGTATAATGATTATAGGTGAATACGTCATATATATCTAAAGAAATTGTTAAAAGAATAAACAAACAAAGAATATGAATATTTGATAAATTTATTTAAACTAGGTCAATGGGTAAACCGAAAGAAAAAAAAGAAAAGAAAAGAAAATGCAATCATCACACATCCATTATAACAGATAAATAACACTAATGTTCACTTTAATCGTTCAAATCGATTATAATAGAACTAATTCGACAATTTTATTCAAAATAATTGGAATGTGTTGGGATTAAATAATTTGATGACGTTTAAGATCGATGATTTAATTATTTGTATGTATTTGATTGTTTTAACTTGCTTTCTGAAACGTGTATTTATATAATTATATAAATGCTGCGTGCAACTAGTACATAAAAACGGGTTTAAATATCGGTTTTATCAATGCCAATTAACCGGATCCCTTTTTAATCGTCTCGTGCTCTAATTTAATTTAAGCGAATATCAAGGTCGACATTAAGGACGTTATTTCAATAGTGTATTATTAATATTGTTCGCGTTATACAGATGATATTTAAAAAAATGTTGTTAAAAACGGAATTTATTCAATTGTAATAATCACTTACTAATAACTTAAATAACTTAAATATTTAAACATTGATATATCGTATGTTGTTAAGGAAAAATGTATAAGAATATTCTTGAATTTTCTCTTATTTAAGACAGGGCGTGCTTGAGATTTAATAGACCAATCTCTGTAAAAAAAATGTAATGAGTACTCTTTTCTCTGGACTCTCTATTAAGTCTGTCCAGTTTAATCTTTAGAATTATCCGAAAACTACCTCTCTATTTGGTGAAAACAGAAAAGAAAGGAGAAGTGGAATAGAAGTAAAGAGAGAAACAGAGAGAGGAATAGAATAAGAAAGATAGATAGACAGAGAGAGAAAGAGAGAGGGAAAGAGTTGGAGAGGAAGATATCCGACTTACTAATTGCAACGACGTCGGTGGTCCGGAGGCACACCGCGGGCCATAATGAAAAGCAATATGGTCAGGATACATGGTGCGGATCCGCTTGGACTCATCTCGGTGACTCTCTCCCTCTCTCTCTCTCTCTCTCTCTCTCTCTCTCCCCCTCTCCCTTTCTATCCCGAATTAAAATCGTAAATCCGGCCCGAAGGATTTGTAGCGGCGCCGCGTTCGACTTTAAAGCATGGCGCGCCGAATCTTCGGAAAGTAATTGTTTTTTTTAAAGCAAGGCACACAGGAAAAAAGGTATTAGTGAATTTCTTTATTTTTTCTAGATTATTTTCATGTTTTGTAGTGAGAAATTCGTACGAACGCAGCAAGGATTGTTTATTTTGCTGAGTCGCTGATTGTTGTACATAAATTCCAATTTCGGAATATATGAATTTTAATTCAATTTTCATTCAATTTATAAATTCATCCTATTAAATGTATTGTAAAGTCAAATCATATATATATTCTTTCCTTTAACGGAGTAAATTTGAATAAAATGCAAAGCTCTATGAATAAATCAATCACAATATGAGAAAGGAGCATGAAGAGCTAAGGCTAATTATTATTGCAATTTTTATAAAAATTCATATATCAAATAACAAAATAATAATTTTGCTCCTTTCTTAAAAACGCAACAAGTTACGATAATTCATGATAGTTTCTATTGACAATCGTCCCTTCGCATATATAGACGTAAACGTTAGATAGAAAGCAGATCGATTAGAATCCACAAAGACCGACCGTGTGACATCTCCCTGCGAATGGAGATGTTTCCACGGGAAATAGATTAAGACTTCACGGGCACCCTATAGTAGGGCGTAGTTACGGTTCATTTCGATTCCGAGGGATGTTAAATGGGCCGTAAAGACTTGGAGTAAGCCGCAAACGGTCTAAATGGTGGTCCACGAATTTACTGGGACGGATTGTCGATGAGCGAGCTGGCATTGTATCGTCCGAGCACTCCTGAAATCCGGAAAGTCAGTAAATTTCCCGGACGTCGCGCCAGAGGAATTATACCTGGCCAAGGATGGGAGGTGGGACCGGAGACGTACGCTCAGGCACTACGTACGCTCTGTTTGCGTAGGACGGAGACCACCCAAGTCGGGCCGACGCCTCTGTCCGCATGGTGGATCCCAGTGGATCTGAGATCCGAGACTTGGCGGAATCCTTCGCTTCGCCGAGCCGGAGCGGAGGCGACGTACGTAAGGCAGGGGCGGACCGACTACGAAATTCCCTGTTTCAGGCATCTTCTCGGATTATGACGTCAGAAAGTTAAAAAGTCCCCGGACAAACAGTCGCGATTTTCCTCTGCGTCATGCATGTCAGTGCATTGGAACAAATCTGTTTTTACATCAACGCATTCCAACTTGGATAATTCGGATTCGATACTATAGTTTGCTAAAAGATAAAGAAAAAAAGGTTCTATTTTATTACTTAAAAATACAATTCTTCAAATTTCAAAATATCTTTTGAAATTTTTTGCTGGCAAATTTTTTTCATTACATAGAAACAGTGTTATAGAATTATATTCTGTTACTTAAAAATTAGAATCTGAAATTGTTTCTTATCGATATGTAGTTAAATTTAAATAATTTTTTATAAATTTTTTTTATAAGAATATTAAATACTTTCTATGAGTTTTTAAAACACATCTCTCTCTCTCTCTCTCTCTCTCTCTCTCTCTCTCTCTCTTTCTCATTATTTACAATATAATACGCTAAATTAATAATGTTTGACCAAAGAACAATAATTAGCACAAATCTATTTTGAGCTCTGTTATTTCTCTGTGAAACTATTTCTGCATAAAATAAGGAATTTAAAAGTAATCTGCATTGATTAGAAATTTTCACATGTCACAAAGAACTTGTTTTATAATTATCCAATATACATATTTTATTTAGAATTGTTGCAGTATTGTATGTCTTTTGGACTCGATATGGATGGTTTTCCGGTAAATATTACACAATACAAATTATAATCCGTCCCTGACGCAAGGCAACAAAACTCTTAACCTGATCCAATGTGCTATTTTTCATCCCATTGTATCCAACTACAAGGCTCGTGACTCCCCGCGATGATTCTTGAACGTCTGGTGATGGATGCACCGACATCTCCATCGCACAACAAGGAAAGTTTTGGGAAATTAGCGTGTCAAACGTACGAGACTGTCTATTCAGTTTGATGCCACCCAACGTGCGCGTAATATATCTCTGTCCGATCCTGTTTTGTAGTTTGTAACGTAAGCGCGGAACTGCGAAAACTGGAATGCGAAACGTTCGTCCCACAAAAGTCCTTTGTTTCCTTTTATTAACTCAAAGTATAACGCACCAAAATGTTCGAGAACGCAAACGACACTTCTTGTTCAATTTAGGTCTTTTTTTTCTTTTATTTCTTAAAATACTATAATTGGACACCTTTATTATTAAATTAGAACTAGAAATATCATTTAATTTAGCTACAATATTTATTATTTCTTTAGTATTTCAGTTATGTCAACATATTAAATATCAATTTAGATATTTTAACTTAATAGTTTACATCCCTCGATAAATTGTTAATAGTTTTTTTAATAAAATTTTGGATACGGATGGTATATACTATGCTATATTATTAAGAATCCCAGTATCATTTCTCATTTCTCATCATTTCTCAAGAGGATTGGATATCACGAACGAGAGGCATTATGACAAAAAGCAAACAAGGGACCCTATTCTTATAAGATATTTGAAAAGATTCCCGCGCAATCTAATGACGCAAACACACGCAATTTCCCAATTTCTTCAAGAAATAAGAAGGAAAGAGAGGATTATCCCTTTAATTATAATATTATTTCAATTTCAGTTTATGATTGCATTCCAAATCTCACAGTAATTACTCACGCACTTTAAACGTATGTTTCAGTTTAAATAACTGAAAGGTATGTTAAAAAATTTACATACAAATATTATTAAACGTTAAGATCTCGTCTCGGCTATATTTAGATACAGCTCTTCTTTACTTATTTGATTTACTATCTCTTTGACTTAAAATAATTCATCTGCTATCTCAAGTAATATTTTAATTTAATCGTTTCATAATGTAAATATTTCGAAATGGCACGTGATTATCTCTTCGCATACTCTCATACTCAAAGTCTTCATCTTCTATCTCCATCAAAATATGTCTTCAGCGCGTGTAACATTTCCTAGCACAAGAGAAACTTTGTATTGCCACTCGCGAGTATTTTCCCTGCGTTAATCATCGCGACGTTTTAACATCGCGTAGGTATCTATATTGGGATATTTTCCAGATAGAATTTACAAAAATGTTCTATATATAGGCGGACCGTTGGCGCGCGTTGGCGCTAAATAACGTGATACTTGGCAGTTAAAGCGGGCTCTCGTACGTGCGTATATCACGGCGGTGTACGCGTAACTTACGGTTACGCGGCCCTATGCTTAATATCAAAACAGTGTTAGTGACTGGCCACCCACGGCGAAACCGAGGGACCACCTAATGAGACGCGCTATTATAAGGGGGCCCGTCTCCACTTCGCACTTTACTTCAACCGCCGTTCTCCTTTAACCTTTTAACACAGCGAACAGCCAACCCTATACTCACTTCTAACGGAGTTCGCTCGAGGACACTAGGACGCGTTGTCTTTTTTTTTATCATTTTTTTTCTTCGCTCATCGCTTATAACACGAAATGGAATTATTAATGAAATATCGATAAATCTTGCACAGATCTATTCGTACGATTAATCCATTCGTATTAATCTCTGTATTAATCTTTAAAATTTACAATCTACATGTATGTATGAAACATTATTAAATTCGTGACCTATATACGTAACAATTTGTTTAATTACAGAAAAAGTAAAGAAAATGAAAGTTGTAATGAAACAAATATCTTTCTAATTTAAAAACTTATATAATTAAGTTTGAGATTAAAAAAAGAACGTGTGGCTTCGAAATATGATTTCACTAGATTATAAAACAGACGGATTAAAATAAAGTAATTTCTACTTGACAATATTTTTTAAATATGTGTTACAATGACAGAATTAATAACGTATACAAAATGCACGGTATACATTATAATGTTCGCGATGAATTCTCTGGAATGAGAAAAATCTCAAAAGTTTTTTTCATAATATTCATAAATTTATAATATTCATAAAACTCTCCTCGGGGCATAGATGCGCGGCTTCCTGTCCTCGCGAGGGGATAATGTCGAGATGAAGATTTGCAAAATACGGTCGAGCGGCTCGACGTCCGCAAATCAACGTTTACACGCGCGTCATTAGAAATCAATAAGCGCACTCACGAATGGACGCAAGATCCTGCCGCGTGTGCGTACACCTCGCGCTCGTAGTTCGTACACGGGACGAGTCCCTATCTAAGCCTCATATTCCGTGATCGGGGACCACCCAGCTAGTCCACCGCGGAAGTACGCACGCACGATTTGCACGCGCGCGCACGTATACGCGTGCGGTACCAGCGGAATATACGGGGTGTCCCGCGATAAACGCCAATGGAAGTCGCTGAATTTTGGAATCTTTTATAAAAGCTTATTCTACAATGTGCTCCTGTTTCCTATCTTTTTTTTATCTTTTGTTTTTTTCTCCTTTGCAACCCTTTTATCAATAATTGTATTTTTTGCTACGTATTTCTTGTTTCTTTCGAAGTTCGTTAACTTTTATCTCTGGCGATGTAAAATAAAAATCAGATAAAAAGCAAAAAGACAAAATGTAAAAAATAACAAAAAGCAAGAAACAAGAAACAAAAAGCATATTGTAGGCTTTAAGGCTATTCTACAATTGCGTAAGCGTAA
>Ga0157363_1004532_pt1 | contig 12825 bp, 13 predicted proteins | sample AttsexASBM1_FD_111477 | JGI IMG/M metagenome (GOLD analysis project Ga0157363, IMG submission 111477) | Fungus gardens microbial communities from leaf cutter ant in Ribeirão Preto, State of São Paulo, Brazil - Atta sexdens ASBM1 | ecosystem: Host-associated > Fungi > Mycelium > Unclassified ...
AGCGTGACGTCCTTGAACAGACCGGTGGCGTAAAGCGTCTTCAGAGAACGGTCGAGGTCGTCCTGATTGAACGTGTCACCCGGCTGGGCGACCATGTAGGACAGCACCGTGCTCGTCTCGATCCGGGTATTTCCCTTGACCGAGATCGCCTGGATGATGTTTCCGCCGGGGGCTGATGCCGGGGCCTGATGACGAACGGAACGCGCCTGAGCTGTTCCGAGGACGACCGGCAGCAGACAGGCTGATGCAAGAAGCATCAGACGCGTGTTCGAAGACCGGGAACCTCTTGACCGTGATCCTGACAAACCGGCTTTCCTTGTAACATATTTTTTGCAGGCGACTGACACGTTACGCCACTGGCCGAGGTATCCGATAACCCCTGCCCCGCGCAAGATGCCCTGACGTGTTCAACTGTATCACAAGTCTTTTCAGAATATTTAGCTTACTGCGTGAAAGATCCAGTGAAACAGTCCGATGTTGGTCAGATCGTTGAATGTCGAAAAGAGGAAAAGAGCACCGATCAGCGCCATTCCGACCTGCATGCTGATCTCCTGGACCCGGCGCGAGACCGGGCGACCGCGGACGAGTTCGCACGCATAAAAGACCAGACGCCCCCCATCGAGCACGGGAATTGGAAAGAGATTGATCAGGCCAAGATTGATCGAAAGCAGGGCCATAAAGGAGATGATGCTGGCCAGACCGTAGCTGGCGACCTGTCCTGAGAGCTGTGCGATGCGAATCGTACCTCCCAGTTCCTTGGCGCTCCGCTGGCCGCTGATGATCTGCCAGACGCCCTGCAAGGTCATGACCGATTTGTCCCAGGTTTCCTCAATGCCCATAATGAAGGCTGAAGGAAGCGAGACCGGGCGCCCGCGGGAAATGGCAAAAGCAACCCCGAGGCTCCCCATCTCATGACCGCCGCTTTTCACGGTATCAAATGTGACAGGTAAACTGAGATTCTCAGCACCACGATGGATCTCGAGAACTGTCTGCTGACCTGGATGGGAAGAGACGGTGTTCATCACATCCTCGGTGCCGAGGATGTGGGTCTCTCCAATCTGGGTAATCACGTCGCCCGGCTTGATTCCGGCACGGTCCGCAGGACTTCCCACGACAACCTGCGAGATATCGCCATGAAGCTCCGGCTTGCCCACGACTGCGAACAGCACTGTGAACGCCAGAATGGCGAAGAGAAAATTGAAGACCGGCCCCATAAGAATGACGATCGCCCGCGATCCCACGGGTTTGTCATGGAATGTTCGCCCCGGAATCCAAGCGGCTTTCTGTTCTTCGGTCGCATCTTCCGGACCTTCAAAGCCGTGCGGCTTGACGAAACCGCCCAGAGGAATGGTGCTGATCCGCCACTCGGTCCCGAACTTGTCATGCCAACGATAGAGTGCGGGGCCGAAGCCGATCGAAAATGTATCGACCTTCACACCACGCCAGCGCGCCGCCAGATAATGCCCGAGCTCGTGGATGAACACGAGAATGCCCAGAATCAGGACATAGGCCAGAATGGTCCGCAGAAGATCATGCATTCAGAGCGGCCTCGCTGAGGTGGTTTCGCAGATGTCCGCTGGTCCGCAGGATATGAGCCTCGGCAAGCTCCCGGCCTCGCGCATCCCAGTGCAGGACATCATCCAGACTTTTAAGCTCGAAATTTTCAGTCATGGCCTGAAGGGCAGCGTCGATCGTCTCGCCAATACCGAGAAACCCGATACGGCGGTTCAGAAAGGCCTCGACGGCGATTTCGTTGGCAGCGGAGAATATGGCTGGGGCCGCACCGCCTGCCCGCAGAACCTGTCGGGCAAGACGAAGCGGGGCAAACCGCACTTCATCCGGCGCTTCAAACTCCAGACGGCCATAGGCGGCTAGATCCAGACGTCCGCAAGGCGTCTCCATCCGCTTGGGCCAGGCGAGCGTGTGGGCAATGGGAATACGCATATCGGCAGAGCCCATCTGCGAGACGAGGCTGCCGTCCCGGAACTGCACGAGACCATGCACGACAGACTGCGGATGAACCAGAACATCGATCCGGTCTTCGGTCAGACCAAACAGACGTGCGGCTTCGATGACCTCCAGACCTTTGTTGGCCATGGACGCCGAATCGATCGTAATCTTGGCGCCCATCGACCATGTCGGATGCTTCAGAGCCTTTTCCGGGGTGGCTGCACGCATCTCTTCAAGCGTCGATTGACGGAACGGGCCACCGGACGCCGTCAGGATAATCTTTTCAACGGTTTCCATATCGCAGCCACCCAGAGACTGGGCGATGGCGTTATGTTCCGAATCGACGGGCAGAAGGGTGGCTCCGGCTTCAGACACGGCACGCAGCATGACATCGCCCGCGCAAACGAGCGCTTCCTTGTTGGCCAGAGCCACAGCATGCCCGTTGCGAACGGAAGCCAGTGTGGGCTCCAGACCCGCAGCACCCGTAATCGCAGCCATGGTCCAGTCGGCTTCCATAGCCCCGGCTTCGATCACAGCCTGACGACCGGCGGCCGTCCGGATGCCAGTGCCTGCCAGCAGCGATTTCAGTTCGTCGTGACGGCTTTCGTCGTGCAGAACAGCCACTTCGGCATTCAAAAGACGGGCCTGCTCGGCCAGAAGGGCCGCGTTGCAACCTCCGACCAAAGCCCGGACCTCGATCTCATCCGGAATCCGGGCAAGGAGATCAACTGTGGAGGTTCCGATACTGCCGGTGCTGCCCAGCACTGTGATACGACGGCGTGTGGACCGTGCAGAACCGTCAGTCATGCGAAGAACTCCCGTAAGAAGTAGGTAAATGTGCAGGAAGGATGGACCAGAAAGGCTGCGTTGCCACCGCAAGAGATAACAGGGCCGCCGCAGGAGCCGCTGCGAGAAGACCGTCGAAGCGATCCAGAAGGCCGCCATGTCCGGGGATGAGGCGTCCTGAATCTTTCACGCCCAACCGACGTTTGGCCGCGCTTTCCAGAAGATCCCCGCTTTGGGAAAAAATTCCCAAAACCGCACCGCAGATCAGACCACCGATCTGCGTACCCGGCACGGCCAGCCAGGCGACAAGACCGCCCGCCAGAGACGCTCCAAGAAGCCCTCCGATCGCGCCGGAGCGGGTTTTGCCCGGAGAAATGGACGGAGCCAGCTTCGGGCCACCAAAAACACGACCTGTCAGATATGCAAAACTGTCGCTGGCAATCACGACGGACAGAACGAAAAGAACGGATGCCATCCCAAAAGGCAGATGACGCAGCCACAGAAGCGACAGGCCCCCAACAATGGAAATTATGACAGGAACGCTGGCAGGAAAGCCAAAAATCAGCGTGGGCCAGATCATCCAGAAGGCGGCGCTCCACTCCCCTTTCAGGGCAGCAAGGCCAGCAATCACGGGCCAGACGAGCAGCAGACCGCCACGCCACGTTTTCAGAGGTTGGCGAATAAGCGTCTCGCCCTCCCAGACCAGACCGAACATCGCCAGCAGGATCAGGGCATCATAGACCAGACCACCGCGCCAAATGCAGAAAGCCGCAACCGGCACGAGGACTGCGGCCGATAGAAGACGCAATCTCAGATCGGACCAGCGTGCTGAAGCACTGCTCATGCGGGGCGTCCACCAAATCTGCGCTGACGACCGGCAAAACGTGACAGGGCATCCAGAAATTCTGACTCACCAAAATCAGGCCAGAGCACATCCATAAAAATCAGCTCGGCATACGCACTCTGCCAGAGCAGGAAATTGGACAACCGGCATTCGCCACTGGTCCGGATTACCAGATCGGGATCAGGCATATCGGTTGTCTGAAGCGCATCATGAAGCGTGTTTTCAGTGATGTTGTCAGGTGTAATCCGGCCTGCAACAGCATCTTCGGCGAGACGACGCGCGGCCTGTACGATTTCCGCACGGCCGCCATAAGACAGCGCGAGCGTGAGGGTCAGCGTCGTGTTGTGAAGCGTGAGGGTTTCAGCGCGGCGAAGCTCTTCACGCAGAGGGCCTTCGAACCGCTCCGGTTCGCCGATGATCCGCAGTCGGACACCCTGCGCATGAAGTTCGTTGATCTTGTGGCGCAGATAAAAGCGCAGCAGAGACGTCAGATCCCCGACTTCTTTCGTCGAACGCCGCCAGTTCTCTGAAGAAAATGCATAGAGCGTGAGGTACCGCACACCCTGCTGGATAGCCGCACGAACGCATTTCTGCACGGATTCCGCACCCTGACGGTGTCCTGCGATGACCGGGAGTCTGCGCGCACGTGCCCAGCGGCCATTTCCATCCATGATCACAGCGACATGAACGGGAACAGCGTTCGCTCCTCCCCCGGCGGGAGAAGAGACCGTGCCTTCAGAGCGGGGAAAAGATCCTAAGGGCAAATGCGCAATCAGACCTGTTTGATCTCGCGTTCTTTGTCCGCGAAGATATCGTCCACTTTCTTGATGTACTGGTCCGTCAACTTCTGGATAGCGTCAGTCCAGGTTTTCATATCGTCCTGACTGATCTCGCTCTTCTTTTCCAGCGCCTTGGTCTGCTCCATACCGTCGCGACGTACGCCACGGACGGAAATCTTGCCGTTCTCGGTATAGCGGGCGGCAGCACGGGCGAGTTCGTTACGACGCTCTTCGGTCAGGGCCGGAATGGGAACGCGGACCGTCTGGCCGTCCGTGGACGGGTTGAGGCCGAGACCACTGTCGCGGATGGCACGCTCGACGGCACCAACGACCGTGCGGTCCCAAACGGAAACCGTGAGCATCCGGGCCTCAGGAACGGCGATGGAGCCGACCTGTGACAGCGGCACCTCGGACCCGTAGGCTTCGACGCGGACCGGCTCCAGAAGGTTCGGACTGGCGCGGCCCGAACGCAGGCCGGAAAGGTCCCGGCGCAGACTTTCGATCGCACCGTCCATACGGCGGGTTAGATCGGCAAGAAGGTCATTCAGGTCAGCAGGCATGAGCTGTTCCTTTCAGTTCGACGTTGGTCTCAGGACAAAGCCTGAAGATTTCGTTGAAAATGCGAAGATCAGTCCGCTTCGATAATCTTGGTGAAACGCCCTTCTCCACGCATGACGGCGCTGAAAGAGCCAGGAGCATGCATGTTGAAAACCACGATGGGCAATCTGTTTTCGCGGGCCAGACTGATGGCCGCAGCGTCCATGACGTTCAGATCGCGGGCGAGGACTTCGAGATAGGTCAGGCGGTCGTAACGCTGGGCGTCCGGATTGCGGCGCGGATCGGCGGAATAAACGCCATCCACCTGCGTCCCCTTGAAGAGCGCGTCACATTCCATCTCGTTGGCACGTAGAGCGGCCGCCGTATCCGTCGTGAAGAACGGATTGCCCGTACCGGCTGCGAAAATGACGACCCGGCCCTTCTCCATATGGCGCACGGCGCGACGACGGATATAGGGCTCGGCAATCGAGGCCATCTGGATCGCGGTCATGACGCGCGTTTCCATGCCACGGCGCTCCAGCGCATTCTGTAGCATCAGCGCATTGATGACGGTTGCCAGCATGCCAGCATAATCACCCTGAGCACGATCCATACCCTTGGCGGCCGCGGCCAGACCGCGGAAAATGTTACCACCTCCGACGACGAGGCAGACTTCCACACCCGAAGCCCGCACTTCAGCGATATCGGCGGCAACCATGTCCACCATCGCGGGATCGACTCCTGACGGTCCATCGCCCATCAGCGCCTCGCCGGACACCTTGAGCAGGACACGTTTGTAGGAGGAGCTCTGTTCTGGGTTTTCGATCGTCATGCCCGTCTCCGGCTGGATGTGGTGTCTTGATTTGCGCCCGTCATACAGACGCAACGGGATTGGAACAAGCGATGTCAGGATGCCGGATTTCAAACGCTCCGGCACCTGTGTTTTTCAGTCGTCCAGACCAATGGCGCGAAGCCGGGCCTTTTCCTCGTCCCATCCTGCACGCTCCTTGACGTTCAGGAAGAGGTGGCACTTGCGGTCGAGAAGCTCCTGAAGCTCCATTCGCGCCCGTGCCCCGAGGGATTTGATCTTGTGACCGCCCTCGCCAATCAGAATGGCCTTATGTCCGGGACGGGACACATAGATCGTCACTTCGATCCGCACTGAGCCGTCGGGGCGTTCCTTGAAGCTCTCGGTCTCGACCGTGGCCTGATAGGGGATTTCCTCATGCGTCTGCATGAAGATCTGCTCACGAACCAGTTCGGCAGCCAGAAGGCGATCCGGCAGGTCGGTCAGGTCGTCTTCAGGATACAGGAACGGGCCTTCTGGCAGTTCGGTCGCCAGACGGGCCATGAGGTCGTTCACGCCCTCGCCCGAACGCGCGCTCAGCATAAAGACATGCTCCACGCTGATCAGACCGCCGATTTCCTGCGTGAGAGGAAGCAGTTCGCCACGCTCCACGAGGTCCGTCTTGTTGAGAACGAGCCAGATGCGGCCCTTGCTCTCCGCAAGTTTCGCAATGATTTCGCGGACGTCCTCGCGCAGACCCGACTTCGCATCCACCAGAAGCAGCGTCAGATCCGCGTCCTGCGATCCCGACCAAGCAGCGTTGACCATGGCCCGGTCGAGACGGCGGCGTGGCTTGAAGATACCCGGCAGATCCACGAGAATGATCTGGGCATTGTCCTGCATGACGATGCCCAGCGTCCTGAAACGGGTCGTCTGCGCCTTGGGGCTGACGATGGACAGCTTGGCTCCGGCAATCCGGTTGAGCAGGGTGGATTTCCCCGCGTTCGGAGCCCCGACGAGAGCCACGAAACCGCAGCGCGTGGTCATGTTCTGATCCTTTGTTGATGACATCTCAGGACGCCACATTCTGACCGAGACGTTTCAGCAGGGCGGTTGCCGCTGCTGTTTCTGCCAGCCTCTTGCTGCCAGCCTCTCCCGTTCCCGTCTGCCCGAGCGTCGTCACACTGACACGGAAAACGGGCGCATGGGAGGGACCATCCGAAGACAGGAGTTCATAATTCGGAAGCGGCAGACCCTGTGACAGCATATATTCCTGCAGCAGGGTCTTGGGCTCCTTGTGCGGCCGATCGGCAGTATCAAGCCGGTGCTGCCAGTACTGACGGACCACGCGACGCGCCGGCTCCAGACCGCCATCCAGATATAGCGCTCCCAGCAGGGCTTCCATCGCATCGGCTCGGATGCTGGACAGACGCCGGATCCCGGCATCTTCCTCATGCGGGGAAATCTGGAGGCAGCCGGAAAGCCCGACCTGATCGGCGATTTCAGCCAGAACCGTGCGGGACACCAGATGGGCATGACGCGGCCCGAGTGCGCCTTCCTGTTCGTCCGGGTAGCGTTCTAAAAGCCATTCCGCCATCAACAGACCCAGAACGCGATCCCCGATGAACTCGAGACGCTCGTTCGAACCTGTGCCCTTGGGTCGCTGACTGCGACGCGCGCGACGGGGATCGCGACCAGAAACAGCGGAGCGATGGGTCAGGGCTTCGCTCAGCAGTTCAGGCTTTGCAAAATCATGCCCGAGAGCAGCCTGCATCGACGCAAGGGCGTCTGTAGAGGAGAGCTTCATGTGACGAGATGCAGAAAACGGTTCCAGCGGATTTCGGTCGGCCAATACCAGAACTGCCATGCGGCATGGCGCATATCCATTGAGAACAGGACGACTGGCGCACGACCGACAAGGTTCTGCATGGGCACGAACCCGAGATCGTCCGGGCCATCACCCTGAAAACGGCTGTCCGCACTGTCGTCGCGGTCATCGCCCATGGCGAAGAATGATCCCTCCGGCACCACATATTCCGGTGTGTCGTTTGCGAAACCGTCATCCGTCAGCTTGAGAATATCGTGCTCAACCGGCGGACGTCCGCCGCTGCCGGGAAGGCTCTCACGATAGAGTTCACCACTGAGGAGGCGGTTGTTCTCGTCGAGTACCTCGTAATGACCAAGCGCCGTCCGGGGAACTTCGATTCCGTTGAGAATCAGATGCCCTCCCGTGACCTGGATATGGTCGCCGGGCAGACCGATGATGCGCTTGATGTAATCCACGGACGTATCACGCGTGAAACGGAAGACCGCAACATCGCCACGATGAGGCTCGGAGCCAAAAATCCGGCCACTGAAGACGTTTGGCGAAAACGGAAAGGAAAAACGGGAATATCCGTAGCTGAACTTCGAGACCAGAACGAAATCGCCGATCTGCAGTGTCGGAATCATCGAACCGGAAGGGATATTGAAAGGCTCCACCACAAGGGAGCGCACGGCAAACACCGCCAGCAACAGCATGCAGAAATAACGGATGCTTTCGCCAAGCGTCTCTTCGCGGCGTGCGGGCTTGTCACCCGTACTTTCTGAACCCTGCACGGGTCTGTTCTCCTTGATCATCAGACGCTCTTAACGCAGCTTGGCGGCGTTGGCGAGCGCTTCAATCGGCCCGGACTGTCCAGCAAGCCCAGACGGAACCGATTGTATGATGACCTGCGCGAGTGCGAACGGCGGATCATCCGTCAGGCTGACCAGAAGCTGGGCGCTCTGCCCCGCAGGCGTCAACTGGTGCAGGACTTCCTTTGCTCTTCCGGAAAGCTGCAATTCAGGAGCACCACTCGGGCCGTTACAGACCCCGATATCCTGAAGCTGGACCCCTTGGGCAAATCCAGTCCCGAGCGCTTTGACGCAGGCTTCCTTGGCGGCCCAACGCTTGGCGTAGCTGCCCATGCGCGCCGCTCCCGAAAGGCGGTCGGCATAACTGCGTTCCGCTTCGGTGAAAACGCGGATGAGAAAGCGGTCGCCAAAGCGGTCGACGCTTTTCTCAATGCGCGAGATCATGCACAGATCCGTCCCCATTCCGAGGATCATGAAATCACCCCTTGGCGCGCTCGACCTGCATGACGCCCACAGCCGTTCTGAAGGCCGCGATCATGGACGAGAGGTGACGCAGATCCTTTACCTCCAGATCCACCAGAATTTCCATGAAATCGAGCTGGCGGTTTACGATCTTGAGGTTGAGGACGCTGCCACTGTGCTTTGCGGCCACGTTCGTTAGGGTCGCAAGAACCTCGGGCTCGTTGGCAGCCACCACCGACAGTCGGGCCGTATAGGGCTCGGCGCCCTGACGACGGCCAAGGGCCTCGTAATCCCAGTCCACTTCCAAGAAACGCTCGGGCGTATCGGCAAAGCTGGACAGGTTCTGACAGCCACGCCTATGGATAGTGACGCCCTTGCCCTGCGCGATAATGCCGACGATCGGGTCTCCCGGCAGGGGGCGGCAGCAGCCAGCAAAACTGATAGCGATCCCCGAACCGATTCCCTTGATCGTACTCCCCGAATGCGCCGTCGTCTTCGGGGCACCATGCCCCGATCCCAGCATGAGGGACTGCCCGAAACGAGGCGACAGACCCGGCACCATCCGGGGCGCACGGACGCTCTGGCGCAGCTCGGGATAAGCGGTATTGACGACATCCTTGGGGCCAAGCTGGCCGTTGCCGACCGAGACGTAAAGATCTTCAACCGAAGCCTGACGAAGTTCCTTGAGGATAGCGTCGAGCACCTTTTCGGAACCATCCACGCCTTCCTGACGGAAAGCCTTGGCGATGGCGGCACGACCGTTGTCGATATGGCCCTGCCGCTGCTGCTGCGCCACAAAACGGCGGATACGGGCGCGGGCTTTGCCCGTTGCGACGAAGCGCTCCCAGGACGGCGACGGCGTACCGCCACGGGCGGTCATGATTTCGACCTGATCGCCATTCTGCAATTCATGCCGCAGCGGCATCAGGCGCCCGTTGACCTTGGCGCCAACACAGGTATCACCGACCTGACTGTGCACGGCGTAGGCGAAATCGACAGGAGTGGCGCCACGCGGCAGGGAGATCAGCTGCCCCTTGGGGGTGAAGCAGAAAACCTGATCCTGATAGAGTTCCAGCTTGGTGTTTTCGAGGAACTCGTCAGGAGCCTGGCTGTCCTCAAGAATTTCCAGAAGATCCTGCACCCAGCGTAACTTACGGGTCGGCGCGCCAAAGGCTGACGACAGGGCCGCAGCCTCGCGCTCGCTGGGGGTTGCGTGTTCCTTGTAAGCCCAGTGAGACGCCACACCGTTTTCAGCCAGATCGTGCATTTCGGCAGTGCGGATCTGGACTTCGATTTTCTGGTTGCGCGGATGGCGCAGGGTCACGCCGGTATGAAGGCTCTGGTAGCCGTTGGCCTTGGGAGTGGAAATGTAGTCCTTGAAGCGCCCGGCGATCATCGGATAGGCGCCATGAATCGCCCCGAGCGCCATGTAACAGGCGTCACGCGTGGGAACGAGCAGGCGGAAGGCCATGATGTCCGAAAGCTGTTCGAACGCCACGTTCCGGCGCTGCATCTTTTCCCAGATCGAATAGGGCGATTTTTCGCGGCCCGTAACTTCGACCCTGTCGATCCCGGTTTCCGTACACAGGGCCATCAGCTCCTGACGGACCTGTTCGATGACGTCGGCCCCCTGCCCGCGCAGGAAGTTCAGACGCGCACGGATTGTTGCGTCGGCTTCAGGTTCGAGCTGGGCGAAAGAGAGGTTTTGAAGCTCTGTCTTGACGCGATCCATACCGATGCGCTCGGCGAGCGGTGCATAGATATCCATTGTCTCACGGGCGATACGCTGCCGGCGGTCCGTGCGCTGCACATAATGAAGTGTGCGCATGTTATGCAGGCGATCGGCCAGCTTGACGATCAGGACGCGGATATCCCGCGACATGGCCAGAACGAGCTTGCGGAAATTTTCGGCCTGTTTGGTGCGGTCGGACTGGAGTTCGAGCCGCGTCAGTTTCGTCACCCCGTCAACGAGCGCGGCAACATCCTCGCCAAAACGGGCTTTCAGAGAGTCACAGGAAACACCAGTATCTTCGACAGTATCGTGAAGCAGCCCCACCATGATGGAGGTCGCATCCATACGGAAACCCGCGAGGATATTGGCGACGGCAATAGGGTGCGTGATGTAGGCGTCGCCATTATCGCGACGCTGCTCGTTGTGAGCGTTGGCCGCGACATCATAGGCAGCCTCGATCTGCGCGAGATCGGCTGACGGATCGTAGCTTTCGATTCGTCGCAGCAGTCCGGCGATGGACGGCTTGAAGTCCCCGCTTGCGACAGGCGGGGACGTAGCTGGAGGAGATGCATCAGGCATGAAGCATTCCTCCCTCAGTACAACCGGTCAGAGATCAGCGGCGACCCCGACCACCCAGTTCAGCTTCAATGGCAGCCGCTTCGTCAGCGGACATGTTCTCGGCCATGTGAGCATGCTCTTCTTCAGCAGAGACATCCTGCAGACCAAAAATGTTCTGGTCCGTCGGGATGAGATCCAGCACTTCTTCGTCCACGGGCTCCGGCTCAGGCGCGCGGGCCAGCGAACGGATGATCCCTTCGCGCAGAACGGGCAGGCTCACCTTGTCTTCAGCGATCTCACGCAGGGCAACGACCGTATTCTTGTCGTTTTCACGATCGAGACGGATTTCCTCACCGCGTGACAGGCCACGGGCACGCTGGGCGGCCAGCAGGACCAGTTCGAAACGGTTAGAAACCTTCTCGATGCAATCTTCGACGGTTACGCGCGCCATGCGACAGGCCCCCTTCGGGTAAGACAAAAGAATAAAATAAGAGAGAACGCTGGCAATAACATGCAGTTCATGCGAATGCAATCGGCGCCTGCCCCACCTCCGGAATTGAACGCGAGTGCCTCCATGCCTGGTCGCAGCTGGATGGCAGCCTCTGCCTCTCTCGCGTGGGGCGACATATTTTATATATCAGGATTACTCTACATGCTTTTGCGCCAGAACGAACGCACCGCCCTTTTCATTGACGGCGCCAGCCTCCATCACGCCGCCCGTAATCTGGGATTTGAAGTCGATTTCCGCAGCCTTCGCAAACTGTTTGAAAATGCCTGCCTTTTCCAGCGCGCCTTCTATTACGCCGCCATGCCCGAAACAGACGACTACTCTCCGCTCCGTCCGCTGACCGACTGGCTCTCCTATAACGAGTATCATCTCGTGCTAAAAACTGCGCGGGAGTTTACGGATCCTTCAGGAAGACGGCGTATCAAGGGAAACATGGATGTCGAACTGACAGTGGATCTTCTGGAACAGGCGGGCCGCCTTGATCACGCCGTGATCATCAGCGGTGATTCCGATCTGCGTCGCGCCGTTGAGGCTGCGCAGGCGCGCGGGGTCCGGGTTACGGTCATTTCCTCAATGCGTTCGACCCCGCCCATGATCGGAGACGATCTGCGGCGCCAGGCGGATATGTTTGTGGAACTGGCTGACATCGCGCCGTCGTTCACACGGCGTCAGGCCGAACCACGCAATCCTGCCCGACAGGGGCCGGTTCGTCATCCTGCTGATATCAACAGTGACGAGACCAACGACTCATGACCCCTCGGGCTTCTACCGGAACGATCCCCGCCCCGCCTCCGATCCCTGCCTTTGCAGAAGGCACGCGGTCAGGAACAGGGCCGCTCTCAGCCGAAATGCTGATTGTCTGCCTCGATCCGGAAGATGCCACGGCGACACTGGCGTCCTTTCTGGACGCCAACAACATCGTTTTCGACGCAGCCCTTGCCGGACCAGATGCCATTTTGGGACGGATCACCAGAGTCATGCAGCCCCTGTCGCCACAGCCGCTGGCACTTCCGTCCGAACTCGAGGCCTGTAGCGCCGCTCTCTGTACCGAGCTTCAGAGTATGCCCAAACTGAAACTGGTCCTCACACTTGGAATCAGCACGCATATTGTGGTTCTAGGCGCATGCGGCATTCCGCTATCTCGCCTTGATTTCCGTCCTGGCGAAATTACTCATCTTCCGGATGGCCTGCTTCTGGCCGATGGATGTCATTTCCCCAATACGCCATTCCCAGCCGAAATGATGACTCAGCGTCGTTCGGCCCTGA
>Ga0157363_1004534_pt1 | contig 12824 bp, 8 predicted proteins | sample AttsexASBM1_FD_111477 | JGI IMG/M metagenome (GOLD analysis project Ga0157363, IMG submission 111477) | Fungus gardens microbial communities from leaf cutter ant in Ribeirão Preto, State of São Paulo, Brazil - Atta sexdens ASBM1 | ecosystem: Host-associated > Fungi > Mycelium > Unclassified ...
AGTTGTCAATTTAGCAAACAGTTGCTATTTATATATAATAATACAAATTTAAAAAACATTTACTCTTTAATAACACTATTGTTATTAGATATTTTATATTGTTTTAGGGATTCTATGATAAAAGTAGCCAAGAGAAGGAGATTATTCTAGAGCCATCACCCACTCTGGTCGTTGTGAAGAAAATCGCGGCAAGTTTAGTATGCGCCATTATATTCATCACATTTATCCCGATCTTCCCGATACAGTATGTAAAAGGTTTGTTTGAATCCTTCATCTTCAACCTTGTCACTTATAGTACATATCGTCGTAATTAATGATATATTTTTCTTTTAGATGACGAATTTCTGGAGAAGACAAATATGTTTTACAAATTATTGTACTTAATGCTGACGACTATGCTCGCGCGTTTCAAATACTACCACGCATGGTTGTTCGCCGATGCCATATGTAACAATTCTGGCTTTGGATTCAACGGTTATGATGAACGAGGCAAAGCCCGCTGGGACTTAGTTTCGAATGTCGACGTTTTTAAGTTTGAGGTGCGATATGTGTACTGTTTACAATGTATAAATAAAAGTATACTCGTAATAGTAAACTTTAAATTAGCGCATAAATTCTTTCCTTTATTACGTACGTGAGTAATATATGAGTATAGATTAACAGCAATCCTTGATAGGGCCTTTAATGATTTAGTGAAGTTTAGCGAAGGGAACGACCTTATTATTAAGTTCAGAATTGTGCGCTATTACGAGATTCTAACGTAATTAAAATTTTAAAATATAACTTAAAATGTTATAGAAGAATGAAACACTCGAATTTGTCTTCTTATCGCCATTACATGATGGATGTTTATCTAAAATTATTCTTGCAGTTTACTGTTTAATCAATTTGCAGACATCGCTTAATCTTAAGGATAGCATCGACAGCTGGAACAAGGGTACAAATTTATGGCTACGATCGATTATGTACGAACGAGCTGGTCGTAACAAAGTGATATATACGTACGCTTTGTCCGCTTTATGGCATGGTTTTTATCCTGGCTATTATCTCACATTCGCAAGCGGAGCGTTCTTCACTGTAGCGGCACGTTCAGTTAGTAGATTTAAACTGTTGTGCTGCATATTAAGGATTGTGAACGAAAGGAACGTTGATTTTCATTCTTCTATATTCTTGCAATAGGTTCGTCGCTACATCCGGCCGATGTTCCTAGAATCTCAACGAAAGAAGATTTTTTATGATGTCTTAACGTTTATTACGACGAGAATTCTAATGGCCTACATGACATTCAGCTTTATATTATTAGAATTTGTACCAAGTATCAAAGTGTACCTGTAAGCCACTCATTGTTAACTAGAATTGTAGGGGTGTATTCTTTGACATCGAAAATTTGAATTTTGAATCGAAGGATATGTCCTCAATTATCAAGTCCAATTTTGATTAACGCATTACTTTTTCTTTATTATTAGGTATTTGTACCTGCTCCCGCATTTATTGGGTTTGATCGCGATACTACTTTCACCCCGTCTAGGGTTGTTATGGAAAAAGCACAAGCAATCGGCCGTGAAGGACGAAACTAATCTCGCCGAAGCAGTCAGTAACGGAAACGCATACAAAACAATGTAGTCTTCTGGTCAACGTTAAGAAAGACAGATATTTTTTATGGATGTTTTTATTATATATATATTTTATATATATATATATATATATATATATATATATATATATATGTAAATGTATCTATATACAATATTTCTTGTTACAATGCATTACAGATGTGAAAGTCTATCGATAATGTGCTATACGCACATTACATTTATGTAAAACATTATCGAAACAAACGTATCGTTTTTATATATAATAATATATAGATAAGAAAAATTTTATAATTCGCCTAAATATACGGCTGTTTTAATTATGATACTTTCTATCAATCTTCTATCCATTCTTATGTCACTGTGCGCTGCTATATCTAAATGAAAAGATGAAATTAAAGTTTTTTGTGAAAATTCGAAATAATATCGGAATATCAAAATTGAATGCTATTGTGATAGTCGCGAAACTGTTATTCTGACTATGCGGTTTAAATATACTTATAGACATCAACGAGTGGATTCTTAAATGGCTTTATGCACACAACTTTATTCGATCGCTGTCTAATGAAATATAATGTTGATAATTGGGTAAAGAGAAGCACTGGGACTGTCAGTGTGCACCCGAAGCCCTATCGCGCAAACAACAGCGATCGAATGTGTCTGTACCGCGTACGATCAGTTAGTGTTTGTTGTTCGATGTTTGCGAAGGAATACAATATACGGAAAGAAGCAGAGGACAATCTAAAAGAGCATGGTAAAATTCCTATTTGTAACTCGTCTGCGAATGTAGTCTTCATTAATCGTATTACAGCTATTGAAGACTTCGGCAGCTTTGCATAAGGAATAATCATTATTAAAAACAAAGAGAGACAAAGTGTACTGTTTTGAAAGTTTAAAAGGATGATATCTCTTTTGTATGAGAGATTATAAAAACACAATAAGATTTTCATATAAGGAAAGTTTATTGAACTTTCGAAGTAAGAAAAGTGAAATGAATGGCAAAATTATGATAGATTGTCACAAATGAATAATTATAATAATTAAAATTATACACATGATATTTGACGTGAACTGACGCTTAGAAACCCAACCTTCAAGCATTCAAAATGATAATGATAAATGTAATAATGATTTATTTAATGTGATTAATTGTGCAAATTACAGGTATTTCTAATAATTCGTATAATATTGAGGCAGCACGTATCAATACATTTACTCATCGCATCATCTTTAAGTAATTATTAATGTTTGGAAAACTTTACATATATTTGGATAGAGGTTTTACTTATAACAAAAAGAGTGTGTCTGTCCTTACACGATGTCACCTTTGAAGCGAATCCAATATACGGAATCGATGATTTGCAGAAGCTTTTTACTTTGGTGAAGATCGCGTACGCTATGCTGGTGATCACCCTGTTGCTAATGATGTGGGCATCCATGGCGCGGATGCACGAACTACCGGTCCACTATCCATCGTGTTTCTTTAATCCGCTTTGTACTTGTTCGAAAGCCATGCCGGATCTTGGCAAAGTAGCATGCTACAGTGTACCGATGCCACGAATACCGCAGCCGATTAATTCATCTAAAATGTATATGCTGCAACTAGAGAACAATGGGCTGAGGTTTCTGCAGCCACAGTATCTTATGAATACTGGTATTTGATTGAATTAATTAATATTACGATTCATAAAATGAAGAATCACAGATTACATATCATGTTATCTTTTTTTTCAATTTTCATTACAAATCATATTTTTATATGATTTAAAAACAGTATTTTTACTTTAATAAAATATTAAATGTATTTTTAGTTGTAAAAATACATTTGATCCACAGATATATAAAGAATAGGTGAGGTTTTTTTTTCCAAAATAATGTAATGTTTTGTATATTTTATATATTTTAGGTCTCTATCAACTACAGATTAAGCATAATCCTCTGTCGGATATTCCAGAAGAAGCCTTTCTAGGTCTTGAGAGATCATTATCGATGCTCGACTTGTCCTACAATCAACTTGCAAGCATACCGAGTAAATCATTTAGACATTTACAAAAACTGGAAGTTCTCGAACTCACAGGTATTCGCTATCACTTTTACCGAAATAAATCAAATATAATTGTATCAAATTGTAGTTTTGAAAAATCTATTGACACTTATAATAATCTAAAAGCATGATATCATGTAGAAGATTACTAAAGTTTATAACAATTAAGATTAACAATTAATCCGCCGATTGATGTATTGATTCGAGTCAACCGTAGTGAGTTCTTTACGATTCTCCCTACTGTCACTCATTCAAAGCCATGATAACGAAGCCACAATGATGGGGGATGAGATGTAATGAGGATAATTACAGTTGACATGATCTCAGAATTTTAATCTCCGGGCTCTAGTAATTTTACATACAATCTTAATTGAATAAATTTTTAAATAAAAATGTACCGAATTTCTTAATCTAATAATAAGTTCACAGAATATTTATTTAGATTGAATACAAAAGAGATTAATCAGAATATTTATTTAGATTGAATACAAAAGAGAATATTATTATTTATAATAGTTTTAAAAATATTATACAGAAAAATTTATGTAACATAATAAGTTGAAAAGTATAATATTATCACATGCATAATTTTGTATGCAGGCAACAAGATATCTCGCATTGTGCCGGAGAATTGGCGTGGTTTAGAGAACTCTTTGCAAATTCTACGTTTGGGAAAAAACGCGATTGAGAAATTGCCAGCCGATGCCTTCGTTAGTCTCACATATTTAGAGATCCTTGATCTTCGAGAAAATAGTTTGAAAGAGATCGATCCTTCGGTATTCAGGGATGGGATGGCTCACCTGACACATCTTTATTTGAATGACAATCAACTGACATATGTGCCGTATACCCAATTGTTTTCATTGAAACGTATGAAGGTCCTTGATCTCAGTTATAACAAGATATCGAAAATGCTGCACGCTCAACAAGAACCGGAGATCAGGAGTATACAGATGTCTCTGGATGTATTGCAACTGGATTATAATCAAATCGAAACTCTCGCATCCGGTGATTTTCAACATTTTTACAAAATCAACCACACATATCTTAGAGGCAACCCTTTGATGATTATCGAGGTATGATAATAAATTAAAAATTATATATAATTTGATAAGATTTAAATCAAACACATCACGAAATTGGAAGAATATTTAGAAATACTTAAGAAATTATATAGATCTTATATTGATAATATCTATTGAATAATAGCATTGATAGTTATATATCGAATATTTGCAATTAAAGGAGGGTACGTTCAAAGATTCGCACATTCGTGAGTTATATCTGAGCGATTGCGATTTGCTGGAGATCAACTCGGCCAACTTAGTCGGCTTGGAATCGTCGCTCGAGTTATTGGACGTGTCAGGAAATAATATAACTATACTTCCTAATCATCTATTTCAAGAATTCGATCTTCTGCGTACGCTTATCTTCCGCGAGAATCGTATCAACACATTTTCGCCAAGTAAATAGTGCATATTTTTTACAATTAATGGACACAAAACAAGCATGATCCTCACGATGTATATTTTTAGCTGAAGTTTTTAGTGGCTTCCAATATTTGTATAATTTGGACCTCAGTGGCAAGCAGAACAGCATGATTTCCCTTCAAGACCTACGACAAATGAGAAATTTGCGTTTCCTCTCGATCTCCCGAATGCCACAGGCAATTTTATCAGCGAATGATTTTCTAGAATTTGGTATGGATATCAAAGAATTACGAATAATTAATAGTAATCTGAATACGATAAAAAATCACGCTTTCATGCACGTTCGCGGAATCAAATATCTTGATTTTTCTGAAAACTCGATATCGACTATAGATGATGATGCTTTCTCAGAGGTAAATTTTTTATTTTGCTTATTAAATTTTCTTAGTTAGCTAGAACTTAATATCCCATACAACACAGAATTTGCAGCAATATCGCTGCAAAATTTCTGCATTATTGTTACAACATGCAATATTGCAACAGCAGCATTGCTGCAACTTTTGTGCAACTTTGTGCTATAGGAGTAAGTTAGAGGAATTAAATCTTTATAAAAGTTAATTTGTAACATTAAAACCGATGTTCATAATTTATTCTTATTGTTAAGATTGTTTAATGTCTTAAAATGCAATACGAATCTGGCTTATGACATCTTAATGTCACCATGCTTAAGTTGGTCTTAGATATAAGAATCAACTATGAATACCGGCCTAAATGTTACTATATATTGTAATAAGAAAATTATATAAACAATACAAAGTTGCCTAAATTTTTTTTGAAATATTTATATATAGGTGGGCTATTCTCTTTTAACATTAAGGATGTCTCATGGTCTCTCCTCCTCAATTTCTGAAATACCAAATCGGCCATTTAAATCGTTAACAAATTTACAGCATCTTGATCTTAGCAATAACAAGATACGATCTTTATCTGCTACATCTTTTCATTTTTTAAAAAGGATAAAACGTATTGAACTTCAAGATAACGAAATTGATAGCATACTGAAGGGTACCTTTCAGGTAAATTTCTTCTTTGTATAACATGTATCTTATATGACAAAAAATTATTTGATTAGGGTGACATCCATTCAACTCTGGAAGAAATCAACTTCGCTTTTAATCAAGTGAAAGATTTGCAAACTCATACATTCATCGATTTGTCAGCTTTAATGACAATTAATCTGGAGGACAATACTATCGAGAGGATCGAAAAACGAGCCTTTATAAATATGAACCGACTTAAATATATCAATTTGCGCGGCAATAAGATTAGAGACATCACCGATGAAGCCTTTCAAGTAATTTAATACATGCATACAGGCTAAATCTTTGTTAAATTAAAAATCAATTTAAAATTAATTAAAAATAAAGATTCTGCCATTTGGATTTTTAAAATTTAATGCAATTAAAATTATTATTGTTATAATTTTTGTTATAATTTGTTAATTAATTATTAACTAATTAAAAATTATTAATTAAATTAAAATTATTATTGTTATAATTTTTGTTATAATTTGTTATAATTTTTATTGTTAAAAAGTAATTCTATAAATGTTAATTATTTTGTATTCGTTCTAAGTAAAAATTCAGTGATTTAATTTATTTATATTTTGACAAATTAATGAAACAAAAAATGATTTGAAAAGAATACTTTTATAATAATATATATTATTAATGAAAATATTATTTTAGAATTTACCAGATCTTGAGTTTCTTGATCTCGCATATAACAATCTTAATGAATTTGACTTCGCCTCATTCGATCAAGTGGGTACATTATCATCATTCAAAGTCAACGTTAGCCATAATGAAATTTCAAGATTATGGGTAAATAGCACCTCTTTCATATCTTCATCTGGCGGTGAGTTTCAATCTTCATGTTTAATAAATTTCAAAAGGAATATTCAAAAGGAATTTTTCAATTTAGAAATTATAAATAATGAATATAAAATTTAATTTTGAATTATTTCGTTTTGTTTTATTTTATTTAAACTATATTTTAATATTATTTATTTTCTCTACTTATTAAACTGTTTTTATTTACAGCTATCATTATTTTTAAACTGATATTCTTAATTTTCACATTTCTACTTTTAGTTAGTGGTAATGTGCAATCGAACATCAAAGTTCTGGATTTGAGTTACAATAATATCTCCGATATTACGAAGTATTACTTCAAGCCGGTCGAGTATTCACTCACTCACCTGTATCTGTCAAACAATCAATTAAGAAACATCACTCAGGATGTCTTTGGCAATATGCCTCACTTGCAATGGCTCGACTTGAGACATAACGGGTTGATAGAGATATATTTTGATTGCTTGAAGAATACAAATAACTTGCAAGTGTTATTTTTCTCTTGGAACGAAATCACAGACATCCCAGCGGAGACTCTAAGATCCTTGAAGAAATTGCGCATCGTGGATTTGTCTCATAACAAGCTGAGAACACTGCCGGATAACATGTTTACTGACTCTGATATAGAGAGTCTTGATCTTTCGCACAATCAATTCACGAGACTGCCCGTCAAAAGTATGTCGATAACTTCCACTGCAAATTTAGCAAATTTGGATATGTCCTGGAACATACTATCGGGGATTCACACTACCGACACAATATTCAGACTTAGAGTAAGTTTATTACTCTGAGAATTCTAAGATAGCTACTTTTTTTATTAATTATGTCATTTAATTGTTTACTGCTAGTAATTATATTATAGATTATATTATGTGTATTATTATATATTATATAATATGTATATATTATAATATATACATTATATTTGTATATTTTTTAATGTATTATTTTTCAATAGGGTCTTGTGTGGTTAGATCTATCGTATAATCGACTTGTTAGATTAGACGACGGCGTATTTTCTGATTTACCATATCTAGCTCATCTTGACTTAAGCCACAATAAACAACTTATTTTGGAAAGCCGCGGAAGGACGTTCTATGGTTTAGAGGACACACTTCTGTATCTCGGTCTGAGCAATATTTCTCTCTTAAGTGTAAGTATTTTATTATATTTTATACGCAAAAAGCGTATAGAACAGTAGCATGTAATACGTAATGTAGATTCCAGAGTTGCCTCTAAGACGATTGCAGACTTTAAATCTGGCACATAATGGATTGGCATCGATTTCCCCGGAAATGTCGTCCAATCTTACATCTCTTCATTATTTAGATTTAAGTTATAATGATTTAACAGTGGTACCATTGATTACTCACACATTACCGGAATTGAAAACCTTCAATTTGGCAAACAATCCCATTACTGCTATTACAAATACTAGTTTTCTTGGTGTGGCTGATAGTCTCGAAGAGCTCGATATACGAAAACTCAGTCTGTCAAGCTTTGAAGTAAGATTGTATTTATATTTCGAATTTGCATGTCACAAATTTTGCAAAATCTCGTTATAGAACGAATCGATTTTTGTAGGCAGGAGCACTTTGCAAAGCTACCAAACTCCGCAAATTACACATTACTGCGTACAATAATATAAAGAATTTCAACTTTCCCAACATCCTAGAATATAACCATGGTTTAAAACATTTGCTCATTGATGTGAGTACTGGAATAGCATACGTATAAAAATTAGATTTACTGAACATATAATATTTGTAATAGATTCAAAATGACACCAATCTAGAGAAAGAAATGAGAGGGAAATTGCCTTATAAATTATACAAAATTACGTTGACTGGTAAAGCTTTAAAGATTATACATCCAGAGATACTACACGTAAGTTTTCATTTTTTAACTCATAATTAAAAGATTTTTGTGAAATTTTCGATGCATTTTTTCATGAACAATTTTTTATTTAAACGAAAATTTAACTGTTTGGATCAAAATAATTCTTATTCAGAATTAGTTAACTTATTAAATTTTATTTAATTTTTGAGAACTATCTGTAATAATTTTATATTATCATAGTTTTATATTATCAAAGTTTAAATTTTAATAAAAGTAATTAAAGTCATGAATTGTATTTAAAAATGTTAAATATTATTAAGTATATATTGAGTAACTTTTTAGGGTATGCGAAATCCCCATCTTCACTTCAATTTATACAATACCAGCGTGGCGATTGTGCCGCGAGAAATATTTAGAAACGCACAGCGTGTGCGTAATGTAACCGTGGAAATTCGCAATAGTGATATACGATCATTGCATAATCCATCATCCAGTTATAAACCGGGAGTACCGGGCCAGCGATTCCTTATGAAACTTCGATTAGCGAGTAGTCATGTCAATTGTGATTGCGATATTGGGTATGATACAATAAAATCAAATTGTTATAGTAAAAGATAGTAAAAGAACATTGAATATAGATTTAAAAGAAACAAAGCATATATTAGTAAACTGTAATATCATTATTTCAAAATATGGCGATACAGAAGACAAATTAATACATTTACTTGATTTTAAAATTTATTAAGTTTTATTCTTTTATTAAGTTTATTCTTTAACTTAATTCTTCAATGTTGGGACTTCATTATTGCTAATTAGCAAAATATTAATTGATCTCCTAAGATGAGCAATAATAATTTCTTTTCATAGCTGGATAGAAATATGGCAAAGGAAGCACAGACAATATCAAGAGAACCAATGTATTTCTTACGATGAATTCCATAATTTCGAGCGAGAGGAGAGCGATGAATTTAATTGTTGGGACAATGGTTGGGATGACGATATCCGCGAAACGTTCTGTCTGAACAAAAACAACGTATCGTTGTCAAATTTGTTAAAAACGGAGCTAGAATGTGGATGGGCCACGGCAAGCATTATCGAGCTGAATACTATTTTCTTGGTGTTTTCAGTCATTTTAGCTGCTGTTTATTAAGCGTCTTTCTCAATTTCATTGCCTTCTAGTTCGAATCAGTTCTCAAACTGATTCGTGAATTTTATCATATAAGGTATTGTAAAGAAATGATTATTATGTGTGCAATAAAGATTGTTATGTGTGCTCATAAATTTGTACAAAGAAAGTTTAAATCGCAATTAAAGAATTTCTGTAAGGCTAACACTATCATGTCTTTTATTTATTTAAGTCTTTTATTTGTCTTTTACAATATAATATTGCATTTAATTGCGCATTACAAATTTAGTTGCAATACCAATTGCCATTTGTACAATTGGCAAAACAATAAAGCCAAGTATAAATATAAGGCAAACGTACACACTGAGCAATTGTATGATGAAAATTGTAAGTTTCACAGCTACTTGCTGAATATTTTTAGTTCTGCGTATATCAATTATCTTGTCTAATACGAATCTCAATATGAAAGAAAACATCTGGAATGTTTCAAGAGATACACGTTTAACTTTTACTTTCGACGATTCGACGATATAAAGGATTTAGAAAAGCGCTATATATCACCTGAATAACAGGAACAACATTAATGATCATGTATATTAGTCCCAACAAAGATCGTGCTGTAGCCTGAGCCATTACTACAATCAAAGCAGCGAAGGAATATTCGGTACGAGGTGTACCACAAGATTCCTGATAGGTAGCTAGATACTCTCGACAATTGGAGAGAATGCTTTGCTTTGCTCTTCCTTCTCGAGGCTCGTCCTCTTTGAAAACATTCTCTATAATGTTACAACATAATTCGATTACCTAATGTTTGATTTGTACTTTTTAAAAAATATTTCTTATGCATTATGTCAACTTACAAATTGTATCATCAATATAAGATTTTAATTACACGTGTTTAACACAAAAATTAATGTTACAAACAAAGTTTTTATTACATAAAGAGATTTGTAATATCCCAATAAGTAACAAATAAAAAAATTTAATGATTACTTACTTGACTAACATAATTACCACAAATTATGATTATCATGATTTTATTAAATAATCGATTACTAATATGTAATGAAGTAATACTGTTATTGTATTAAGGTGTTATATTTACCTAATGTATGATTAGATTTTCCACAATCCATATGATTGGTAATAGAAACACTATATGGATTTTTGTACTTCCACGAAACATATTCAAGTTGTTGAATCATATTGGTTTTAGATGTGGATGTATCATATTTTTCGATATCTAAATTTTTAATCTCGCTTAATGTATTCGGAACTTCATTCGCATTGATCACGCCTATTGAAGATTGAAAAGACAAATTGTCTCCACTAGAACACTTCGATTCATCCAAAATCTTAAATAAAAATTAAATTCGCGTATTACTTATACTATTATCTTGCGTGATAATTTTTTTAATATTACATGATATTCCTTTTTACTTTTCTGTACAAGCTAGAATTGTTTGCTCGTTGAGATTGTTCATGTTTAACGATAGGATTAATGGTGTTTAATTTGCAGGGAGCAATTAAAACTTGAACAGTTTGATTTTCTTCGACACGCATACTTGCGAAATTTACATAAATTATAATATTTAAAATTACATACAAATTAATAGAGAGTGACAACGAAGTCGAATGGATTTTTCATTGAGCTTATCGAACATTCATCTTTCTATAGATCGTGAATGCAGCACATTTACGCGAAAAATATGGAAATTATTTTTTTGGCTGCAATGATACTTGCATTTTTTATATATAAAAAAACAATTAAAATTTTATCTAAAAAAGTATTCGTACTAAGCATTTGTAAATTTCTGAGTCTTGTTTCATATAAAATGATATAATATACATATTATCTTGGATTTTGAACGAACCTTGATTAATTTATTCAGCAATTAATTTAATTGGTAAAATCATTTATGAAGCAAAATTTCTATTTATAATATATATAATGATCGTTGCACGTATCAAAACTGAAAATTAATAATTCTATACATATGTTAACATGGTATGTAAAACTGAATTGCTGATTAATTATAAATTAATTAATCGAAATTGCTCTAAAACTGAAATAATCATATAAATTATTATAAAATCTACAAAAATATCAGATTTTACAGTAATGATAGTTTCTTCAGTTTCTATTTTTTCGCATTTTCATTGCTTATAATTAATATATTAATAACATTATTATATTATATATTATTTATTTTTAATTTTATATATGCATTATTTTATATAGATATAGTTGTACATTTATATCAAAATACTTTATGATCAAATCAAAGAGAAATATGAGAGAGGACGTGAGGGACTTTCTCCTGTAACCGCAAAATATCGCCGTGCGTTACTGCTTCTAAAAAAATGAACGTAAACTACACGATAATGTCCATTTTTTGCAGTGCTCCTGATGGAAATAAAATGCTAAAATCGCTGAAATAACTAAAATCTATCGAATTATAATAGATTCAAGTTTCTCTCTGTCTATATTCATAGTCAGATCTTATATTTAAGATAGTTTTAAGTACAATCTTAAGATGTCATTAAACCGATTAGAAAACCGTCTTAACATCTTAAGACAATACTTAAGATAGTCTTAAAATAAAAACTAACTATGATATGATCAACGCGATGTTGCAAACGCTTTGAAGCGTTTTTTAATTGGTCAGTTTGTAAAATTCTTTCTTCTACCAGGTGTACAAATATGAAATGACGATTTTTTTCCCAAAAAAAAAAAACGTTAAATTCGGAAGAATAATAAAAAGAGATTTATTCAAAGTATGCTCCATTGCTAGTTACACATTTTTCCCATCTTTCGGGCAATTTGTGGATACCACGCCAGTAAAAATCTTCCCCTTTTGCCGCGAACCATTCATCGAG
>Ga0157363_1004535_pt1 | contig 12823 bp, 3 predicted proteins | sample AttsexASBM1_FD_111477 | JGI IMG/M metagenome (GOLD analysis project Ga0157363, IMG submission 111477) | Fungus gardens microbial communities from leaf cutter ant in Ribeirão Preto, State of São Paulo, Brazil - Atta sexdens ASBM1 | ecosystem: Host-associated > Fungi > Mycelium > Unclassified ...
ACTTTTACCACGACAGGAGAATTTATGCAGTCGATCTTTTAGACGTGTGTCTACCATCTGGGAATTTTTCAGAAAATTAACTTTTGATCCAAAAAAGAAAAAAAAAATTAGAAGTGAGGCTTACTCCTATAAATCAAGAAAAAAGGAAAGGAAAATAGACTAGTCGAAAAATTGGCGATGCGTATATTTATTTATAAATATTGTACAGCAGAGAGAGAGAGAGAGAGAGAGAGAGAGAGAGAGACAGGGGGGAGATATTAAAAGATGATGTTTTTCATCTGTTGTTTACAATAGCACCTTCAAGTTGGAACAAACCTGTGAATTTACAATAGCTGTGTTTTTGCCCAAGCCCAGTGTATGTGATTTTGTAAGACGAGAAAGACTTTTCTGCGATCCAGTATTATCAATTCGAATAAGTCAATCAATTTTATTTTACGTTAATATCAATTCTTCGAGAAAGTGTAATGAATTATAAAGTTAACTCTATTGATTAAATATATTGTGCATTACATCAAGATTAATACTATGATTCCTATAATAAACTATATAATAGAATTGTGTATTAAATATGGCTGTTTATGGCTGGTAATAATATAATTGCAGTATCTTACGATTAAAATTGTATTATTTTAGAAGTATTTTTTAAATGCATTTCTTTAGCACTGCGTTACTTTTGTAACATTACTTGTCGTTATCCATGTCGGTTGTTCATGCTCTCGTTCTTTGAGTCCGCAAAAAGAGCTCCTTCTCATATTTCGTGGTCAGCGAGGTCGTAGCGAACACACGGAGCTATCTCGATGATTCACAGTCATGACTCTCTTTACTACCACGGCATTGAGAAGGGTTCGCATAAATGGCAAGGTTTCGCAGTCGAGGTAGCGAGGAGCAACAAGAAAAAATAGCGGAGGTGGTTGCGACAAATAATGTTTCCATTGAATTTTTTTCAAAAACTTTATATTCTATTCCTGCTATTTTATTTCGATTCTTTCGAATCTATTGTCTTTTTAGATTGATGAGATTTATAAATCTTCTAATAGAGATTTTATGATCAAATGTATAATTATATTGTCATGTATTTGTCTTTAGATATATGTACTGTGAAAGCAAAAAGTATTAGTATAAGGAAATTTTTTATAAAAAAAGTCTTATTTGTAGAAAATAAACATTAATTAGCAATTTTATACAATGAATTCATTCTGTTCTTACATACAAACGAATATTCTTAATTTTAAAAGTTAAATTTCTTGACTGTACGAACACTTTTTGAGCTTCCAAACAATATAATTTTTAATTTTCGTTTATTTTTCAGATGATATATCTTCTATAATTAATACACATCTTTTTGGGATATACAATTTTAAAAAACATACAGTCTATTTTATTTTTTATAAATAAATTGTTAATTACACAACAAGAAATGATCGTCAATTAAATGTTGAATCGGTCATGTCATCGGTCATGATGTCAAATTGGCATTGAAATTATTGTATCGATGTTGATTCAACATCAAAATTCGATGACTCATTTCTTGCTTTTAAAAATAAAATTAAAAAGAAATATTTGTATGAACATTTTGCACTCACTGTATATCGCATCAATAATCATAGTAGAAACAACAGAATTTTTTTCGCTCAATCTCGATCAATTCTGCATACAAATATGTTTAATAATTTTTACGTATAAGACAGGTTTGCATTACAGATGTAACATGAGTCAAGATGTAACAAAGTCGCGATCGTGAAGAAACTTGCCATTTTTATCGTAAGAAGTATCGCTCACAGCATCGGATGTGCCACTTAAGCCGGACTATCGAATTCGATAGCCGATGGTCGCTTAATGGCCGGTTATGTACGGAAGAACAGACCGCTTTCCTGCGCATATGCAAGGATCTTCGTTCAGACTGAAATTCACGTCGCATCGTAAATCTTGTCGCGTCGGTTTCTCATGAGTGGTCGTTGTCGGGAACCAGCTCGGCGACGACGACGATGACGACTGGTCGAGATGACGCCTTTTGATGGCATCGAGAACGCCCACGCATATACAATCTGTTTACGTGAGTATAAAACTCACGCACGTTTGTTCAGTGTACATGAGACAACCGTATGATACCGAAAGCGTTAACCCGGCACTGATACTATCGTCTCTTCGTCATAAAGTTTACCACTTCTCTCTTCAATAAATTTACTGAACGATGCTAATAATACTAAAAATAAGGTATCTTTTGTGATCTATCTTTTATATTATTTATGTTTCTGCTTGTAAATGTAATTACTGTTCAAATCTTCCTTTGAACGATAACGAAATAAAAAGCAACATATATAGTACAGTTTTTTTAGTTTAAATTATTTTGGAGATAATACACTGGTTTCGCTGTTATTCAGTCATTTTTACTCACCTTCTTCGAGCCCGCAGAAAACATTTTTTTCTTTTATTTTGCAATACCATTTGTTACACATTTAAAAAAAAATTAAACATAACTAATTATGATGGATTCTTGGATATATGTTTTAAACTTTTTGAATCTAAAATATTTTTAAATTAAAAATAAATTGCTTTATAATAGATCTTTTATACAATTTACATATCATTATACACGTAATAGAGCAATTATTTATCTAAATTATTCATGTTATCAATTCAAGTTATAAATCCAAGTTATAAATTTAATTAAATTCAAATATATGTTGATTTGCTTATATCTCGTCACTTCTTTTCTTTTACTCACACGATTAAGAGGCACAAGTTTCTAAAGGAACTTTCTATGACTGTTTACGAGTGTGAATATACACGACTCACGTTTATTTTATCTGCGAATTACGCGAAAGCTTCGTCATCTAATCTTCAATGCGAACGGGAAGCGACGAAGCCGTAGCGACGAAAAAAGAACAGTATATGATCAGTCGATGTAAAAGTCGAAGATACATTTATTACGGCTGAATAAAGTAAGCCGGCTTACGGCAATTTCGCGACAAATGCCTTCGCGCGTGTTCCTTATCCATTCGCAGCGCTTTACGAGACATAAACGACGCATAATTCATTACCCATCGCCAAAGTGGCGAGATTGATGTCACACACTAGTAATTTATTCTAAGAACTACATCTTGTGTCTGTGATATCGATTCATTATCTCATTGTACTTTTTTTAATTAGACTAGTTGTATATCACAGTGGCAAGAATAAAACTTTACTTTCATTTAAATGCAAAATATATTCATACGTATTTTATGAATATATATTGTATATATATTGTATATATTTACATTATAAATATATTTGAAATTGGGTTGATGAAAATAAATCTAATTAAATAAGAGAAATCCTATTTTCGATTAAAGCGAATCTTAGAGCTTAAATATTTTGATGTAAATTTATATACACATCCAATTCTGCAAACCTCTTATATATATATATATATATATATGTATATTTACATATCCTTTTTTAATTAAATACTGTAAGGTTTGATTAGAACTTTTTGAATTATTTTTGTTAACTCGAATGAAATTCACTAATTAAAAAGAGAGAGTATAAGATTCTTTCAAAAAAATATTTTTGTGGACGAATATATTTTAATAATAATTCTATTGTATATTTCGCGAATCGCTTTTGTTTGATTCTATATTTCTATTTCGTGCCTATCGACATTATTGTCAGCTCTCAAAAATTATTGGTATCTAGATATCGATATAATCAATCGAAAATTTTCTTAGAACATTGCGTGTTTAAATATTTTAATGTGTGTGTAAATTTTTTCATTTGGAAACATTACAAAATACTACATTATACTTGACTTATATTTTGAAAGGTATTGTTAATAATTCAATGAAAAATACTTATTAAGTAGATAACTATTATTATCAGAATTCTGAAGAAACAAATTTCGATATTGTCAAATGCCCAAGAGTATAAAATAATGCATGATCGTTATGCGAAGTGTGAATATTTTATTTACAATGGCGCTTTAGAGCATCAAACGCCGTGCGGGTGTACGTCGATTGATCATTGTGTGATTCAACCGTCGACGAAATATTCGGTTTCGATGCGTTATTGATAGAATATAGCGGCATCAAAAGCAACCAGGCTTGTGCATCGATCTAAATTACAAAATCGACTTTGCAGACAATCGATAGGTTTGTCGCTGCACTCGGACTATTGACGAGTGATCACATACGCTCGTCCTAATATCAGATTTAACGTCGACATGGGGGAAGACAAACAGCCCTCGTATTGGATGAAACGCGGGACGCGACAAACATATGGCTCCGAAATACCGCTGTAATAACGGGATGTAAATTTACCGGGATAGACGAACGCGGTGTACCACATTGCATCATGAAAATTCCGCATAGTTCGTTTTGAATGCGTTTTTAAACTAGATATTCACATATGCTGCGAGATGTTTCACTCCCCGATCTATAAATTGTAGAAATTATGAATAAAAATCAAGTGAAAGCATCAACAGTTTATTGGAAGCGTTTTAAATTATATATTATATTTTTACCATATGTGATAAATAAGATTATTTTATATCTAATTGCATGTGTGTGTGTGTGTGTGTGCGCGCGCGCGCGCGCGTGTGTGTATGTGTGTGTGTGTGTGTGTGTGTGTTTATAAATAGGTAGTTTTACATATTGTACAATAGACTTATAAATAATTCTTTACAATATTGCTTTATTATCGATATTTATGCCAATATTTTGTTTGTCGAGATATTAACTAGAATTTAAAAGATCTACCTATTTATATCCATATATCTTTTGATTATAAATTAATTGTATCTATTATGTAAAAAATCAGCTGTATTTTAATACATAAATATTAGCTTCAATATATATTGGGTATTTAAATTCAAGTGCTTTAAAACAGAATTTTATAGACAGGTAGTTATATATTTGTGAAGCAAGATCGCCTCTGGTATTTAGTATTCAACGGGTACTTGTTTGCTGTTACATGAATACATAAATCAGACATTTTTATATTAAAATTATATTTTTGACTTTGTGCAACAAACGCTTTGTCATGAAAATGTTAAAAAGAGAGAGAGAAAGAGCGAGAACGAGAGAGAGAGAGAGAGGGAGAGGGAGAGAGGAAAATGATCATACACTAATTTGATAAAGCAGTTGCTTATTTTCGCTTTTCCCAAGCGGGATTTGCCGGATTCGCAAACTGGCATCACAACAATCATTAGTTAAACGACAAAGTAGTTTATAACCCCAACGAGTCACACTAACGAATCGATAAACATATCACCGGCAGTTTCGCGCGCATAACTAGACAGCATAAACGTGCAAATTCGAGCGTGACACAAGATGAGAAATGGTTGCGTCGTGTCGCAATATTCTGTTACTATTACTGTTCCAGAACTACTATTAACAATCTGCTCTTATGAACATCATGTGTCTTTGTTTTTACAAGACGAGACCGATGGCGAATCTTATTCGCGTTTAATGTGCGACTTATGACATCCGACTTGTTATTTAATCCATCTTTCTTGCAAAAGATTGCAATGACGTGATCGCGATTCAATGAAACATGAACAATGTAAATACGAAATACACATTTAATTAGATATTCTCTATGTCATCTAGATATGGATTATGAATTATCATAAATTATACATGGTACACTTCTTTCTATTCATTAAGGAATTTGGAAAATTTATCTCCGAATCTATCTTTAAAATAGTTTCGATCCTGAAATAATTTTGTAAATTTTAAATACTATCATTGCAACGCGTTCTTATTGTATGAAAATAATCTTAATTATAGCGATTAAATTAATTTTTTTTAAACCCACTAGACAATGTTAAACGACTGTGATTATATATGATTTGATATTTGCGTAATTACAAAGTAGACATGACATGTTTTGAAAAAATAATATGCATAATTTAACAATACGGTCGTAATTTATACAAATGTGTATTTCACAGTTGCACGTTTTCTGCCTGATTTAACAATTACGAATGAGATTAGGTGAATTAAATAATGAAAAATTAATGTTGCGTCTGCAAGACGCAACTTATGTATTCATAACATGAAAAAAAAATTTCCTTGATAAGAAAGGAATCGTCTATCCTAGTCTCCCCCATGATAAGCGAGTATATTAACCAAAACATCCATTATTTACATTCCATATATATATATAAGTTCCATTATTATATAATCATTATGTAGTGAGATGTTTCTTTACGAAATATATAAACATGTACATATGTATCTATATTAAAGTTAAAATTAAAATATATAGTTTATAAATATAGATATTTATTAATATTAGAAAGACATTTTTAATCTTCTTGTTTTTATTAATCTTTTTAAAATTAAGTTTAAAGAACATTAAATATTTTATATTTGTTTACATGAATGTTAAAAAATTTTTTTATAAAATATTTTACAAAAATTGAGACAATGAAATAGGAATATCTTGACATATTCGTAGACTATAATAAGAGAAGAATCAATTCAACAAGTCCTCGGTAGTATAGTGGTCAGTATCCCCGCCTGTCACGCGGGAGACCGGGGTTCGATTCCCCGCCGGGGAGGAATTTTTTTTTTTAATACAAACACATTTTGCAGTCAACAGATATCTTATCCCTTTTTTTTTGTTAATTCTCTGTTCATTTTAATATAAAAAGTTTACTCTTTTTACATAAACTTATATGGGAAAATACTTGGAAATAGAATGCAATTTTATATAATCCAATAACTAATATATTTTTTATTTCTCGTAATATCAACAAATATGTTGTGATTACGTATGTTTCACGATTTTATTAGCATACCGTGAAATTAGAAAGATTGGTATCATAAAAAAAAGGGAGGGAGATACTGATATTTTGAAACTTGAACTGATATTTATTCTTTCGATAATTTATATGCGTTATTTTGAAATTCGCCAGTCTGAATTCGATGCGTTCGCTTTGAGATTTAAACGCTTCATGGCCTGCTCTCGCGGGACCGGTCAGGCCCGTATACAACTCAAAAACTGAATTTATTGACTGGCGGGACCGATAAATTGTTTCGAGGTCCGTGGCAGGGCACAGTGGCGGATGTTATTGAGCTATTAAATCGTGATTACCCGCGTGTTATTGGGTGCGGCGACACGGAGACGGGACATTCTTCTTTGCTTCCATCCGGCTTTCCCTCTGCAACTACCCCCTCTTTTCCCCCTTCTCTCTTCACGACTACATCAATCGCATCCTGTCCTAAACATCGCAAGTACGAATGTGCGTCTCTTCTTTTACTTTTGTTCTTTCTTCCTTTTTCTTTCTTTTCTTTTTTTCATCGACGGTGGTACTGATGGTGTACGAACCTGTTTCCTTTTTTTTATAAACTGCACCTGCATCGTCCACGGAGTCTCGAGACGAAATAAATGTTGAAGGCGATCTGTGCGAAAAAGAGAGAGCTTGGAAATGTTGGAGTTTTTTGTACGCTTATCTGCCATTGTGCTGAGATATACGCAATGTATAAGATTATTTGTCTTAATTAAGATAATTTATATTATCTTTTTACTATTGTATGTATTATACATTTAAATTATCAATGAAGAATGAATCTCTTTATATACTTATGTACACACACGCACACACACGCACACGCACGCGCGCGCGCACGCACACACATATATATAATATTAGGTGCGCAATTTAATTCTCGGCCTTTTTCATTGAACTTTGCTAATTAATTTATAAAAAGCAGAATAATTAATCTTCGAAGTAATCTCCTTTGCTTTCATATTTATGCACATCTTTTGGAGAGCTGTCGAATTCCATTTTGGAAAAAAGTCATTGTTGACTTTTCAGGTTGTTCTCATCATTGAAATTTCTATTCTTAAATTGCTGGAATCACTTCTTATAGATACTGTAGGAAATAACATGCTCCCCCATACACACAAAGCCGAACAGATTCATCATTTTCTGTGGTTCACTTTTTTTCAATTGAAAAGCAAAAAGTACGCAATGCCTCAAATGTTGCATTTTGAATGACTTTGCTTTTACGATTTTTTTTTTTAAGTTAGATTAGTACAACCATCAACAATTACAGTCCGTTTAAAAGCTATATTATTCTTAAAAATAGTGCTTCAATATGACTATACGGCGGGAAAGATATATAAATTTAAATAGGTAATCACATCGATTGAAATTAGGGGTCGAGAATTAAGTTGCGCATCTAATATATATATATATATATATATATATATATATAAAAATTAGATATTCTTGTTACAAATTTCACAATCAAATCCTTAATAGTATTGTAAAAAAGATTTAGATGTTTTGACACGAGTTTAAAGAAAGCTAACTGATAAATAATATTCTTTCTTTGTCTGTTTTCTTGTTCTATTTTATAAAAATGCCAAAAATTTTAAAGATAGTTAACAGAAAACTTCAAAAATTTACTTTAATGTGTACATTTTGTAAAATGTGCTTTATATTATTTATAACTGTCGAAATAGCAAAAGAGGAAGCCTCTTTCATGATGCTAGCGAATATTTGAAGGGAAAAAAATGAGAGGCTCCATGGCGAAATAGAAAATTCGTGCTCGGCGTGCGTGCCGACGATAGTTAACGGCCATAATTGCGGTCTACATATGCATGCTGGATGCGCCCGTTGCCAGGACTGACTGTTCCATATTCAACGGTTAAGTGTGATGTACGAGTTTTGAGTGTCGCGGCATATCAAATAGGTGTAATCGCACGTAGTGCATCCCTTGCTTTGTTCCCTTTCCGCACCTTTTACTCTTCTTTTCACGATGAATTTCGCGCAATTAAGCACGCACATTTCGATCGTATATTACTGATGCAAATCGATTTTATATAAAGATAAATTATTTATCAGTTCTGTTTCAAAGTTGAGAAAAGATAGAAAATAGTAATTATTGATGGTAAAAAACATTTTGTATTTGTGTTGAAACCGATTCTTGTTAAAATTTTTATGTCGAATTTTTAATATGTTTAATTTAACGTGATTGTGTTTGAATATTTTGAGTTAAATTAATATTCAACATGTCTTAAAGTTAAGTAAAATTTATGAATAAGTGGATATATAACATATATAACATATATAAACATAATTTATTTTAAAACTTGAATTTTAATAAATGAAGATAAATTTGTTTAACAAATATAAATGTTAAATTTATTGTAACGTATTAATTTAACATGTTAAAAATGTTTTACTGAAGAAATATGCTTTCATAATTTGCTTACAAATTGTGTCAGTTAATTGTGTTTTTGTTAATTTTTTACATAATGTATATTACAATACTTGCTAACATATTTATCTTTTTTTTTAACACAAATCAATTTTCTAACTGCGCAAAGGACTAATTTTTTTATATAATGTGTAATAAAAAAATTTTCATCAAAGAGAATAATTTCATTTTTAATATTTTGCTTGAAAGAATACGCGATAAGCCTTAGACATATTGTTAATCATCGAAACGTCAACAAAATAAATCTTTCGCTTTCGTATACACTATGAATCTTCATAATCATCATTATCACATTGCGAACATCGGCCTTCGTGTCGGCCGTGAATAATAATGAGTGTTGTTACGGATCATCTGACGCGCATCTAATGACTCTCGTCAGTAATAGGCGCCGCAGGAGGCAGAAGGGACCGAAACATCGGGGAAAACATAATTGCACTCGTAAGACTTTTCTCGGGAGTGAAAAATGTCTCGACGAGATGTCGTCTCTAACTGGGAAGGCATCCGGTTGGTCGTGCTTATCCGTAATAAGCCGTAATCGAGTATAAATTTAAGGTCACATGATAGACGCCGTTTTTTGAAATACGCCTCTGTTGCACGCAAGTGCGCTGTGAAATCAGTCGGTGCACGATGCTCTTTTGAGAGCCTCAGGTTGTAAGAGGACACATCATAAATTCGCCTTAATTACAGTCGCTTCCAGCGATAACATGGCTCGACAAGCCTCGTGTCGAATGTAATTTCGCGTTATTACTTATCATACTATTCAACTGATGTGAGTTTTTTAGCTATCAAGAAATATGATAACATTTTTTGCTTAATAATTCGTATCGAATTGTGTTGTCATTTATGATACCGTTCAGCTGATGTAAATTATTTAGCTCAAGAAATGTAATAACATTTTTTGCTAAATATATCTTGTTTATGCTGCAGGAAACCTTGACATCATAGCCTATCAATTGTAGATACACAATTATTTTTATTTCTATATGTAGCTGGTATCAATTATTGAACGAATGATATTTAACTTTCAAATATTTATATTTAATATTGATAAGCAGCGATAAAAGGTAATCAATATATGCATAAAGTGTAGTACAATTTATTCTCAATATACGCTATTTCTGTATAAATAAATATAAATTAGATGCTAAAATTGGATGATTCTGTTTCGGACGAATTTATTTTCATATACAATAATAAAATATAGAGATTTAAAAAAAGTATCATAAATAGATTTAACAAATACAGAAATTATTATACACGATTAATGTTTATGATCTATCTCTATTTAATGATTTCTATTTACTATAATTCTAAAAAAAGACGCGCCATCATATTTGAATTTTATACATATATCACACATTTACGGTTTTACATTAAGATTCATGTATTCAGTTTTATATACAGAATACACACACACACACACACACACACACACACACACACAAAATTCTGCATAAGATAATTATATGTCGTTCAATCTTTTGTGTCGCACTAATAACTACTAATTTCTCTGCAATTACAACAAAGTTTATTATTGAAGAAATCCGTCTTATTAAAGAAATAATTACATGTTGTTTTATGCGATTACGTACTTTATCAATTATCACGTTCGATAAAACAGCAATCTTAAGTGTCTTCCATCAGAATCTCGTAAAAATAATGCGAAATATCTCTGGGATATCTCGGAACTACGGATTCTTGGTACAGCTCTCTAATTGATATTAATTTCCTTAATTAATGAATTACATCTGTCTAGTTTACATCTTGCTAAAATGAACTACGCGTTGGAATAATCCGCACGGTTGCATGCGTTATAATTCAGTTAGCGCGAGAAAAATTTGTTCCGCACTATGGAAACTCGCGGTCTGTGAATAATTACTTTTTGCGATCGAAAAAATTGTGCTCTTCCGGCAATTTTTTATTCAATGATGACTTTAATGTATAGTGAAATGATACTTGCATCATTTCTGTGTAACCATTTCTCATCGAACGATTTAATCTGTATGATATTATCTAAAACTCAGTTTTTATTCAATATTAGGACAGTGAATTCCGTATGAATTTAATGGTGACATTTTTATCAATGTCTTTTGTGAAAGTCGCACGAAGATACAGGGACTTTTTTTGTACTATAAGAAATTCGTGTCGCGATTCCAGAAATGAATTTCACAGCGAGAATCATGGTAAGACGAAAGTGGAGAAGAGCAAGGTGGAAGGTTGCCACCCAAGTAGTGGCATTTGTCGCTGATTGTTCGAGGACCGTTGAGGTCTGCACTCTTCGATTCCCTTCACCTTCTCGACAATCCCAATCGACCCGTCGCGTCACTCGACCAAATACGAAATGGTAGAGGACAAGTATCACTATTAATTATCTCATGCTTTTTACTCGTACTCTTCACTCTTTTTTTAAGACGAATTTACAATTATATACGCCGTACATTTAACATTTAATTTAGTTAAAAATAATATGCTATTTGTCTATATTTGATTTATTGTTACAGACTTTATTTTTTAAATAGTCATTTTAATATGAAAATAATATAATAATATATATTGAATGTAAAAGGAATAGGATTAAAGTGAGACCAATTAAAATTGCAATTTTCTGTTTTAAAAAGAAAATAACTATAAAATAACTTTGCCAATTTTTGCGTATTTTCGTAAAGATAACAGTTTGAACATGTTTTTTTCTTTTTTTTTCGTTTCACGTCAGTTGAGTCCGATTTCATCCCCTGCGGAATCAGTCATATATATTTATATATATACACACACACACACACACACACACACACACACACGCGCGCGCGCGCGCGCGCATATACACACTCCCATATATAGATATATAATATATATACGTACATATGTATGTGTATGTATATGTATAAGTTAAATCGAGATATGCGACGGGCTTCAATTTAGTCTCGGCTAGTCGAGATTGAACCAAAAAACGACAGTTTTACGATGTAACTGGGACGATGCTGCAAGCATCGAGTCGATGGCAAACATGGTCAGTTTGTCCGATCGCTTTTGCCTGACCATTTTATGGCGATTTACTCACGCAAATGAAAATACTTCGTTTGAACTTTGCGACAGTGACGCGTATTTTTTTCATTGCAACTGGGATACTTCGTTTGAAATGTTATTAAACTGTTTGTTATTTGGCACTTTACATTGTTAACGCGTGTTGACATAAGCATTTGGACGAAAAAGTATATTTTTATCCGGAATTTTATTACTTCATTTTATTATTCTTATTTATTTAATTTATTTCCGTCAATTAAAAATCTTTTATATATATATATATAAGATTTTTATATATATATATACTTATTGTTATGTTAATTCTGTGATTCTCTTAACGTAGCTATACATATAACTATAAAAACTTTACAAAAGTATGAGAAAAATATACACTGTATTTGAATAAAATTTTATTTATACATAATAATTTTGAGAATTTAAATCGAATCTTACTATTATCTCTAAAAAGAGATAATAATTTTTATGAAAATATACGAATTCTATTAACGAAGTAATTCTATTAATGACTATTAATGACTATTAATGACGACTACAAATATAATTCAAAGAAAGATTATATGTATGTA
>Ga0157363_1004536_pt1 | contig 12822 bp, 7 predicted proteins | sample AttsexASBM1_FD_111477 | JGI IMG/M metagenome (GOLD analysis project Ga0157363, IMG submission 111477) | Fungus gardens microbial communities from leaf cutter ant in Ribeirão Preto, State of São Paulo, Brazil - Atta sexdens ASBM1 | ecosystem: Host-associated > Fungi > Mycelium > Unclassified ...
AACTGTCTTTTCTACTCTGTACATGCCCGATCGCATGCGGCGCCTGGCAGGGCCCTATCGCTGGCAAGCCAGCTCCCACCCAGACCTCTGCAGCCGTCAATGTAGGCATGGCTGCGCAAGCAGCTTGTGCAGGCTGTGTGAAAACTCTGAGAGCCGGTACAGAGATCAAAAAACGACCGGAAAAACGCAACGCTACGTGATTCCTGGATTCGTTTACCGCACATACTTTCCTAAAATCCACGTAGCGACGCGTACTTCGAGTTTGTCGCCGAGTTTTCACACAGCCTGTGTGGGAGCGGGCTTGCCCGCGATGAAGCCACCGCGTTCGAAGCAGGTCTTCGCAGTTTCCGAGGCCGGCGGGGCAAGGAACGATGGCGTCATTTCTCTTTGCCGCACCACACCTGCTCAGTTGAGGATTTCGACCGTGTCCACATCCACTTCACGATTGACCAGGTGCTTTTCCACCTCGCCGGTCAGCTTGACCTTGGTCTTGTCGTTGAACGGCGTCGCTGGCAGGTCTTCATCATCGATCTCGACGGTGAGGGTGCCGGTGTTGTCCTTGAACTCGTACTTGTCGTCGTTGTTGATCTTCTTGGTCACGAAGCCTTGCAGCACGACGGGGGTATCGTCGGCAGCCTCTTTGGCGGCGGCCACGCTGGTGACCGGCTGAGCGCCCGGGCCAGTGTAGCCTGCAGCCAGGACGGCGGTGCTGAAGAGCGGGGCGAGCAGCAGGGTGAGGTAACGTGCTTTCATGGTTCGGATCCTGTCTGGGTGGGGTATGGGGCCAGCTTACCCAGACAGGCTGAAACCAAGCTTAATCCACTCTGCCGCGCGCGCTACACCGACAGCGCATGCGAGACCGACTCAGGCGTGGTAAGGCGCGGACAGTTCGTGCACTGCTTCGATGAACGCACCGGCGTGCGCCGGATCGACTTCCGGCGTGATGCCATGCCCGAGGTTGAAGACATGGCCGGTGCCGCGACCATAACTGGCCAGGATACGGCCCACTTCCTGGCGAATGGCCTCGGGTTTGGCGTACAGCACGGTCGGGTCCATGTTGCCCTGCAAGGCGACCCGCTCACCCACCCGGCGACGGGCTTCACCGATGTCGCACGTCCAATCCAGGCCCAATGCATCGGCACCAGCGTCGGCAATGCTTTCGAGCCATAGGCCGCCGTTCTTGGTAAACAGGATCACGGGCACCTTGCGGCCTTCACGTTCGCGGATCAGGCCGCTGACGATCTTGCGCATGTAGGCCAGGGAAAATTCCTGGTACGCCGCCGACGACAGGTTGCCACCCCAGGTATCGAAGATCTGCACCGCCTGAGCGCCGGCTTCGATCTGCCCATTGAGGTACTGGGTGACCGACTGGGCCAGCTTGTCCAGCAACAGGTGCATGGCCTGTGGATCGTCATACAGCATCGCCTTGGTCTTGCGGAAGTCCTTCGACGAGCCGCCTTCGACCATGTAGGTCGCCAGCGTCCAGGGGCTGCCGGAGAAGCCGATCAGCGGCACGCGACCGTTGAGCGCCTGGCGAATGGTGCTGACCGCGTCCATGACGTAGCCCAGGTCCTGGTGCGCATCCGGCACCGGCAAGGCCTCGATGTCGGCACGGGTGTTGATGACCTTGCGAAAGCGCGGCCCTTCGCCGGTTTCGAAATACAGCCCCTGGCCCATGGCATCCGGGATGGTGAGGATGTCGGAAAACAGGATCGCCGCATCCAGCGGGTAGCGGTCCAGCGGCTGCAGGGTGACCTCGCAGGCGAACTGCGGGTTCTTGCACAGGCTCATGAAGTCACCGGCCTTGGCGCGACTGGCGCGGTACTCCGGCAGGTAGCGGCCGGCCTGGCGCATCATCCAGACAGGGGTCACGTCCACGGGTTGCTTGAGCAGCGCACGCAGGAAACGGTCGTTCTTCAGGGCAGTCATGTCGGCATCCGGGAAAAGAGTGAAGGCATTTTCTCAGACACACGACAAAAAGGCACGGCGAACGCCGTCAGGGCGGTTGGTTCAACGCATTGGAGGGGTGGTTGCGAGCCACAAGCGGAGACCGCGGTGGGTGGGGGAGCAACTGTCTTTTCTACTCGGTACATGCCCGACCGAGTGCGGCGCCTGGCAGGGCCCTATCGCTGGCAAGCCAGCTCCCACCCAGACCTCTGCAGCCATCAACGTAGTCATGGCTGCGCAAGCAGCTTGTGGGAGCATTCATGGCTGCCCCCACACGGTCAGCTTGTAGCTTGCCGCTTGCCGCTCAGACCTCCAGATAGTCCAGGATCCCCTCGGCCGCCGTGCGGCCTTCGAAGATCGCGGTCACCACCAGGTCGGAACCTCGCACCATGTCGCCCCCGGCGAAGATCTTCGGGTGGCTGGTCTGGTGCTTGAAGCGGCCCTGCTCGGGCGCGACGACACGGCCCTGGCTGTCAGTACGGATGTCGAACTGCTCGAACCAGGTGGCCGGACTGGGCCGGAAGCCGAAGGCGATGACCACAGCGTCGGCAGGCAGGATCTGTTCGGACCCTGGAATCGGCTCGGGACTACGGCGACCACGCGCGTCGGGCTCGCCGAGACGGGTCTCGACCACTTTCACGCCTTCGACCCGGTCTTCGCCGACGATGGCGATCGGCTGGCGGTTGTAGAGGAACTTCACGCCCTCTTCCTTGGCGTTCTTCACTTCCTTGCGCGAACCCGGCATGTTCGCCTCGTCACGGCGGTAGGCACAGGTGACGGACTTGGCGCCCTGGCGGATCGAGGTGCGGTTGCAGTCCATCGCCGTATCGCCACCACCCAGGACCACCACCGTCTTGCCCTGCATGTCGACGAAGTCTTCCGGCGACTTTTCGAAGCCCAGGTTACGGTTGACGTTGGCGACCAGGAAGTCCAGCGCATCGTGCACACCTGGCAGGTCTTCGCCCGGGAAGCCGCCTTTCATGTAGGTGTAGGTGCCCATGCCCATGAATACCGCATCGTACTCGGCGAGCAACTGCTCCAGGGTGACGTCCCTGCCGATCTCGGTGTTCAGGCGGAACTCGATGCCCATGCCGGTGAACACTTCGCGGCGATTGCTCAGCACGGTCTTCTCGAGCTTGAACTCAGGGATGCCGAAGGTCAGCAGACCGCCGATCTCGGGGTTGCGGTCGAACACCACCGGGGTCACACCCGCACGCACCAGCACGTCGGCACAGCCCAGCCCCGCAGGGCCGGCACCGATGATGGCGACACGCTTGCCGGTCGGCTTGACCTTGGACATGTCCGGGCGCCAGCCCATCGCGAATGCGGTGTCGGTGATGTACTTCTCCACCGAACCGATGGTGACCGCGCCGAAACCGTCGTTCAGGGTGCAGGCGCCCTCGCAGAGGCGGTCCTGCGGGCAGACCCGGCCACAGACTTCCGGCAGGGTGTTGGTCTGGTGCGACAGCTCGGCCGCGGCCAGGATGTTGCCTTCGGACACCAGCTTGAGCCAGTTGGGAATGAAGTTGTGCACCGGGCACTTCCATTCACAGTACGGGTTGCCACACCCCAGGCAACGATGCGCCTGTTCGGTGGTCTGCTGCGGCTTGAAGGGTTCGTAGATCTCGACGAACTCCTTCTTGCGCTGGCGCAGCAGCTTCTTCTTGGGATCCTTGCGCCCTACTTCGATGAACTGGAAGTCATTGCTCAGACGTTCAGCCATTTTCAAAACCTCTTGACAGCAGCGGCGAGCTTCACGCTTCAAGCCGCAAGTCGATCACGTAAGCCGGTGAGCACCAGGCTGCTATCGTTTGCAGCCTGGCGTTCACTACTTGCAGCGGTGTTATTGCGGGTTGGCGCGGGTGCTGGAGAGCAGGTGCTTGAGGTTGGCCGCCTTGGGCTTGACCAGCCAGAAGCGCCGCACGTAGTCCTCCAGGTTCTCCGAGAGCTCACGCCCCCACTCGCTGCCGGTTTCCTGCACGTATTCGGCCAGGACGCGCGCAAGGTGCGTGCGGTAGGCCTCCATCGCCTCGCCACTGATGCGCTGGATTTCCACCAACTCGTGGTTGAGCTTGTCGACGAAGGTGTTGTCCTGGTCGAGCACGTAGGCGAAACCGCCGGTCATGCCAGAGCCGAAGTTGTAACCGGTCTTGCCCAGGACGCAGACGAAGCCACCGGTCATGTATTCACAGCAGTGATCGCCCGTGCCTTCCACCACCGCGTGGGCACCGGAGTTGCGCACGCCGAAACGCTCGCCCGCCGTGCCGGCGGCGAACAGCCGGCCACCGGTGGCGCCATACAGGCAGGTGTTGCCGATGATGGCGCTGTGTTGCGTCTCGAACGGGCTGCCGGCCGGTGGCACGATGGTCAGCTTGCCACCGGTCATGCCCTTGCCGACGTAGTCGTTGGCATCGCCTTCCAGGTGCAGGTGCAGGCCACCGGCGTTCCAGACGCCGAAGCTCTGCCCGGCCGTGCCCTTGAAGCGGAAGGTGATCGGCGCCGCAGCCATGCCCTGGTTGCCATGCAGGCGGGCGATCTCGCCGGACACCCGCGCACCGATGGAGCGGTCGCAGTTGCAGATGTTCAGGTCGAAACTGCCACCGGCCTTGTCGCGCACCGCCGGCAGGGCCAGGGCGACCATCTTCTCGGCCAGCTCGCCCTTGTCGAATGGCGGGTTCTTCTCGACCTGGCAGAACTGCGGCTTGTCGGCCGGCACATGGCTGCTGCCCAGCAATGGGCTGAGGTCCAGGTGCTGCTGACGCTCGGTGTCGCCCGGCAGCACGTCCAGCAGGTCGGTACGACCGATCAGCTCACCCAGGCTGCGCACGCCCAGGCGCGCCAGCCACTCGCGGGTCTCTTCGGCAACGAAGGTGAAGAAGTTCACCACCATGTCGACGGTGCCGATGTAGTGGTCCTTGCGCAGCTTGTCGTTCTGCGTAGCCACGCCCGTGGCGCAGTTGTTCAGGTGGCAGATCCGCAGGTACTTGCAGCCCAGGGCGATCATCGGCGCGGTGCCGAAGCCGAAGCTCTCGGCGCCGAGAATGGCCGCCTTGATCACGTCCAGGCCGGTCTTCAGGCCGCCGTCGGTCTGCACCCGCACCTTGCCGCGCAGGTCGTTGCCACGCAGGGTCTGGTGCGTTTCGGCCAGGCCCAGTTCCCACGGGGCACCGGCGTACTTGATCGAGGTCAGCGGCGAGGCGCCGGTGCCACCGTCGTAGCCGGAGATGGTGATGAGGTCGGCGTAGGCCTTGGCCACGCCTGCGGCGATGGTGCCGACGCCGGCTTCGGCAACCAGCTTGACCGACACCAGCGCCTGCGGATTGACCTGCTTGAGGTCGAAGATCAGCTGAGCCAAGTCTTCGATCGAGTAGATGTCGTGGTGCGGAGGTGGCGAGATCAGCGTCACGCCCGGGACCGCATAGCGCAGCTTGGCGATCAGGCCATTGACCTTGCCGCCCGGCAGCTGACCGCCCTCACCGGGTTTGGCGCCTTGGGCCACCTTGATCTGCAGCACTTCGGCATTGACCAGGTATTCGGGGGTGACGCCGAAACGGCCCGTGGCCACCTGCTTGATCTTGGAACTGCGCAGGGTGCCGTAGCGCGCCGGGTCTTCGCCGCCTTCGCCGGAGTTGGAGCGTGCGCCCAGACGGTTCATCGCCTCGGCCAGGGCCTCGTGCGCCTCGGGCGACAACGCGCCGAGGGAGATACCCGCGGAGTCGAAGCGCTTGAGGATTTCGGTCAGCGGCTCGACCTGCTCCAGGGCGATCGGCTGCTCGGCGACCTTGACCTTGAGCAGGTCACGGATCATCGACACCGGGCGCTGATCGACCAGCGCGGTGTATTCCTTGAACTTGACGTAGTCGCCCTGCTGCACGGCGGCCTGCAAGGTGTTGACCACGTCCGGGTTGTAGGCGTGGTATTCGCCGCCGTGGACGAACTTCAGCAGCCCGCCTTGCTGGATCGGCTTGCGCGCGCTCCAGGCTTCGACCGCCAGCAGCTTCTGGTCCCCCTCGAGATCGACGAAGCGTGCGCCCTTGATACGGCTCGGCACACCCTTGAAGCTCAGGCCGACCACTTCGTCCGACAGGCCGATCGCTTCGAACAGCTGGGCGCCACGGTAGGAGGCGATGGTGGAGATACCCATCTTCGAGAGGATCTTGAGCAGGCCCTTGGAGATGCCCTTGCGGTAGTACTTGAACACCTCGTCCAGATCGCCCAGCACTTCGCCAGTACGGATCAGGTCGGCCAGCACTTCGTAGGCCAGGTACGGATAGATTGCCGAGGCACCGAAGCCGATCAGTACGGCGAAGTGATGGGGATCACGCGCCGTGGCGGTTTCCACCAGGATGTTGCTGTCGCAGCGCAGGCCCTGCTCGGTCAGACGGTGGTGCACCGCGCCGACGGCCAGCGAGGCGTGCACCGGCAACTTGCCCGGTGCGATGGCGCGGTCGCTGAGCACCAGCTGAGTCTTGCCGCCACGGACCGCTTCTTCGGCCTGGTCGGCGATGTTGCGGATGGCCGCTTCAAGACCGATGCTTTCTTCGTAGTTGAGGTCGATCAGCTCACGCTCGAACCCAGCGCGCTCCAGCGCCATCAGCGAATGCCACTTGGCAGGGGACACCACCGGCGAGCTGAGGATCACCCGCGAGGCGTGCTCAGGGGATTCCTGGAAGATGTTGCGCTCGGCACCCAGGCAGATTTCCAGCGACATGACGATCGCTTCGCGCAGCGGATCGATCGGCGGGTTGGTGACCTGGGCGAACTGCTGACGGAAATAGTCGAACGGCGAACGTACGCGCCGCGACAGGATTGCCATGGGCGTGTCGTCACCCATCGAGCCGACCGCTTCCTGGCCCTGCTCGCCCAGCGGGCGCAGTACCTGGTCACGCTCTTCGAAGGTGACCTGGAACATCTTCATGTACTGCTTGAGCTGATCGACGTCGTAGCTGGCCACGCCGGGGTCATCGCTCAGGTTGGCCTGGATGCGCAGGGCATGCTGGCGCAACCAGCGCTTGTACGGATGGCGCGACTTGAGGCGGTTGTCGATCGCATCGGTGTCGAGGATCTGTCCGGTCTCGGTATCGACGGCGAAGATCTGGCCAGGACCCACACGCCCCTTGGCGATCACGTCCTCGGGCTTGTAGTCCCATACGCCGATCTCCGACGCCAGGGTGATGTAGCCATTGGTGGTGGTCACCCAGCGCGCCGGGCGCAGGCCGTTGCGGTCGAGCAGGCACACCGCGTGGCGGCCTTCGGTCATCACCACACCGGCCGGGCCATCCCACGGCTCCATGTGCATGGAGTTGTATTCGTAGAACGCACGCAGGTCGGCGTCCATGGTCTCGACGTTCTGCCAGGCCGGCGGAATGATCATGCGCACGCCACGGAACAGGTCGATGCCGCCGGTCACCATCAGCTCGAGCATGTTGTCCATGCTGGAGGAGTCGGAGCCCACGCGGTTGACCAGTGGGCCAAGCTCTTCGAGGTCCGGGATCAGGTCATTGGCGAACTTGGTACGCCGGGCCATGGCCCAGTTGCGGTTGCCGGTGATGGTGTTGATCTCGCCGTTGTGGGCGAGGAACCGGAACGGCTGTGCCAGTGGCCACTTGGGCAAGGTATTGGTGGAGAAGCGCTGGTGGAATACACAGATGGCAGTCTGCAGACGCTCGTCACCCAGGTCCGGGAAGAAGGCGGCGAGGTCCGCCGGCATCATCAGCCCTTTGTAGATGATGGTCTTGTGCGAGAAGCTGCAGATGTAGTGATCGGCATCGGCGGCGTTGGCCACCGAGGAACGACGACGGGCGCTGAACAGCTTGATGGCGAAGTCCTGGTCGCTCAGCCCTTCCCCACCGATGAACACCTGTTCGATCTGCGGCAGGCGCTCGAGCGCCAGTTGGCCCAGCACGCTGGTGTCGATCGGCACCTTGCGCCAGCCCACCAGCTGCAGGCCGGCAGCCAGGATTTCACGGTCCATGTTGGCACGGGCCGCCTCGGCCTTGGCCGGATCCTGATTGAAGAACACCATGCCCACGGCGTACTGCGCGGGCAACTCGACGCCGAACTGTTCGCTCGCCACGGCACGCAGGAAGGCGTCCGGTTTCTGCATCAGCAGGCCACAGCCGTCACCGGTCTTGCCGTCGGCATTGATCCCACCACGGTGGGTCATGCACGTCAGGGCTTGCATGGCGGTTTGCAGCAGGTGGTGGCTCGGCGTGCCCGTCATGTGGGCAATCAGGCCGAAGCCACAGTTATCCTTGAATTCTTCGGGACGATACAGACCTGTTTTCATAGACACATTCTCACCAGGTTCGCCTCTCAACCAAGGCAAATCTCTTTTTTAAACAAACACTTACCATCCGCGCTGATCATTTGCCAGCTTTTTGTGCGGAGGTAATGGATGGGCATTGTGGCACAGCGGCGATCGCGCTCACAAATGATAGTGACGATCCACTTATGCTTTATGTCGCATTTTTGAATGCTTGTCGCGATTTTTTATGTGTTGCCGCACATGAAAGCCAGATCGTGGCGGGTAACACGGGGCTGGATGGGGAGGCTCGTGGCCAACAGCCTGGGACGGACAAGCCTGCCGTGCGGGGCACGGCAGGCGCATTCGAGTCCGGGATCGCTCAACGACGGGACGGCTGGGGTGGTGCCGTCCGGAAGGTATCAGCGCGAGGTCGACAGCTCTTGTTGGACGCTGGCGACGGTACGTGGCCAAGGTTTACCAGCCTGGACCTTGGCTGGCAAGGATTTGATGGCAGCGACTGCAGCGTCGCGATTGGCGAAGCTGCCGTAGGTCACCACGTACAGCGGCTTGCCCTGCAGGGTTTTCTTGAAGTAGCGGTACTCGCCACCCTGCGCCTTGACGAACGCCTGGGCCGAGGCCTCGGAACTGGTGCCCAGGATCTGCAGCACGTAGTTGCCCGACTTCTGCCCGGCGTACCAGCTGCTGCCGGCGCCACCGCTGGCGGGCTTTTCAGCGGGCTTGGCGGTCGCGACCTGGGTGGCCGGCGCAGCAGGCTTGGCAGCGGGTGCCGCGGGCTTGGCCGGCGCTTGGGGTGCAGGCTTGGGTGCCGGTGCCACGGCGGCCTGCTGGGCAGGTGCTGCGCTCTGTGGTTGCACCGGGGTAGGCGCAGGACCTGCTGCCATGCCCTGAGGCGGCGCGGTGGTGGTCACGGTCGGCGGCGTGGAAGGCTGCGGCGCGGTGGAGCCCGCGGCGGTGCCTTCTTCGCCCTCACCCATGCCGGCGGCTTCGGCCAGCGGCTCGCGCACGACCGGCGACTGCCCGTTCATCGGCAGGGATTGCGACGACCCGGAGAACTCGATGGCCGGCTTGCCGTTGTTGGACTGGACGGTGTTCGGCTGACCCTGGCCAAGCGGCAGTTGCGCCTGCTCGGCAGGTGCCTGGGCAGGCGTGTCGCTTTTCTTGGGCATCAGGACGGCGGCTGCGACGGCCACCACGACGACGGCGGACAGTGCCAGTACGTGCTTCTTAGGCATAGGGAACCCCATGGCTGGTCGCTTGGCCGAACTCCGGCTGGCGATCATGGCTTCGATCAATGTATCCCGGGCGACCTGGTTGATGGTGCCAGGCCAGCCATCGGAATGCTCATGGATATCGACGATCTGCTCGCGCGTGAACACGTCGATGCCACGGCCGGCGCCTTCCAGGCGCTGTTCGAGGTATTCACGGGTCTCGTCCTCGCTGTAGGGCTCGAGCTCGATGACGTGGAACCGCTCCTGGCCCTCGCTGAGCTCGTCCAATCCCGCGATCAGCGACGGTTCGCCGAACAGGAACACGTGCGGACGCGCCTCGGGCGTGCCTGCCGTCAATTCCAGCAACGCTTGGAGTGCCGACTCGTCGAGTTGTTCCGCATCGTCCACCAGCAGATAGACTTCCTGGCCGGTCAGGGCCAGTTGCACGACCTGGGCAAGGATGCTCTGCACCTCTGGCTGGGCGATGCCCAGGGACTGCGCCACCTGCCCCAGGACGCTGGCCGCATCACCGGCGCCACGCGCCGAGACCACGATGCTCTGCACCGCCTGCTTGTTGGTGCTGGCCACCAGCGCCTGGCGCAGCAAGGTCTTGCCGCTGCCGACCGGTCCGGTGACCACCAGCAGCAACTGGCTGTAACGCGCCAGGTGATGAAGCTGGCCGAGCACCGGCTTGCGCTGTGCCGGGAAGAACTTGAAGCCTGGCACGCGCGGGGCGAACGGGTCGTGGCTCAATTGATAGTGTTCGAGAAAGGCCTCATCGGCATGCAGACTGGTCATTGCGCGGTCACACCCTCAACCTGAGCCACGATCGCGCGGTAATCCGCCGCCAGCGTGGCTTGAAGAATCTCTGTCGGATAATCGTCGGTCACCACGGCCTGGCCGAGCTGGCGCAACAGCACCAGGCGCAGGCGGCCATCGAGGACCTTCTTGTCGACCGCCATGTGCTCCATGAACTGGGCAGGCGTCATCTGCGCAGGTGGCACCACGGGCAGCCCTGCCGCCTGCATCAGGCGAATGCCGCGATCGCGTGCCTGGCGGTCGATCCAGCCCAGGCGCATGGACATTTCCAGTGCCATGACGGTCCCGGCGGCCACGGCCTCGCCGTGCAACCAGACGCCATAGCCCATGTGGGTCTCGATGGCATGGCCGAAGGTGTGGCCCAGGTTCAGGGTGGCGCGCACCCCCGACTCGCGCTCGTCGGCGCCGACCACCGCCGCCTTCGCCGCGCAGGAGCGGCGAATCGCTTCGGTCAGTGCCTGGGCGTCGAGCTGGCGCAGGGCCGTCATGTGCGTTTCGAGCCAGCCGAGGAACGGTTCGTCGCAGATCAACCCGTACTTGATGACCTCGGCCAGGCCCGCCGAAAGCTCGCGCGCTGGCAGAGTCGACAGGCTGGTGGTGTCGATCAGCACCGCCTGGGGCTGGTAGAACGCACCGACCATGTTCTTGCCCAGCGGGTGGTTGATGCCGGTCTTGCCGCCGACCGAGGAGTCGACCTGTGACAACAGGGTGGTCGGTACCTGGATGAAATCGACCCCGCGCTGGTAGCACGCGGCCGCGAAGCCGGCCATGTCGCCGATGACGCCGCCCCCAAGGGCCACCACGGTGGTGCGGCGGTCGTGCCGCGCACCGAGCAGGGCATCGAAGATCAGTTGCAGGGTTTCCCAGTTCTTGAAGGCTTCGCCATCGGGCAGGACCACCGGCAGGACCGAATAGGCACCCAAGGTCTTGGTCAGACGCTCGAGGTACAGGGGCGCGACGGTCTGGTTGGAGACGATCGCCACCTGCCGTCCAGCGATGTGTGGCGCCAGCAGCGCCGCCTGGTCCAGCAGGCCTTCGCCAATGTAGATCGGGTAGCTACGCTCGCCCAGGTCGACCTTTAGTGTCTGCATGTATCCCCACGATTGAACTGGGCGCGGCATCGTTCGCACGACCCGCGCACTGACGTCTGGTCTGTTTACCGGCCCGAGGATAGTACTGGCTTATCGGGGCGGCAACTTCTGCAAGCGCTCGAGAATGTCGAGCATCACCATGCGCGGCGGCCGCTCGTCGGTTTCCACGATGAGGTCGGCGATCTCCCGGTAGAGCGGATCGCGGATTTCCAGGAGGTTGCGCAGCGTGGCTTCGGGATTGGCCGTGCGCAACAGCGGACGATTGCGATCCCGCGCGGTGCGGCCCACCTGCTGCTCCACCGACGCATGCAAGTAAATCACGCGCCCCCCTTGGTGCAGGGCGCGCCGATTGGCCTCGCGCATCACCACGCCGCCACCGGTGGCCACGACCTGGCCGTGGAGGGCGCACAGCTCGGCGATCATCGCCTCTTCACGGTCACGGAAGCCAGGTTCGCCTTCCTTGTCGAAGATCCACGGGATGTTGGCGCCGGTGCGCTGCTCGATCTCCTTGTCGGAGTCCTTGAACGACAGGCGCAGCTCTTTGGCCAGCAGCCGCCCGATGGTGCTTTTGCCTGCACCCATGGGGCCTACAAGTATCAAATTTTGCACAGAATCAACGACTCACGACAATCGCCCGGTCATCCATGATACGCGGAGTCAGGAAGACCAGCAGCTCGGATTTTTTTTCTTGGACCGTTTCACGTCGGAACAGCCGTCCAACATACGGCAGATCGCCCAGAAATGGCACCTTGTCGACGACATTGTTTCGCACCGTGGAGTACACGCCACCGATCACCACGGTCTCGCCATCGCCGACGCGCACCTTGGCGTTGACCTCGTTCTTGCGGATCGGCGGCACCTCGTTGCGGGCGTTGATGTAGTCGGGCTCATCCTTGGTCACGCGCACCGCCATGACTACCCGGTCATCCGGGGTGATCTGCGGCGTGACCTCCAGCGACAGCGAGGCTTCGCGAAACGACACCGACGTGGCGCCGCTGCCGCTGGTCTCCTGGTAGGGGATCTCGGCCCCCTTGAGAATGCGCGCGGTCTCCTTGTCGGCCGTGAAGACCTTGGGCTGCGAGACGATCTCGCCATGGCCGTTCTTCTCCATGGCGCTGAGCTCGAGGTCGAGCAGCACATCGCCCCGCAGCAGGCCCAGCCCAAGCCCGGCAGTCGCCTGTTCGACCCCCAGGTCGACGAACAGCTCGCTGCCCAGCCTGAGCTTCTCGCCATACAGCGGCCCGCCCCAGCGCACCCCCAGCGCACGCTGAAAATCCACGTCCGCCTCGACGATGCGGGCTTCGATCATCACCTGGCGCATCGGCACGTCGAGCTGAGCCACCAAGGCCCGGATCTGCGCCAGGCGCTCTGCAGGCTGCGTCACCACCAGCGTGTTGGTGCGCTCATCCACGCCTACCCCGCCCCGGCCTGCCAGAAGCCCCTCCTCCTCGAAGGCGGCCATCACCAGACTGGCCAGCTCACTGGCCTT
>Ga0157363_1004537_pt1 | contig 12820 bp, 11 predicted proteins | sample AttsexASBM1_FD_111477 | JGI IMG/M metagenome (GOLD analysis project Ga0157363, IMG submission 111477) | Fungus gardens microbial communities from leaf cutter ant in Ribeirão Preto, State of São Paulo, Brazil - Atta sexdens ASBM1 | ecosystem: Host-associated > Fungi > Mycelium > Unclassified ...
CTCATAATAGGGCCTTTTTTCTATATTTTTATTATATCATTATATTATTACGAATTCGACAAAATCAAATCAAAATCATTATTTAATTGTCAATTATAATTATATAATCATATTTTTTCATAAATTTGTTACAAATACAAAAATATACAGAAAAATAATACAACTGGAAAAGAATATGTATATTTAAGAAAAATTGCAAAAAGTTACAACGTTTTCGTTCTCATTGGATTTTCAAATGCACAAAAATGTCGAAGGCAATTTCACAGTCTACGCTCCAGAATTCGCTGATTTCCAAAGCAACTTCTCACTAGCTCCTAGGGAATATGTTCCTCTCCATGAAGAGTCTGTTTTCTGTACTAGAACTCTCTCTTTCTCGCTTTCGACAAATATCAAATATATACCCTATCTCTTTAAGTTCTAAAAGTGTACACTCTAAAAGTATACACAGCCACAGAACAGATTTACGAACGTAATTTTTGGCGCCATTTTAGTACTTAACCTAACAAAGATGATCGTGCCGATCAAAAGGTAAATCATAATTACTTTTACATCAATAACATTTTATTTATTATAATAAATAAATAAACGAATAACGAATAAATTTTTTTTGAATATCAAATAAATTTTAATGGTTTCTTTTTAGAGACGGAAACATAGAAACTTGGGCTATTATAGATCTCCAAGGTGATTTAAAATTCGAAACGATTGATAATCCAGGCGATCAATTAATCGGCGATCTTCATTTCACGAAAACTGGAGTACCTATATTAATTATCGGAATTCACGTGTTACATGGAAAAGAAGTAATACTTGATAAGCCATTGCTTGTATTGGAGAAACATCATGATACGAGAGATGATATAATAGAAGAGGAAACTACGACAAAAACAGAGTACTTTGTGAAAGCTATTGTGAGAAGGAAACTTTTGTTTAAGTCAAGACCGAAGCCTATAGTAACCAATGTACCAAAACCATGTTAAAACAGGTTCAAAATACTACTTGCATTTACATACATGTATACAACTTCGTAAGAAATAAAATGATTTTATTTTATTAGTTGAATTAAATTAATTCTTAATAATACAAGGAGTTATAATAAAAATTAAAGTTTTAGATTTTCATCATTTCAGTCCTTCATTTCGCCCTCTTCATCTGATTCTTCTACTCCTCTTATGTACATAACATTATTACACCTGATTAGCACTTCTCCAAGGTTTCCAGTACAATTGCCCTCTATATGTTCTTCAGTATTTGCAAGCTGCAAATTCATGTATCCATCAACTGAGACGAGGTAACCTTTATATTCGTGGCCCCATTTTAACTTCACCATGACCGGTTTCCCTGTCAAACCATTTAGGAATGGCTTAGGATTTATTGGCATTGTCGCAGCCATGATGTAAAATCTGTAATCTGTATTTAAAAAATATATTAGATATATGTTATTTTGTTATTCATAAAAATAAAGTATTTGTAACACAATCCTTCAGAAACATATTAAAATATCATTTTATACATGAATAGTATCTTTTTTTTTATTTAGTGGTTTCTATTGATTGATGAGCAATGAGTGCCTTTAACTTTACTTTGAGGTTATAACACCTTTTTATACTTTCTCCATTTCAAACTACACAATTTTTTCAATTTTCTTTACACAATTGTAAATAATTTTAATTTTCTTTGACTTTTCATGTTTAATTAAACATGAATAGTATCTTCTATTATGCCGGTTCAAAAGTAAACACATATATCATATGCAAGAATCAAGTAATAGCACTTGTGGCAAATTTCAATGAAAACACAAATTATGTCACAAACAAGAAATATAAAAACATATATACACTTACTCCTTAACAGAAACGTAAATAAAAAAATTCTTCGCGCACAATGTGCTCGATTTCGATTACAGCAAATGTGTCCGATGTATTCGGTGCAAATCGCAATATGTTCTTTCACAAGCTACCAACTGCAAGAGATAAAACATCATCTACATGTCCAGAAATTATATCCAATCAGAAAATCGCAGGGAGATCTTGTCGTAGGTCTTTAATGCGATTGTAAAAGTTTGTTTATATTTCCATCTATTGCATCATCCGAAGCAATTGGAGCAATTAGCTTGACAATCTGATTTTGTTATATTATTATATTGAGTTCGCTGACAATGAATATTTTACCAAAAAAAAGGTAAGACAGATTTCAATTTGTATATATCTTGAAATTGATTGTTTTGATTCATTCAGGTGGCATGTACGAACAAAGGAGAATATTGCTCGTGTACGCAGAGACGAAGCGAAAGCTGCAGAAGAAGAGAGGATTAAAAAAGAACGAATTCAGAAAGCAGTACGTGAATTGTTTTTAAAAGTTTCAACTATGTAGATCTCGTATTTTACTATCAAAAATTATTTTTTGACGTTTTTAGATATGGGCTTAATTTTTACATAGTTCTTTTATCTTTCATTAGGAAACAGAAGCAAGAGTAGAGTTGTTAAGACACCAAGCAAGATCCACGTACGATGGTCGGTCAACAATCGAACGCTCTACTAACAAGAAGTTAGAACATGTCAACTTTTTTGCTGAGCTTGAAGATGGAAAAATTGATTATAGTAGACCTAATGCAGAACATGAGAAAGAAAAGAAGGAAGAGAAAGAGAAATATGAAAAACAGATTGGATATTTGACGTATTTGGGACAAGATACCAACGAAGCAACTGGGAAAAAAAATTGGTACGAAGAATTACCAAAGAGATTAACGGATACAGAGAAAGATGTAGAGATAGAAATAAAAAAGAAAACCTTAAACGATCCAATGATTGATATAAAGAAGTATCTCAAGATTATGCATTCTAAATCTGAAGATCATTTAAAAGTAAAAACAGAGAGCATTAAAAGAAAACATCATGATTCTGATAGTTCTCATTCCAATGATGAAAGGCACAGTACGTACAAAAGATATAAAGATAAAAAATATAAGAAGAAAAAACATAAACATTCAGAGAAAAAAGAGGATAGAAATCAGAGTAGTACAAATATAGAAAAATTAAGAGCGGAGAGATTACTCAGAGAACAAAGTGAAAAGTTAAGAACTGAAGCACTGTTGGCCAAAGTGAGGGGTGAACCAATGCCCGTTGTAACACCAGAAATTCCTAAACCTGTTATAAAACAAAAATATAACTCGCAATTCTTTCCTGAAATTGCTAGACAAAATGCAGAGAGAACTCCCAAACATTCTAGACAAAATACAGCAAGTCCTTAAAATATATCATTTTTGTATCTTTTTTATTCTGAAAAATTGTAATTATAATTGTGTAGTATATACTATATCTATAATTATACATATAATATATGCATAAAGTAAATATACATATAATATTGTATGAACTACTCAAAATGTACAGTATATACAAAAATCATAATATTATTAAACAGACTTAAGTTGATTAATATATGTATGTTTAATTTTAAAATATCAATATTTTTAATTTTACGATAATTCTTCGAAATTCAACGCATTCCACAATCGAGGATTCAAAACATTGTATTCCAAATTTACTGCAGTACTGAAAATCTATAGTTCACATCACATAAACTATAATTTTTTTTTTACGTACCCATGGCAGGAAGATCTGTGATTGCAAATTGTCGAATATTAAAGAAACACCCTGAATATGCTTATGTGTGTTAACATTAGGCTTTCCTTTTAGAATTTTCACGATTCATTTTTCCTTTTTTTCTCTTCAACATAAAGAGAAAAGGAAGAAGGATGAAGCAAGAATAAGCTTTAACTGAAAAGAACAAACTTATGGTCTCCTGCTCATCATATGTAAAGGCGTGTTTAGATTCCCATCTAGGTGCTTCTAGTATCATATCATCTCTGTCTATACGATAAACAACAAGGATGGAGTGATATTTGGGTGACTCGAGTGGGAATCTGAACTCAGCATAAAGTGATACAAGATAACTTCCTCTCCAGGCAGAATGAGAGAGATTCTCGCCACTAAATCCGTGTTTTCGCGCGTCGCCTCACCGGCGATTCTCTCGTTACTTCCCGCAGTTCCCGCGCACCAGCGTAATCACCGTAGCCGGAAATCTCGAACCAGACGCCGTGTGCGAGGTGTTAAGTGAGACACGATTTTGAATTCGAATAGAATTCGAATATCTTCGCGAATGTATCTTCTCGTTTTCTTCGCTTCAACTTCATCGCGCGTGGTGCCCGATTTGTCTCCGCGGAGATGGAGGCGTGTCTCGAATAGTGTCTAGAGTTCACAGAGATAACCTCATCATTCCGTATTGAGGTTGCATGTACATATATGAACATTTACGCGTATTTTGCAATGGATATAATTAGCGAATATTGAAACGAATCCGAATTTATCGCGTTCACCATCTCGGTAAGGACTGTTTAAACTCTAAATTGGAACTCATAATATTAATCTATTTATATAACAGAGTTTTATATAAGATGTAACATAAAATTAGAATTTTTTTTAAGAACAAGAAAAAAGGATATTAATCGACAGATTTTAGCCGAAGTGGTTCATGGATTGAAATTGTGTTGCGAGTAACATTCTAGTTAAGTTAATTGTGTAAACATCTTGGAACGTTTGTGTTGACACTTAATCAGATTATTCTACGATTCTTCATCAGCAATGAGTGAAGAAATGAATGACATATCCTACTTAAGCTATGACATAAATGGTACAAGATACATTTATAAACTTGCACCATCATCGACAGACATTATGAAGAATTCAGCAGTGAGTGAAGAACAAACTACAGTTGATATTGTTAAGGGAAGTGAATTGGACAGTGGAGAAGAACCGATTTCATTAGTGTGTTTGAATGGACAGGTATATGCAATTAAAAATGGAGTAATTGAAGAGGTGGGTACCAATCTACAATCTGTAGAACAAACGAGTTACAATGAAAAGGCACTCTTGATGTCAAAGAATATGGAAAATAACGAAAATAATTATATCAAGAATGAGAATATAGTAATCAAAAGTCCATACAGACAATCTGAGGAGCGATACGAAGTTGCTACAGAGGAAGCAGTGAAAGATCTCGTTAGGCAAGATGACAACGTTAACGTCGATGATTTCTTAGAAGTTGTGACTGCTTTTAAATGCAAGATGTGTACTTACCTGTCTCAGGACAAGATGCAATTATTAGATCACATTCAGAAACTACATTTAAATTCTACTATAGATATTACAGTAAGTAGATCTCTAGACGTCAACTGTAGTTCACACAATTTTAATCAAAGTAACTGTATTTTGCTTAGCAGAAGGTTATAATGCAATATAAAAATTGGCTTACTTTTATTATTATATATAGCCAAAGGAAGAATCTAAAATGGATGAAGTAAAAATAGTTTATATGTGTGCGGAGTGTTCCAACTGCTTCCATTCTTTTGAGGACTGTAAAGAACACATGATTAATGTAATCCTAAATTTTAATTTTTTTGAAAGGTAGGCTACTTTTATCTGGACGATGTGATAGAAATTTCTTCTAGGATCATCAATTAACAGACATTGCGAGTGATGAGGCTGGAAAAGAAAATTTGACAGACCTAACGAATCCTAGCTTGGTAACTGAGGCTCAACATATCGAAAGCAATAAAGCAGAAAAAGATCCAGTAAAAATTTCGAAGACCTTAAATTCAGAATATATGCGTAATAGGAAAATGATAGAGTCAGCGGAAAGAAATGTCAAGTATGTAATTTTCCAAAAAATATGTATTATGTAGAAGAAATCTTTTATTTGTTATATTTAAACGTGCAATTTTCGCAAGATGTTCTTATCAGGGCTGCCAATACAAATTCGCCTCGGAAGAAATTATGCAGCAACATATTCTTTACCATACAGAATCTGAAACTGCAACAACATTTAAATGTACCATATGTCGAGATATGAAGTTTACGAAGTGGCGCCAATGTAACTTGCATTTATGGAAGAAGCACCAAATTGGTTTGTAAATATAAGATAAATAATATAAGAAAAAGTTAAAAAATTCACATTTTTATGTACTCTCTTTTATGTAGACATAGGCTTGTTTACCTGTAAAATTTGTAAAGTCTACAAAAGTGCTACCATGGTAAAACTCTTGACGCACATGAGGGTACACAGTGACACTCGTGATTACAAATGTCCCGATTGCGAGAAATGTTTCAAACAAGCTAGCCAGTTACGTAATCATCGCATAATGCATTTAGATCGCAAAACATTAGAAGTAACTCGATGGTATACTTCTAAGACATGCGACATGTGCGGTAAAACATATGCGAATTCAAAATGTTTAAAGAATCACATTCAAGCTGTTCATTCCAAGTTACGTCCATACGTTTGTAACGTTTGCGGTCATGCTAGTGCCAGAAAGGCAATGTTACAAATGCATTTACGTCAACATACAGGAGATAAACCTTTCAGCTGCGAGATTTGCGATTACAAAACTGGAGATCACAATACCTTACGACGGCATATTATGCAACACACAGGTGAGTTATATTACATCCAAAATTAATTATTATGGAGTAACTTAATTTCTTACACCACAGGATTTCGACCATATAAATGTCCACATTGCTCATATAGCGCGATACAGAGCAGTAGTTATAAAAATCATTTAAAATCGAGGCATCCTTTGCTGTCTGGCTTATTTACATGCGATCTGTGTCCTTTTAAAACGGTTAAAAATGAAAGTTACATCCAGCACTTAAGTGACCATGAAAAAGGTTTAATAAAATCTAATGTGCAGAAAAAAGGTAACATTAAAGTTTGTTAAACTGCTCACAATTCTTTAATAGATATTTATTTAATAGATATCTTTATTTAAACTTCTTTACTGTTTTTTTTACATATAGATAACGAGAATGTTGAAGTTTTTCCCGGTAATATTGCGGCAGCGCAATTAGTTTATAGCTGTTTAGGTGCCTTTTCGAAAGATGGAGATACATTAGAAGCTAATTTGATGTCTTCCTCAACGTCTGCTGATGGTACTTCTCAAACCATCACGATACAAATACCATCGAAACATCTTCAAGGTTCATTATCAACAAGAGAAAGTTTAAACAAAAATGATTCTATTGAGCAAGAAGATGATGAAACAATGCATTGCTTCTTAAAAATTCCTAGAGAAGAAGAAGAAAGTATAGACACTGGTGGTATAACGATACCTGCAGAACCTGAAGAAAGAGATATTAGAACCATTGATATTGAAGAGACGAACATAGCAACTAATGATATTGAAGAAACAAATGTAACAAATATCGATATTGATTCATGAAATTTACAATATGTAAAATAGTAATTAATGCTGAATGAAATGTCCTCCAATTAAGCAAGTGACACAATATTATACATTATGATAACAAGTAAAAAAAGCTAGTCAATGTTATAAAACTTTTTTTCAAAAAAAGCAATAAGATTAATGTCTTGATGGAAATTTATGTGATATTTTTTCCACGTGTGGAAACGTATATTATAGAATTAATTCTGATTTAAATTTGAGAATGTTTTTAATAACTATAATTTTTTAAAAATGAAATTAAAAATAAATAATTGTGTTACAGAATTTTACGAAAATTTGTTTTTACTATTTTTTATGACCTCCATTTTTAATTATTCTTACTAATCAAATTACAACTTATTGTACAATTACAGCTTATTGTACAATCTGATAATGTATGGTATATTAAAATTATTTCAGATCCATTATTTTCCTGCTATTTCAAAAACTTTATTTTTCCATATTCAGATTTTTTTTGTTTCATTTCACATGAACATTGTAAATACATTTCTCCATTACAATTAAAAATTAAGTAATTTTCACATTGTTTCATTTAAAAATTTTGTGAAAGTTTCTTAAGTAATAAAAAATTTTAAATATATCGTACTTTCTTAGAGATATATTTATTAAAATTAAAATTATATATGTATATATGGAAGAACGTACATAAAAAATGTAAGTTAATAGAATTTGGAAGTTGTAAAATATAAATTACATTATCCTTCCAAGTATATAGTACATTTTCAGTTCTCACAGAGTTAAAATACTTTCTTAACTGAAAAGAAATGTATCGATTTTGGTTCTGATAAGCAAGTCGAAATAACTGAAAAAATGTGAACTAAAATATTTCTTATTTCATCACTTAAATTACGTCTTGGCCAATTCACCATAGTAAGCTGTACAAGCAGTAAACTTCCCATTGAACATGTTTTGTTGAATTTCCACTTTGTCATATTTTTCAGTTAACATTATAATCTGTAATTATACACATCTGTTTTTAGACACACAAATATCATTACATAATAAATCGTAATTTCAATTACATAATTTCAATTATTTAATTATTATATTATTACAAACATATTGTTTACCTGCAGAGGGTCTGAATTTCTAGGAAGATAATAGGCCACATGTTGAGTGATTCTTCTTGCTGCTTCGAATATACTTCTTCCACCAATGGGAGGCATAATACTTTCGAGATCAAATACTTTTCTCTTTATATAATCAGGACCGCCCCATGGCGGACTCAAAAACACGACATCTGCAACCAACTGTGGTGCTAATTGCAGGAAATCTCCAATAATAAATTCTATCCTATCGTCTACACCATAAATTCCTGCATTATGCCGAGCGATCTTAATTTTATTAGGATCGATGTCTATGGCAATTACTGTAAAATACAATCAGTAAATATATTTTTGTTTAACATAAAGTTTTATATAGATAAATATACCTCTTTCACATGTAAATGCAAACTGAATGGCATTGCTGCCTGCACCACAAAATGCATCAATAATAGTATCGCATCTACATCTTTCTGCTATATCCTTTGCTATTTCCTCTGGTGTTACAGAAAACCAACTCTCTAAAAAAAATAGATTATCATTGTATGTGTGTGTGTGTATATATATATATATATATATATATATATATATATATATGTATATATATATATATATATATATGTTGCATTATATTATATGTATATAAATAAATCTATCATTTTAAAAAACATACACAGAGATACATATACATACCTCGATCTAACTTAATTCCATCTTCATATCTGCTGAAGAGACCAAATCGTTTGAAGTAATATTTCCTTAACCTATAATCATTGGCTATCTCTCTCGGAATGATTTTATTTAACCTTTTGAACTGCTTCCTTCTTTTTTTCCTTTGCATCATCTTTATGCTATCTTCATCATCCGAACTCGACGTAAGAGCAGATTGTACCTTTGTGTAGGAACCTTTATCATTAGATTGCACATCGATTTCCGCTGGTATTGATGCTGGATCACAAGACAAATACTTGTTTGTCTATAATTTAAAAAAAACGGTATAAAAAATTTGACGATCAAAAGACGAGACGAGAGTGATGTCATGGCCTACGTTTTTTTCTCTTTTCTTTTTTCGTTTCTCTACTGGTTCACATTCACATGTCGTCAACACATGTACACGTTTCATGTTGGAACTTGAAACACAACAATTTACAATAAACGTGTTGTTTATCGTTGCACTCAACTGCACTAAAACTTTTTCATCTCACTCTTTTGCTAAACAGCGCACAAAGTTCAAGCAGTTCAATTAAAAATAAGCCTCTATTTCTTGTTATAACTGCACTGTGTTGCACTTTCTGCATTTAAAGGTTACGTTCCGTCTAAAACGCGTGATATATCACTATTCTTATTCATCGAATATTAAATAAGGATAAAGGATACAGTGGCTGCGTTTAGCGGATTCAATAATTGAGTGAACACTCGCTGCTATTGATGTATTCTTTTAGATTTAATTGCTAATTGGATGATAAAAGAATACAATAACAGCAAGCGCTCATTCAATTGTTGAGTCCGCCAAACGCAGAGCCATTATATTATATATTTATGGTATCCAAAGAAAATGAAATAGGCTTCGAAGAGGAAAAATTTGAAAAATGTAAAAGATTTTGTAACATAATAGATGTTACATGTATTATATAGCGTATCCTATTTGGAGCGGACACAATTATCTCTCCTATCATTATTCCAAAAAATGTTTCAAGTTGAACTCATTTTCTTTCGAGGGAGACATCTTTGATCACAGATCCTTTTTTGGTGGACGTATCTCCAAGATTTCAACGTGATCTTTATTTTTTTTTAATGAAATACATAATATGACTATTCTAATTATTTTGCATATAAAAGTACTATTAAAGTAGATATAAATATAAATAAAGTAGATATAGTAATATATAAAAAAAATCAATAGTTTACGATATTTTATATTTTATCCTGACACATTGATATGAAATATTAAACTATAATTTTTTGGTAGCTCTTCCTTCATACTTTTATACGCAAACAAACTTTTTATATATATATTGTTAATCATTTTACTTTTTTCTCGAATGATTAATATTGATTAATATTGATTATATACGTTTTATTTTAAATACAGAAACTGTAACAGTGCAGCTATAAAGAATACATTAATATTTTTCCCATCCTTTTTAAAATTTCTATTTAGAATTCTTTATAGTATTCAATAAGAAAGAATATTTCTAGGAACTTTTTTAGATAGCAATATATGTTTTGTTTTTTTATTTTATATATATATTTTCTCTCTTTCCTCTTCCTTTCAGTACATCTAATCATGTAGAACATAGATATTTGAATATAAAATCGAATTGAATATTTATAATATTATAGGGCATGTCATCTCTCTTTTTGCTTCAATATACATGCAGTAGTATAATTTTAAATAATATTGAAAAATATATAACAAAAAATTAAAAACTTATTTTACATAATAATATGTAAAGTATATAAATCTACCAAATATATTAAGGAAAAAAATTTTACCTTATTTGTATATCTGACGAGTGTTTCTGCATCATCAAGAGTACATTTATATTTAGTTTTTAACCGTTTTAATTCCGCCATTAATTGGAAACTTTGCCGTCTAATATTACGTTTCCGATAAACAACTTCGCCTTGCAATTTTCTTTGGCTTTCATTCTCGATTAAATTGGCATAACCCATTAATGAAAAGGCTTTTTTCACAGTTTCTAAACCATCTTCATTATCATTACAATCAGCTTTGTAACTAAATAAAGAAGAAAAATAAATTTTATATATTCTACTATACTTATACTTATTTAATTTTGATTGCTATATAACAGAAAATAACTAGTCACATCTAATCTAATGTGACGCCACACAAGCATGTATTGTTGTTATACTATAATATATATCAATGTATTACTATATCATTATTACTATTACACTATTTACCTTTGTCTATAAATTTCTTGAACTTCTTCGTAGAATTCATCTCCTCCATCAGAAGACTTTTGTTGATGACTATTGTTAAAATCACTATTGGAATCAATTATTTCCATTTTGCTTTCAGTAATTATCGAATCTTGAGGATAAATCTGTTGTGATTTTTCATGCATTTCTTCTTCCTCAACAACATCAGTCGACTTATTCTCTTCTACCCTTATTGTTAAATTCTTCATAAGCACACCCACTGAATCCATAATCAGTCTTTGTGTTCTATGTTTCTCTGTGCTCTTGGATTTTGAATTCGCTGATACGCTGCTCTTTCGCGAGTTTTTATTTCCGACACTTACTTTATTTGGTGTAAGTAAGTAAGTTTGTACAGTATCGATGTTCTCGTTTTTTTTATTCACGTGGGTGTGAATCTCTAAAGGATCTTCGCTATGTCTGTCCTGTTGATATTGCAGCGCCACCTCGTCTTGTCGAAGTAAGAACGAATTATCACATTGTTCATTCAATGAATTACCACATGGCTCATTCAATGTGTTAAAATCTAATTGATTATAGTCTATGTTGTGCTCTTTTTTATAATTAGCTATGAACAATTCGTACTGTTTTTGATATTGCGTCTCAAAATTCTCCTTCCATAAATGCTGCCAATGTTTGTCGTTGTCTTCCACTGAAAATTCGTTTTCTTGATCGGAACTACTAGTCATGCTGCTTTCTATGGAACTTGTAACGGAAGTAACGAGACTAGACGAATGAACGGAATTGGAATCACAACTGGAACTAGTTAACGTCATTTTAGTAACGTTAGTCATGGAATCGGAAGTTGCGTTCGTTTTCGTTATTGAGCCATTAACGGAGTCACATCTCATTAGTAACCTTTCATCTTCTGCATTAGAATGATGGTTATAATTTTCTTCTATACTAAGTGGGCTTAACGGATTCCAACCATCGCCATCTTCCGGTGATATCTCGAAATTGAGGATTTTTTTCCTATTTTCATCCGCATCTTTGTCATGAATTTCTTGCCTACTTACTTGTTCAAATGAAAAGCTAGTATTCGAAGAAGATATGGCTGCTGGTTTTAATTCGCTGTCGCTCGAATAACTCTTATTGAAAATTCCTGCAAAGTTAGAACGTACAAGTTCGCAATTTTTATGCGCTTGTGATGGGAAACATGTATTTTGCTCATAATATCTTTCTATGGCTACTTCATTAATCTCTGCATCCTGCAACTTTTCGTCTTCTGTTGTGCGTGCATTATTTTGAAAATACTCAGGATTGATATAATCAGCATATTTTTCGATCCAAGATGCCCAAATTAATTGCTCTCCATGTTTAGCCCAAAACTTGTCCCATGCTACATCCATTGCATTCTTATTACTGCCATAATCTGCAGAATAGGGATAAGCGTAAGAGTTACAATCATATTGTGTAATGAGATCTTTGTTGTGTCCTTTTGCATTTAATATAGTGGTACTATCTGATAAATTTTGTACCATTGATTCCTTATCACCTGACACAAGAAAATGTTAAATCAACATTATCAACA
>Ga0157363_1004539_pt1 | contig 12814 bp, 2 predicted proteins | sample AttsexASBM1_FD_111477 | JGI IMG/M metagenome (GOLD analysis project Ga0157363, IMG submission 111477) | Fungus gardens microbial communities from leaf cutter ant in Ribeirão Preto, State of São Paulo, Brazil - Atta sexdens ASBM1 | ecosystem: Host-associated > Fungi > Mycelium > Unclassified ...
CGCAACATGTCTTATGGTGGTGCTGCAACCCTCTGGGTATTCCGTCTTCCATGGCAGAGATACTCCTATTCAACTCGGTCTTCCATGACAGAGTTATCCCTGTCAGTGTCTCAACACTGAAACCTCTGCTTGGAGTAATAGGGGTTTTACCACTGAAACTCCAAGCATCTCCTATACTATCTATTTGTATATAAGACTAGTAGTTACACTGTAATTTGCTAGTCTGATAATTGACAAAGATAACTCTTATTGAACTTGATCTCTGGTGTTCAACAGCAACACACCAATCAGCACTCACTTCCACCTCGGACTTTTCCCTATCATCTGAAGTTGCAACCACATGGTGGATAGATAGCGCAGCACATAAGCTGAAGCCAAGGTTGTTCCACAAGTCCGCACATCTCTGAGTCCATTCTGTGGACTTCCACCCCAGTGTGAACCATGCCTAACACACTCTTAAAAAAGCATTTGTCTCTGCTCTAATCCTTATCCACTGAATCTCTAACATTCAAATAATTATGAAAACTGATATCTCAAATTACATCCTTGCAGCTATACTGTTAATTATAATGGAAGAAAAAGAAGTGTATCTAGTTGCATTTCACTTCCACATGTTTAAAGCTACAGAGCTTAACTATGACATATACAACAAAGAACTTCTTGTGATTTTTAAAGCCTTTCATACCTAGCACTACTATTTGAAAGGATCAGAGTTGCCCATCAATGTTATCACAGACCATAAGAACCTAGTATACATTTATACCACCAAAATTCTCTCTTGCTGTTAAACAAGATAGTTGGAATTTCTCTTCTAGTTCAACCTCATCATCTGCTTCCATCTCAGATATCTAGGATTCAAACCTGATGCTATTATCCAAAGAGAAGACTTTTATCCAAAAGAAGGAAGTGCCATCTACAGCTCTGTTAACCCTCAAAACCTGTATCTTATGTTTACTCATAGTCAACTTATGATGTCCCTCCAAGCCACCACTCTGGTTTCTCTATTTTTCTGAGCTGCCACCATTATAGACCTTGGTGGTCTGATAACAATATCTTATCAGCAATTATACAAGATGAAACACTCCAGAAACATCTCTACCACCTAACAGATCATTGGTCACTAGATATATCTGGACTTCTTCTCAAAGACAGTAAATCTATGTACTATTGGCAAATAATCTCCACATGTGTCCTGTAGTACCATTACAACCACATTCTCACAGGATATTTTGGACAAAATAAAATACTAAAGCTCATCTATCATAGATACACTTGGCCCTTCTTATATGCAGATGTCAAAAGTTTCAGTAACTCCAGTGTCATCTGTATGAGATCCAAACTACAACACTACAAATTTTATAGATCACTCAAGCAACTTCCAATTTCCAAATAACTCTAAAACTCAATCTTCATAGACTTCATCAAAAAACTCCCCTCCTCATCCAGATATAATATGATTCTGATTATCATTGATCAACTCTCCAAGCAGGCTATATTTATTCTAACAGTAGACATCATCACCTCACATGAGCTAGCCAAACTGTCTGTAATCCATGTCTTCTCCAAGCATAGTATTTTATCTCATGTTACTTCTGATCATGGATTGGGATTTATCTCAAACTTCTTCTAGTCTTTGGAAACCATCCTTGACATGTGATTCAACTTCACATCTAGAGACCACACTGAGAGAGATAGCCAAATGGGACATACTAACCAGATGCTAGAGCAATATTTCTAAGTCTAATGTAACTACCAACAGAATAACTGGTTGAACCCCCTTCTACTAGCAGAATTTGCTACCATTTTTTGTGAACAAAGAGTACTATCTAAGTATTAGAGTATATTTAGAATGAGACATTGCTTCATTCCATGCCTAGAAATTCACTATAAATCTTGATGAACTACAAAATAACCTGAAAACAGAAATATCCACAGTATAACAACAGTATTAATGGTTAGCAAATGCACACAGAACCCTAGCTCTGAACTTTCAGATCAACCAATAGGTATTTGTCAAAGCACAGTTTTTCTATACTATGTGATTATTAAAAAAGCTATTAGAAAAATACTTGGGACCTTTTGAGATTATTGGCCAAGCCAGTACTCACTTATTCACAATCCATTTTTCATGATCAATATATACAGCCTATTTAGTATTTCATATATTTATGCTTGAACCTGTGGTACCTAATACTTTCCCTAGTTAATCCAAATCTCCACCACCACTAGTTTTAAAAATGGCAAACTGGAATATAAAGTTTTCTGGATTGTGGATTTGAAAATAGATCACAGACACACATACAAACTACTTTACAAAGTCATCTAGCTAGAATATAAGAACACAGAAGAATTCAACTAGCTATCCACATCAGAACTTGCTCATACTCTTGATCTCATATTTGACTTCTACTAAGCTTACTCTAACAAACCTGGCCTCCTTTCACTATCTTAGCTTTGACTCTCTTCTATCATTGTTTTTTTTTCTTTTTTTTTCTCTCTTTCTTTTGCTTCTGGACTTGAAGTAGTATGTCATCTTTCTCTTCTTGTTGTTTCCTTTACCATTATCAGACAACAGAACTCACTAACCCCTATACAACTTAGGACTGAGCCTTCAAGGCCCTAAGGAGAAGATACTATCACATACTATCCAATATCCATACATTTTACTCTTCTGGAATGGATCATACACCATTTCAATCACCTATCAATCCAAGGACCAGACTCTACACTCCTTATTAATCCTATAGAGTTCAATAATATCTCCATAATGTCTGACAACCTAGAGTATGCACAGCAGTAGAGTATTATTAGTTCTCTAGTTCCATATTTAATAATGTTGTTTACTATGTACTATTTTTTTAGTCTGATTATCAATCTAGAATTAAGTTAGCTAACATAGCAAATATTAAATTAACAGACATTGAAACCACCTTGCTTCAATTAGAAGAAATTCATAAAGAATAAATTGGAGAAGACATATACAGCATATTAGAGGAACTCAGAAATATCATATATATGGATATGGAATGTCAAGTATATTATATATAAGTGCTTCTTGCCAACAAACTTGATTATTGTAAAGACAAAGAAGATAAGAGAATGAAAAACTACATTAAAATGATACAAGACACATATCAAGAATTCTACCATAGCAATCTTTAACCAATAACAATGGATAAAGGGAAACAAAAAGAAGGCATCATTCAAGATAAAGAGATGTTTTTATACAAATCATATGATATATCATCCAAATCCAGCAAACCCAAAAAACTCCTACCCTAGTTTTCATAACAGATGAAATCAACAATTTGGAAAGTGCATTGAAAATGCTACAGTCACCAACAAAGACTGTTCCATTTTATCTACTACCCCACTACAAATCTATTTGGCAAGATAGAGAAAATGATCTTCAATATTGGAAAGAAATTATAGTGGAATTTATAAAATAAAAACATAATTCTAACACAAGTTGACAAGGTTTTCCAATTGAAATGTATTTGAGAGAACCTCCTCATGAACCCTTCTTTATTACCTTAACATTATGAGAGGAAATAGTTATCAGCTCTACAAAAAAGCTAGTGACATCAAATATAGTTGGAGATTTAGCATTCCTGAACTAAAGTTCATAGGAATATGTCAGAGTTCATTTCATTTCTGACTTATTATTTACTATACCTTGTGGTTTCCTCATATATGCTTAGTCAGCATTTTATATAGTAGTGGAGGCTTCCTCATTTCTTTTCTTATTGTATACTCAAGGACACCATATGTATTCCTCATTGTCAATAGGTATATATAGCTGTAGATACTATCCTGTATCCTTATACTTTACTAATTGACTTATTCCCCACTCTTACTCAAGTCTTTGTCTAAGTTGCAACCTGAGCCAAGTCTAAGGTCATAACAGATAAAAGCATAATTATTTTATACTTCACAACCCTCAAAATACCTGTTGGAAAAATACTTAGGACCTTTCAAAATCATTAGTTGAGCTGACACCCACTTGTTTACCAGTTGTCTCTTGAAGTCTATATGCACTGTTCACCTAGTTTTCCATGTGTTCATGCTTAAGTCTACTACCTCTAACAACTTTCCTAGCCAATTCAAACCTACTACTACCTGTTATAATAGATAGAAATATGAAAAAGATGTACATGTCAACTACTATACAAGGTTAGTTGGTTGGGATATGAGAATATGAAAGAAAAATTCAAGTGGTTATCTACAACAGAGCTTATCTATGCTCTAGAAGTAGCCAATTTTTATCTTGCTTATCTTAACAAACCTAATCTGTTTCTATTATTGCAATCATCTGTTTATCAGGATCTTATTCTGCTAAGTCTTTTTTTTCATTTCTTTGTTATCTTTATTTTCTTGTAAAAATATATACTTAAAGCTTTACAAATTGGAAGATCTTTGGCAAGTTCTCCACCAAACTTTCAATTGAGCTTGAGATCATTTCATTGACTTTTGATTGCTTGACAAAATCCCTTTGTAACTTCATTCTAAATGGCTGCCCTTTTCTAAGGCCAAGATTACTAATGCTATAAAAAATGCAGTAGTTTGTTGACTCTAGAACCCAACCACATTTCATGGAATCATCTTAAGATTTTGGTGACTGGCTCCAAATATATTATTAATATTGCTAATTCATGCATCAACCTTGGTCATTGGCCAGTGCATTTCAAGAAATCTACTTGGATTATTATTCCTAAACCAAACAAACCAGTGTACAACTCTCTTAAAATGTTTTGTCCTATCATCCTCCTAAACATCTTAGGAAAACTCATTGAAAAAGCTATTAGCAAAAGACTTCAAATTCACTCCATTGCTTCTTTGTTTACCCAAATCAATTAGGAGGTATTAAATAACATTCCACTCTAGATGCCAGTTTATATATCTAATATAAGTGGAGTAGATTAAATGTTTACACATAAGCATACTAGCTTTTAACATAGCACAACTTTTTCTATCTATCATTATTTCTTTTCTTTTCAAACAATTCAGTCTTACAGTTGAACATAACAAATCAAAGATCTTTTATTTTTCTAGAGTAACAAAGAACTTTGATTCCCCTTCTCTAGATCTTAGACCACTAGAAAGATCTCTTATGTGACCAAAGAATAATTGGAGATACTTAGGCTTTATTTTCAGCAGAAAATTATCTTTTCATCAATAAATTCACTTTTATGCCAACAAAGTATTGTCTACCATTAAGAGTATGAAGATGTTGGGAAATTCTACCAGAAATTTGTTGCTCACTTACAAATAACTCTTATATAGAATATGTATTTTACCAATTGTACTATATGGCTTTCAGCTATAGTATTACAAGGGGGCACTATTCATTCAGCTCCTAAATGAATTACAGAAGATGTAATAAAGAGCAGCTTTATATATTACAAGTGCTTTTTTCACTTTACCAACTTAAAATTTAAGGCCATAGTAAAACTCATCTCTATTTACCTCTATCTTATCAAAATCAGTAGGAGATATCATTTGAGAGTGGCATTTCTATCTCAACAATATGCCATCAACTCTCTTCTTGATGAACATCATTCAAAAAAAGCCAAGCTTTATCATCTATTATTAGTCCATCTCACTCAAAATCAATACTTAAAAATTGAGGGCTCAATTGTAGACTCTAACAATTGCTTAAATAAGGTTTACCCTTCATTTCCAGAATATGTGACTTATACAACTAGTAGAGATGTAGTACATAAGCTGAAGTTAAAGGTTATTCTAATCTATCTTCCATGTTCTCAGATAACACACTAAATAACTTATTTGAACTTCCAAGATGCCTTACTGGATCTTAGATAATGAGATGTAAACTACATCTAATAGAAGTAAGAGAAATAAAAAGAGAGTAATGGTTAGAAAGAGCAGATACATTGAGTCAGATAGAACTCATTGCTGTATAGAGAAGTTCAACATGGCCCTATAGTCTATGCAAGGTCTTGAGGTTGCTTTCTATTTTTCTAAGAGCTTGTAATAGTAAAAGTACAAAATACTATTTCTCTAACCTAATTAGGAGGTATAATACATGAAATCTATATTGTAAGTGAAAATCTTGTTACCAGGCTTCATATAAAGATTATCCAGCATGTTTATTGCTTCACTGATATGGTCTGAGAGGCCAAAATGCTGACATAGTTCATTAACAAATAAGTTCTAGTTGGAGAGCCAATTTTGAAGAATCTTCTGGTCTTTCTAGTTAAGACCTATCTCAAACTAGTTTTGGGTAACTCCAGAAAGATCATTATCAAGTTGATTTTTGCAATATCCATATTAAATTATACAGAGTTTGCACAAAAGTAGAGATAATATTAGAACAGAAAATTATTAAGCTTATTAGGCTCTATGCCACTAAAAGTGTTAGAGATATGGGTTTTAGTTTCTCTTAAATTAAAGTTGGAACTGGTAGTTTAATTAGCATTAAGTGAGTTTACAATCTAACTGAGGACATTGGCCAGTTGTTTATTAGTCAAATTACTGCTAAACCAGAGTTTTGACCATAAGAAAGTAGAAGAGTTATGAGAATTATTAGTATGGTTAGTAGGATTAGTAGCAGAAGCATTCTTCCAATTAGAATCATTATTTACAGAAACAATACTTGGACCAGAAACAAATAAGACTGTCCATATAGGTTGAATTGTACAAGTTGGAGACCAAAGAGATGATCAACCTTTCTGATATATATATCTTGATTGCTATAGAACATTTAAAGAATAGGCCTTAGCAAGATTTTTACTAAGATGAGATATGGTGTTAAAAATTATTCTAAGTGGTAGAACTAGAGTTGACCATGAACAGGTTGAAGAGTTGTAGTAAGAGAAAGCCATAGGACTTGTTGAAGTGCTGTCACATCTTATGTTCCAATCATATCCATCTCAACTCATGAATAATCTCCTACCTCTCATCTATACTTCCCAATCTGTAAGAGAACCTAGCTCTAGCTCCAGCAACAAATACCACTGTCAAACCTCATAGTGTTTGCTCATCCAAACTCTGCCACTCCCTGCTACCAACAATAGTGTTTGCCCACAATTAACACCACTACTCACTAAGCCTTGATTACATCTCCTTACTACTCCTATGACTATCTCCCTATACTCCTAGTCACTATCTGATGAGATCTACCAGTTTTGGACAATATTCTAGATGCTTTTACCATTCTATTATCCAAGCTTGGACTATTATTATTTTGTATGATTGGAATGGACAAGCTCAAGTATTTAAAGTAGCTGTAGTCTTTAGAAAACCTTATTCTGTTTTCTTAGGTTTCCTAGAGCGAACTCCATAAAACTCCATGGACTTTCATCAGTTATCCTGACACAATCTCTTCCAGTATGAATCACACCTATCTATTTCATCTCAGATGTCCTTACTGGTTCAAGTTAACTCCATAGATCTCTATTCCCTGGCATCTGAGGATTATTAGAAATTAGAGTAACTTGCTTAGAAGTTCCATTTTAGATAGCTATTCTAGGCATACTAACTAGTATGTAATCCAGTAGTTTATGCTATAGTAGCTATTCTAAAAATCAACTAAAACCAGCATTCTTCTTCTGGTGTTAGCAATGACATATCTCACCATCTTCCAGTAGTTTTCCACCCTCTAAATCCCCAAGTTCTAATCTGAAATATGTAACCCATGTGACTAATAGAAGTACAACACATAAGCTGAAACTAGAGGTCATTTCAATCTGCCTTCCATGTTCTCAGATAATGCATAATCACTCAATTCTGGACTTCTGAGATATTTTATCATATCTTGGATAACAAAATGTGAATCACATCTAACAAGTACAAGTAGAATTGTAATAGAGAATTTAACAGATGGAACTACTCAAAAGCAATAGCAGACTTGGAAGTCTGATAATACTATTAGATGCAGCTCACACTGGGAGGTAAAAGTCTGTGGGATTGGCTCAGAATTGTATACTGTGCTATCTGGCTACTATGTGGTTACAACTTCAGAGAATTAGAATGAAGTTTGAAGGTGATGAGTACTAATATAATATATTACTGTTGAACACTAGAGATCAAGTTCATCTGAAATTGTCATTAATTATCAGACTAGCAAATTATAGTGTAACTTCTAGTCTTATATACAAGTAAGATACATAAAAGATACATAAAAGGTTTTAGAGTACAGTCCTAAACAGAGGTTTTGATAATGAAACATTAAAAAATGCTAGATAGAGGAGCTCTACTATAAAAGACCAAGTTTGATAGAAGTATCTCTGTTATAGAAGACAAAATACTCAAAAGATTTGGAAATGTGTTGCAGAAAAGATGACCATCATGGAAGATAGGCTTCTACCAAGATTTAAAGAAGACATCACTGTCATGGAGAATGGTTCTGAACAGATAAACTTGACATATAACAATAAGTTAGTATGTAACAATATTCTCTTCTTAAGGCTGAGCTCTAAGGTCCTAGTTACTCATATACAAGAGTATACAAAGATTATTTAGTAGAATGAAGAGATAAAAGAATAAATATAAAATTAAGTCCAAGAAAAAAAACAGTTAAAAGAGAAAAAACAGATGACATTGTAAGGTAGTAATAGATATAAACTTAAGTTAAGGTAGTAAAAGTGGACCAGATTTGTCAGAGTAAGTTGAATACTACTTTAGAGGTATAAGTAAGCTTTGAGACAAATAGCCAATCAGATTCTTCTTTTGTATTTTGATATTCCAATTAGACAACTTTGTATAGCAGATTGTACACATGTCTACAATCAATTTTTAAGTTAATAATTGAAAAGATTTTATATTTAGATTCACTATCTATTATGATAAATGGTAAAGAGGTTTAGATCAACTGAGGAAATTGTTGGGTGTGGTAGGCTTGAGTATGAATACATGAAAAACTGAATAAACAGTATATATCAATCTCAGCTAGTTGATAATAAACTAGTGGATGCTAGCTTAGTTAATAATTTCAAAGGATCCCAAATATTTTTCTAACAACTTTTTTGAAGGTTGTGAAGTGTGGAAAAACTAAGCTTTTATGAATACTTATTTCTCCACCTGAAGGTTTGCATATATTAGCTGACTGTTGGTGCCATTGTTATGTAGTGAATATATCTGCTTTTAGGATGTTTTGAAGATTGTTGGGGTCTATGACAAAGTTATGGGCATAGAAAGAAGCAATGTTGCATTCCAGATACATGTTGATATTTGAATAGTAGCCTTTATTTGCAAAGAACAGGAAGATGCCAGTAGTAATGCTAAGTGTGTTGTTGTAAGTGAATTCTGCAAGTGGAAGAAAATCTAAATAATTATCTTGTTATTAATTGTAGTAAATATAGAGGTATTGTTCCAACATCTAATTGGTGCATTCTGTCTAGCTGTTCTCTTTTGGGTAATATTTTAAGGTAAAATGAAGTCATATATCAGGAGCAAATTCCAAGAATTAGAAAAACTTAGTCAGGTCATGAAAAGTAATAGTATTTACTGTTGGAATAAATATAGCTTATTTAGAGAGTTGATCAATGATAACCAGAATCATATCAAAGCTAGATAAGAGAAGAAGTTTTTTGATAAAGTATATAGATATCAAGTTTCACAGATGATTAGGGATTGGAGGTTGCTTGAGAGATCTATATGGTTTGTGGTATTATGGTTTGGATCTTATGCAAGTAATACAAGACTTACAGAAGTCCTTAATATTTGTGTGTATAGAGAGCCAAGTACATCTGCAGCAGATAAGTTCCAATGTCTTGTTTTGTCCAAAATATCTTATAAGGATGTAATTGTAGTGGTACTAAATGATACATGTGCAAAGGTTATTTACAAGTGATATATAAATTCTGTGGTCCATGAACAGAAGTCTGGATATATCTAATAACCAGTATTCTATTAGGTTGCAGAGATAATCCTTGAGAGTATTATTATATGTGACTGTGAAATGGATATCATTATGCAGACTGCCAAGATCTACAATAATGGCTATATAAAGAGAAGGAGAAATGAGAGTGGTTGCTTAGAAAGATGTTATGAGTTGGCTGTGAGTGAAGATAGGGCAGAGGTTGTATGGGTTGACAGAAATGTAAGTAATACTTCCTTCTCTTGAATAAAAATTTCATCTATGGATGAGAGTATCAGATTTGGATCCTAGGTAGCCTGGGTAAAAATAGATAACAAGTTTGAATTGTAAAAGGAATTCTGACCATCTTGCTTAACAATAGAAGAGGACCTTAGTGGTTGAGAAATACTCTAGGTTTTTATAATCTATGATGATATCAATAAAAAGTTTAGATTCTTCCAAATAGTGGTGCTAGATGTGGAAAGCTTTGAAAACAGTGAAGAGTTTCTTGTTATGTATGTTATAGTTTAGTTTAGTGGTCTTGAATGTATAGGAATAGAATGTGACCAGATGAACTTCTTTCTCTTCTATTATGATTGATAGAATAGCTGTGAGAATGTAATCTGAAGTATTAGTTTTCACAATCATTTATACATCAGAAATCTAATAGGTAAGGATAGAGACGGAGGTAAAGATCTTCTTCAAGGGAAGTTGAAGTTCTAAAGAATATCCTTTTGAATTAGCTGGATTAGTAAAGCAGCCACATCCAAGTAGTTGTAGATAAAGTATGAATAGAAGTTGGTAAACTCTAGAAATGCTTGTACATTCTTAATCTTCTTTGGTTCAGGCCATTCTTGAACTGTTTTAATTTTGTCAGATGCCATGGTTAATTTGGAAGGGGGCAAGATACATTCAAGATATTCTACAGAATTGGAGTGGAATTCACACTTCTCAGCTTTTATATATAGTCCAGCCTTATGGAGTCAATATAACACTTTCCTAATATGGTTCTGGTGTTTGGATATGTTTGTTATGACTTAAGACTAGGAGTTTAGTCAAAAGAGAAATTTTGTATTGGTTAACACAAGAGAATTCAGTAAAGTTTCTAATATAAGTATATCTACTCTATATACCTCTGGTATATATTATTACAACTTAAGTCCAAGAGTTTGGTCAAAAGAGGGAACTGATATTGTTTAGCACAAAAGAACTTGGCAAGGTGTTATAACTTAAGTCCAAAGGATTAGGATAAAAAACCACTCTTATATTGAGTAACACAAGAGAACTTGATGGAGTTCCTAGTATAGACTACTCTACCTTATATACACTTGGTTTATGGTCCGTGCTATATTGTTTCTAGCCTACCCTAATATCCATGTGTTATCTATAAGGCCAACATGCTTTTGCCATATTGTATAATATCATCTGTTCCAGAACCTTTTATAATCTTCTCTATATTAAGTGATCTTGGGACCATGACTGTGACATGATGTGACCACCCTGTGATAGGTGTTATGCCTTCATCCCACTTTTGTGACCTGTGTGACTGTCACATGTACATCATATCTTCCTTTATCTGCTTCTTTTAAATAAAATAAAACTAAATGAAAGAAAAAGGAAAAATAAAATAAAAATTCTAAGTCCATTGTTTTCAACTCTGACACAAGGTTCTTAGTACAGATGTGTCTACTTGATATATTTCTGGTGTATGGTCTATATGCACCTATATCTAGCCTATCCTAAATATTATAAGTCTATGTAGATAAAGTCATTATATCTTTTATAATATATGACATCACCCTTCTACTATATCATATAATATTATAACTATGACTGTGATTTGCATGACTCACTGGTGACAGTCATCATACCTTGTCATATTATTTTGTCCCTTCTAAGTTCAAAATAAGAGATAAAGAAGAAAAAGAAAAGAAATAGAAATAGAAAAAACTTTAAATAAGAGACTAGAATTGTCAGGAGTACAGTATGAAGTACGTATATAGTACCAGCCAGATGTCAAAGCTAAGCTTGACATTGTGCACTTTTAGCATAACTGGTTCAGTGGCTGGTTTGTTCCTAATAAAAAACAAGTTCACTATCTTTGACTTTGACATATATGATATATAATATCATCTATTTGATGTGTCACATGACATTGTGACTTTGACTGTGACATATATAACTGAATTGTGACCATTGTGACTGTCATATATGATATCACATTGTTTCTCCTTTACTAAGCTGAAAAAGAATAGAAGGAAGAAAATAAGAAAGTAGAAAATAGGAGAGACTTAAATAAGGAAAGAGAAATGAAAAAGAAACAAGTTCACTGTCTTCAATCCTGATAATATTATCCAAGTAGATTTGAGATATATAAATATTGAGAGAGTTAAAGAAAACATTGTTTATAAATTGCTAAAAGGCTAGGAATGTTAATTAGACTAAAAGACATAACTGTCCATTCAAAGTGTGGAAGGCAATTTTCCATTTGTTGTCTTCTGCAATATATACCAGATGATACATATGACAGAGATTAATTTTTATATAAATACACATCATCCAAGATAAGTTGAAAAAATTAGATATCAGAGAAAGTAAATATCTATCGAGTACAGATACTCTATGAGAAGAGATAATAGAATATATAAAACTAGTATTTAGATTTTTGCTAATGAAGTCCTTGAGTGCTTTCTATTCTATAGTAGTAGGTAGTTTTTCTCCATCCTCTAATTTGATCTGTAGATTGTATAAGCAGTATAAGTCTAGAGTTTTGGCTTTAGCTTTGTTAAAAATGTTAGTGAACTTGTAGTACTCAGGTGGTATAGTATATAGATTGACCAAGTCATTCATAGTCTTAGCTGGTTTTTTAGCTAGATCTGTGGAGTGAAAGGCAAGGTAGAAAGTAGTTAATTTTATTATCTGTAATACTCAGATATATGCCTGTGCACTAATAATAGTGATATAAGGGTGTGAAGAGAGAGAGTCAAATATAAG
>Ga0157363_1004540_pt1 | contig 12814 bp, 4 predicted proteins | sample AttsexASBM1_FD_111477 | JGI IMG/M metagenome (GOLD analysis project Ga0157363, IMG submission 111477) | Fungus gardens microbial communities from leaf cutter ant in Ribeirão Preto, State of São Paulo, Brazil - Atta sexdens ASBM1 | ecosystem: Host-associated > Fungi > Mycelium > Unclassified ...
ACCATATGGCATTTTAGAAGGCCAAATGTTAACGCTTTAAAACCACAAAAAGGCGGGAAGATATATAAAATTTAAATTGTTATTTCAGTTGTATCAAATCTAAAGCTCAAAACTTTTTTGTACACCTAATAACTTGGAAAGGGACGATTAAACAAATATAAGTTAATTGTTTACAAAAATCAAATATTAATATTAATATTAAATATTCATTAATAATAAATATAAATGATAAGTTTTTTCATTAACTATTATAAACTGTGAACTGAGTTCGTTGTTAGTACAATCAATTTAGAAAATTGGGGGAATCTTAGAAAAATTACTATTAAAGTATAAATTTTTGCACAGACTTTTATTTTTGCATAATATTGAAAGAGAAAAACTTTACTATTGGCCACTAAGAAAACTAATTAAACAAATAAGGCCCAAATTCGTTTTTTGCAAATATCTCGATAAATATCAATATTACTATGAAAATATAATAGAAGAAAATTAAAGGAGCGAAAAATTTTACATAGAAAAGATTCTGTAAGTTTTTGTCGTATGAGCAATAATTTTCACGTAAGAAATTATGCAAGATGTGTTTTGTGCAGTGAAGTTGCGGAACGCGCCGACAAGATATCAAACGAAATGAAGCGTCGCACGCGCGCATAAAAAATATCATAACTTTTTGAACGAATTATCATACAAAAATTGGCCAAAATGCGTTGAAAAGCTGAAATCTTCAGCTTTTTAATAGAATTGATTTCGTTATTCTACGACAATTTTTAACAATTCGATAATGAATAGAACAATATGTTACATGCAATTTTTGATTTTTTTCATAAAATCAGCTATAAGTATCGAATTGTTTAAAAAAAAATCGCCTGCACGATATTACAGTATACTTCATATTTTAATTCCACAAGAGAAAACAATTTTTTTAAATTTTCTTCAAAATCGAGCTATTGACAGATGAACTATTGATTTCAGTAATTTTCAAATTCTTGAGTAAATATAAAACTTAAAATTGACATATCTTTGCGAAAAATTACACTAAAATAGTTTTTAAAAAAGCAATTGAAATATCTATTTTTAGACCCCGTATTGAAATTTTTCGTCATACTTTGAATTTTTATTTATTTACATAAATATGTGTTATTGCGAAAATTTTGTATAAACTTGTGCTGATTTTGAACATCATTGACATCATTTTAAAACATAAACAAATGAATATAGTCGAATATTATATTTAAAAAGATGTCGTAAACGTCTTAAGATGTCGTAAACATATTAACATCTTAAAATTAGCATCGTAAAACATCTTAAGATGTCGTAAGCATATTAGCATCTTAAAATTTTACTTGAATTGGTCTTGAAATAAAAATGGATTATGAATATCGATTTATGAATTCAGTCGTAAGACATTTGACAAATGAGTTATCAGTTCTATTATGTCATTTTGTCTTTGTTTTATGTTACGTTTTAACAAATAGTAAGCAAATGGAATACTGATAGTCAGTATATTGGCCATCATTAAGACCTTGGCATATAAAAAAATATAAGCAATAAGGAAATCAACATGTTGGATTCGCTACTGCTTACATTAGTCTAAAATATGTTTCAAAATTTACTGTCAGTACTAAAAATCTATAGTTTACATTACAAGCATTATAGATTTTCAATACTGGTAGTAAATTTTGGAACACAGTTTAAGTTCACAATTTAGCTGACCAATCAAGATGGCCAACACATTGACCATCCAGTATTTCATTTGTTTACCGTTTCTTAAACATAAAATAAAGACAAAATGACATAATAGAATTGATAACTCGTTTGTCGTGTGTCTTACGATTGGATTCATAAATCGATATTTACAGTCCATTTATATTTCAAGATCACTTGAAGTAAAATTTTAAGATGCTAATATGACTTATGACATCTTAAGATGCTTTTAAATGTAATATTCGACTTCACTATATTCATTTGTTTATGTTTTTAAAACATTATATTAATGATGATTAAAATCAGCACAAGTTTAAACAAATTTTTCGCAATAACTCACATATTTATGTAAATAAATGAAAATTCGAAGTATGATGGAAAATTTCGATACATCTAAAAATAGACATTCCAAACTTTCAATTGCTTGTTTAAAAACTATTTTAGTATAATTTTTCGCAAAGCTACACTGACAATTTCAAGTTTTATATTTACTCAAGAATTTTGAAAATTACTGAAAATGTCAATAGCTTGATTTTGAAGAAGAAAATTAAAAAAAATTTTTTCCTCTCGTGGACTCAAAATATAAATTATATACTGTAATATCCTGCAGGCGATTTTTTTTTAAAACAATTCGATACCGATTTATAGCTGATTTTATGAAAAAAGTCAAAAGTTACATGTAACATATTATTCAATCCATTGTCGAATTGTTAAAAATTGTCATAGAATAACGAAACTAATTTTATTAAAATTTATTTAAAAATTGAAGATTTCAGCTTTTCAACGCGTTTTTGGCCGATTTCTGTACAATAATTCGTTCAAAAGTTATTTATTATATATTTTTTGTGCGCGCGTGCGATGTTCCATTTTGCTTGATGTTTTGTTGGCGCTCCGCAACTTCACTGCGCAAAACACATCTTGCATAATTTCTTATATGAAAACTATTGCTCATACGACAAAAACTTACAGAACTTTTTCTGTGTAAAATTTTTGCTCTTTAATTTTCTTGTTATATTTTCTTAGTAAAATTGATATTTATCAAGATATTTGCAAAAAACCGAAATTTGCCCCTATTTGTTTAATTATTTTTCTTACCACAATGATAAACTTTTTTCTTCTTTAATCTTATGTAAAAATGAAGGTCTGTGCACAAATTTACCCTGATGGTAATTTTTAAAATTCAAATCCTAATAATGACTGTACTATATCCGAAGATTCAATGAAATTTACTCCGAGCACATATTTGGCGATACCGCACAATCCTCTTAGAAACGCATTATATATATTATTATGTACGAGTACGAGTCCCAATGGCCACTTTCCTATAGTATATCTCGAATGCTATTCATCCTAAAAATATGATTCAAGTACTAAATATCAGATACTGTGTAACATAGTGAATCGTTTCATCCTAACATAGGCAAAACAACAAAGATGTAATGATTCCAAAAGCGATGAATAGTTTGGAAACTATTCATCGGACGAAGTTAAAAGAGTCTCATTTTCAAGATAATTTATAAGCTTCCACATAATTTCTAAACATTTTTTTATTTCAGACAAGTCAGAAGTAAGTTATTTACCAAAATGTATTCAGAAACACATATAATAAACATTTTTCAGCTATATTTCAATAATTATTAGGGCCAGTTTCATCAACGCTGATCGAGCTTAATTGTGGTTAATTGTCAATCATAATTGATCAATTCTACTAAATAGCAAACGCGATTGATCAGTCAACAGTTGATTAAGTTAACTGCGTTGGTGAAACTGACCTTTATGCTCATTTCTACCAACATATAATACATTAACTTTGATCTTGATTCAACTTATTCTTTTTCTAATCTTTAGAATTAGAAAAAGAGTAAGTTAAACCAAGATTAAAGTTAATCTACGTTGGTGGAAATGAGCATTAGTCATTAAAAAATCATGAATGCAGGAAATTTAGTAATCTTTCATTTTGATAAGAATTATATTTAGCGTAGAAGTAGCCGTAATATAAAATATTTCCGATACATTTGCGAAGAAATATTCTCATTTTCATAATATTCACAAATCAAAATACTTTAAGGCTCATCTAGATCTATCATAAATTCCTTTTATGATCGCAAAGCCTCGTCTACAATAATCGCACAGGTTGTATCGCGAATAGCATCGCAGGAAAATTTGTCACTTACCACAAGAGTGTCGCTAAATGAGTCGCTAATTATATCCATACAGCACAGAAAGATTGCAGAAACATTGCAGAATAATTCCACGAAACATTGCAATATTGCATGGAAGTTGCGAAACGTTGTTGAATCATTGCTGCAAGATTTCAACAGTTTTAAGATGTCCGCTTTTTGTTATATTGCAACGAAATGTTCCAACAATATTGTGATGTAATGTATTTGGATAAATTTTTTATGAAAACTCTAAAATAGAAACTATTTTTTGTACATATATCTCACTAACTTTAATTTTTTTACAAATCGCATTTCTAGTGATATGTGTTTTCTATAAAGCATTTTTTTATGATAAAATCATAAAATATTCCAATAAATATAGTATTAATAAATGTAAAATAAATGTAGTATTAATTTTGAAGTATAAATTTATTCGTAAAGATAAAGCATGTATGTATGTGTCCTGAACAAATTACAAATATTATCCACATTAACATAATAAGGTTTTTGATATATAGTCTCATGGTTCGCAATGGGTGAATTCTTTGATCATTCTGTGCTTAATAACAATTATTAATTGTCTTAATAACAATTATTGGTTCTTTAGTAATCATTTAGCTATTCAACTAATTGACAATGATGCTTCGCAAGTTTGAATTTGAGGAGGCTCTCTAGCTGCGGACTTGGATCTTGAATAATATTTAATGTTATTTAATGTTATTTAGACATCGCTGAGGATGGCTCGAACTGAGCCGAAACGTCCGATTTCATCATATTTGTTATAAGGTCTTTGAAATACATTGTTAACGTACAATGCTTTAATTACTGCGTTTTAATTTTTGCTCTCAATTGCTTGTCTGTTAATATATTTAACATAATAATATAGTCGCTTGATAAGTTAATCATGGATTAAGTTAATCGCAGTGATTCTTTCTAATTTGAAGCCGAGTCAATTGAAATCGATTAAAAAAAATGACAGTATGAAATTTATTAATAAAGTTCGGGCACTGATTTATTCTTGCGTTCACATCAGGTTTATAAATACATCGATCATAATTAATATTTCGATAAATTGTTTTTAGCAGCTTAATTGCTTATCATCTTATCCGATAATGATGCATTGATTGTATTCAAATTCGATATTATACTAAATCTTTTGATTTCATATTTAAAATAAATATAAAACTTAGCTAATGAAATGGTCGTCAAATAATAGATTAATAAATGTTTTATTTAAATATAAAAATGAATTACATTAATTATTATATCATAAAAATGGTTGATAAACCTACTATACATAAATAATAGAAAAAATTATTGTATATTTTTATATTATATTATTATTATTGTAATAATTAATTAAAGAATTACAGTTTTGCAACGTTTTTGGAATATTACAGACATATTACTGATATATTTTTGCAGGCATATTGTTAATTTACATCTCTGCAATATTACATTGTAATCTGCAATATTGCAACATTGCAACAATATTGCTTCAATCTTCTGTGCTATATAGACACAATAGTCACAACGATTGTTTACACGCAATTCGACAACAAATTCTAAACGTCAACTTGCTGTGCTGTGATTGGCTGAGCTCATGTGATACGCCTGTCGCAGTTGCAGAAAGTTGAAGTTGGCTTAACTTCATATGACAAGAGTTCTTGCAACTACGACAATCATGCAACTATGGCTATGATCAAAGTCTTGCTACAAATGTTTTGAAGAGTTTATGGATCATTAGAGACAATTAGAAGTAAGAATTTTACAAACTGACCAATTAAAAAACGCTTCAAAGCGTTTGCAACATCGTGTTGAAGGCCATACCCTATATGCGACACTTCTGTGACATTTCATATGACATGCGACATAGCTTGTACTGTTGTAGACAAGACTTAAGGTCTGATCTACAATCAGACTGGAGATGTATGTTGTGTGTGTGCGTGTGTGTGTGTGTGTGTGCGTGTGCGCGCGCGTGTGTGTGTGTGTGTGTGTGTGTGCGTGTGCGCGCGCGCGCGCGCGCATAACCTTCATTTTTCATATCGGCTGTCGATATCGGCTGCTGAGCATCATTTGGATTGGTCAGATCGCACTTTTTATGACTAACGAAATTTGACAAGCGTCAGCCGACTTGATTGTAGACCTGTTCTACGATAGCTGCATTCAGCAGAATGTTTATTTTGCAACTATTGGAAGTTTCCTTCGCGCTGATTAGGTTATGCTTTTAGATCAAGAGGAAAGAGGTCCTATTTCAGCAAAGAATCACGGTTGCAAAACTGTTGTGTTCTGCTGAACGCAGCCAATAGGTCACATGTTGGAGTTGGATGTCGCTAGTCGCTTATTGCGTGTTGTATGTATGAGTACGACTTGCCAGTTTACAATTGTGTCGTAAGTCGGAATAATAAACATTAAGTTGTTCAAATTTATTATTAATTTGGACGCAAATTATAAGAATGAGTTTTCTTACTTTTAAGAAAATGTATAAAAAGAAAACGTAAAAAAAGAATTATAAGAAGATGATGGGTAAAATATTGCTACAAATATAAGACAAAATTTTTGGTGCTTATCATACGGTATTTATATTTTCAAATTAATAATCACGAAGAATTTTTCAAATTTACAAAAATGTCGGTGCAACAATTTAATTAAACTATTTTATTTAATTAAACTATTTAATTAAACTATTTTATATAGATGTATCTGTAAAATAAAGGTTATATTCCAGTCGTCGTAAGAATCGAAAAGATGGGAGTTAATCATCTTCCATTTCGACATCGACAGCCGATTCGCGACAATTTCATTCGATAGTCGACAATCCAATGCGCATGCGTACGATGTGCGACTTATAGGGAGCTTTCCATTTGACGACATAAGTCGACAAAGTTTCGCTCTATCTTTATCACTCTTTGAATGTCAAGATGAATGACGCTTGTGCAGACTTGTGTCATCAAATGAAAAGCACCCAATGTAGAACAGATCCTAATGATTATAATGTTTGTCTGGCGATACGATAGACAATGAACACGAAGTTGCGGTTAGTTTGCTCGCCGAGCAAATGAGCGTAATTGATTGTTACTTGTAGATCCAACCAATCATATTCAATCGCTCAATAAGGCTCTGCGCATAATAGAAGAAATAAGGAATTAAGAATAAAGAATAAATGATTTCAACCTAACAGAAACCGTTATATCCAATCCGATTTCTGATAGGTTGAAATTGTTTATTCTTTATTCCTAATTTCTTATTCCTTCTATTGTGCGCAAGGCCTAAACATGCCTAGCCGCTTTGCCATCTTGAACTCGCTCATTGAGAATTAGGTTAGGTGAAATCCGCGGGCATCGCGAAGTTAATTAATAACTGCCGAATTTATCATCACCGTTTTTTTTTCATTATATCTCCATAATAAAGAAGCAATACTTACGTTATTCGGCTCTAACATTCTGTTTCGCTATTAGCTACGTTTCGATCTTATATAGACAATCGCTGTGTTCAGCAGAACACAACAGTTTTGCAACCGTTTTATGATTCTCTGCTGAGATTGGACCATTTCTTTTGACCTAAAAGCATAACCCAAGCAGCGCGAAGAAAACTTCCAACAGTTGTAAAATAAATGTTCTGTTGAACGCAGCCAATATTTACAGTAGCCTCTTTCCTTAGGAGCACAACTTTTACATAACGCATAGTGCATGTAAGTGAATTAACTAATCAGAATCTTTCCATTCCAATCATTCCATGGAAAAAAAGAATTTCGATTGATTAATTCTCTTATGCACTATGCATTATGCGTTATGCAAGAGTTTATGCTGCGGCCATTAGGACCATTCCACACAAATTTGCTTAATCGCATAACCATATGCATAAAGAAAATTATCCAATTATTTCTGTCATAAAGATAAACGTAAAATATAATTGGATAATTTTCTTTATGCATAATATATATTTATGCGACTATGCAAGTTGTGTGTAATGGCCCTTACGATCACGATCGCTTATAATCATAGCATTACGATAGATATGTAGCTGGGCCTTTAAAAAAATGATATCTTCGGTCGTATATTCAATAAAACACCATTTTGTAATTAAATACTTTTTCGATTTTATCATGCGTCTTGTACGTAGGTATAACCAAATTTGAGATATTTGCGGACAGAACATGTTTGAAAATAAGAGATACTTTAAAAAATCTATCTCGAAAACTATTGGTCGTACGAGTACTTTCGTAAGCGTACTTTATTAAAAAATGAAATTGCAGGGAATTTTATCAACTTTATTTTTGAACTGAATGTTAATTTCTGTGCAACGAAGTTTCTGAAACATTTGCAAAAAATCGATTTTGTGTTTTTTTCAAGATGATGCAGTCGACTATGTCCTCACACATGTTTGATATGTTAAAAAAAGCCATTATAGACATGCAAAGATCTATGCAAAGATTCAGCTTTGCAGCAATTTTTTCCTTTTTAAACTCTAGTTAAACTCTAGTCTTTCCTAGACTAGTCCTTACTTTAGAAAGATACTAAGCGGAAGTAAAGATGAATTTTAAAAATTTAAAAAGCTTCTACAAACTTTACCCTTTTTAGAATGAAAAGAAAAAATTTTAAATACGATCATTTTTCATGGTGTGCTTACTTGAAATTATGTAAATTTTGTATATGCGATAATTTTATTGACGTATTGAGTGTATTTACCTTCACTGCTGGCAATCATTCGTGCAGTGAAAAACTTGCGATTCGAATATCGAGATATTCAAATTCTATTCATTTTTTTTTCAGCGAGTCGCCATGCAACGTATAATAGAACGCAATAACCGCATGACACAAAATAAAACTGATTCAATTTTTATTGATTTACAATGTTTATTTTTATAAGACATAACTTATAGTAAAATAGCATAAGAAGCGATAACGAACGACCGACCTACGAATTACGTATATAGTCGTCACTATATATATTTTATATATATATATATATATATATATATATATATATTTTTTTTTTAATATCTTTTTATCATTATTAATTTTAATTATTATCGTATTATCATTATTAATTCTTTTTAGCGTATAAACGTATAACTTTCAGTTGTCAAAAATAATGCATTTAAACGAAATTCACTTCCTTGGTTCTCTCTAATTACTATGCGCTACTTGATAATTCCTTTAAATCTGTGTATTGCCAAAAATACGTGTCTCGCCGATATCGTAATTTTTTTTATTCATCTGAGAGATGTGTATCTTTCGTTTTCTTATTCAGGTTGTAGATTTGTACTGATATCTGTTAGAATATGCTACATTAAAAAAGAGAGGAAAACAGAGAGGGGAGGGGGGGGGGAGAGACATTTAATAGGATTGAAATAAATCACGGTTCTCAGATGCAAGACGAAAATCTCAATCAACATACGGGAAGAGTTAGGTATCCTTTGCTGGAAACAAGTGAGTCAAGCCGATTTATGTTTCTATAAAAATTATAAGAATTTAATTTTGCAAGTGCCTCTTGATTCCTTTGTAACTTAACTTTGATTAAAATCCAATTTTTCATTATCTGGTTAAGCTGAATCTAATATTTCATTCCAATGGATTTCACCCATGATATAATCATCGATTAAAACCTATTGGATAAAACATCAAGTTAAGCTTAATCACATGTTAAATAAGAAAATGAAAAACTGAGCCTAAGACTCGTTCTACCAATGTAAATTAACTTTAATCTAATTCTTATAAAAAGATGAAGAGTAAGTTGAACCGAGATAAATTTTCAATTGTACGAAGTACAGTTCCTTGATCCTTGATCTAATTCTTTAATTTTTTATCATATATATTAAACGACAAACAATTCTATCCGTGTTAACAAAATAGTTGCTCGATCATCAAGAGGATCCTAAAGTGAAATCCGAACTCTAACGAGATTAACAGAGAGATTACTGTTTTATAGTACATCGACATCTTTTATATATTATCATAATATCTCACGCAACTATGATACACGCAGTTGCTTGTTCAATTTTCATATAATAAATTCGTCGTGATAAAGTATCTAACAAGTACTTAAACTTATCTTTCTATCACTCGCCGAATTTAATGAAACTTGGTACATTTGTAGAGCAGACAAAAATAATAGACACGTATTTTTTTATATCGGCAATGGTACAGGTACGAGGGCGGAATTACTCTTATAGTGACAAACACGAACACCTAATTTCTTGCATTTTAAGTTACTCTATTGGAGCTACTGTTAAATTTTGCTAAAAAAGCTATCATGTTTCTTGAAAACAAATCCAGTATAAAAAAATGTAGAATTCAAAATGGCAAATTCAATGGCGATCTGTTGAAAGAGAAACAATCTTATCTCGCTCTTTGCCAAGCTCAGGAATAACCGACGAGTGGCGAGAGTCTATCCCATTTCATCTTTTTTTTTGCTTTTGTTCTTTATTTTTAATATTTTTTGTTTCTATTTTTTTTTAATTTTTACAATTTCTTTAATATTTGTAATTTCGTAGCGCGATTCTAATTTTTATTCTATGTATTCTTTACAGAAATGATATTAAAAAAAAAAAACTCGTATGCACAAAGATTTTGTACATCAAGCGCACTTTATGACTGCTACATTATCACACATTAAAGCACAGAAACTTTTACAATTTTTTTAAACAGTAATCTACAGGTTATCAAAAGGAAGTGGCTTCTTTTCTAAGTGTCCACTTTTGTATCATGAATATTTAAATAAATTTATAAAACGAAGAGAAGATAATTAATTATGTATAAGCGATTGATAACGTTGTTTGATAACGTTGTTTCGTAAGTGTAAGTTCAAGTCGTAATTATAAACAAAATAACTGTATCTGAAAAATGTTTAATGAAATTTTTCCTCGATGTTCAAATTTTTTCTTGTAAAATAGTTTCTAGTAACAAAAGAGAACCACTTGCTGATATGATAGAATTGTATAGCTATGAGACATAGAATTCGTTGATTGGGTTAATGTTTCAATGTTCTGCTGTCCTTTGAAAGATAAAGTACATTGAGTAGAAGCAAATCTTTTTAAATGTGATAATGTATTACTTTCAAATTCAAATAAAATATCAACGAATCTTATAAAAATATGATTCACAAATGTTTATCTCCGTAACTGTAACGATAATAGTTTTACTTTTAGATTCATGGAGTGATCAAAATTCAAAAAACATTTGAGGCAATGGATAAATTATCAAAAAATATTAAAATTTTTTTTTTAATTTTAACAATTCCTAGGAATAACTGAGATTCAATCTCTCGATGTATTCAGCTTCAGAATTTCATTAAACATTTTTCAGATATAGTTATTTTGTATAATTACGACGTGAATTTACTATTTACGAAACAACATTATTAAACTTCGCTTATATAATCGCTTATATATAATCAATTATCTGTTTCTCGTTTTATAAATTTATTTAAATATTTGTGTACAAAAGTGGATATTTAGAAAAGAAGCCACTTCATTTTGATAATCCTGTAGATTACTGTTTAAAAATTGTGAAAGTTTCTGTGCTTTAATATGTGATAATGTAGCAGTCATAAAGTGTGCTTGGTGTACAAAATCTTTGTGCATACAAGTTTTTTTTAAATATCATTTCTGTAAAGAATACGTAGAATTAAGATCGAGCTACAAAATTACAAAAATTATAAAAATATTAAAAATATATAGAAACAAAATATAAAAAGAATAATAAAGAACAAAAGCAAAAAAAAGAAATGGAGATAAACTCTCGTCTCCTCCTCGTCGGTTATTCCTGGATTCGGTAGAGAGCGAGATAAGATTGTTTCTCTTTCAACAGGTCGCCATGAGTCTGCCATTTTGAATTCTACATTTTTTACACTAGATTTGCTTCCAGGAAACATGATAGCCTCTTATCATCTCTAAAATTTAGTAGTAACTCTAATAAAGTAAGCTAAAATGCAAGAAAATATATCTCAGCAAACGAGAATGAATTGAAATGAATTGAAATGGATTCAGATTTTCAAAAATATTGATTCATGAATGTTAAAATGAATGCTTTTCAATCTTGAATGCATTTTTATTCATTTATAGGAATTGTATGGAGCATATCTCTATGTCTTTCAATCTAAAAATAATATTACCTTTTTCTGTATAATTGTAAATACTGTTCAATTCAAAATTTTGAATAGGAAATACATTTTTCAATTCAATTGAATTTAAGTGCATCCAATTAAATAAAAAAAAGTATTCGCTATTTAAAATACACATTCGAATAGAAAAAAATTTCAATTTATTTTAATCCATTCTTGTTGCTGAGGTGCTTATCATTATAAGCGTAATTTTTACCCTCAAATCTGCACCATTGTTGATATAAAAAAATACATATCTATTATTTTTGTCTGTTCTACAGATATATTAAGTTTCATTAAATTCGGCGAATGAAAGATGCGGAAAGGTAAGTTTATTTGTAAGTCTAATTCCAAGAACTCGACGTTATTTGTTCATGCAAACTATGTGAACCACAATTTCGTAAGTACAGATTGCAAAGCATTTATCAAGCAAATGTTACAATATTACAGCTTTAATATTGCCATATTGAACTAAGAAATGATAAAGATCTCTTTTAATTTTTTTCATTCTCGACATAAAACTTCACTTCACAAACACATTAATGCATATGTTTTAAGCCTAAAAAATGATTTTCAAATTTATAAACGAGGAAAAAAGTAATTGTACAAAAATTATTGCATTTAATCGATAATACAGATGATTTTAGGATCCCCTTAAATTAATTAGCATTTAGTCGAAGTTACATCAAGGATTGTGTGTGTGTGTGTGTGTGTGTGTGTGTGTGTGTGCGCGCGCGCGCGTGTATGTGTGTGTGTGTGTGTATACACATAGCTGCGAAACCTTCCGTCCGCCGATAACATTAAAATTTCATCATCTTGAAGTCAAATTCGAATACTATTTTGGCCGA
>Ga0157363_1004541_pt1 | contig 12812 bp, 6 predicted proteins | sample AttsexASBM1_FD_111477 | JGI IMG/M metagenome (GOLD analysis project Ga0157363, IMG submission 111477) | Fungus gardens microbial communities from leaf cutter ant in Ribeirão Preto, State of São Paulo, Brazil - Atta sexdens ASBM1 | ecosystem: Host-associated > Fungi > Mycelium > Unclassified ...
AGAAAAGACATTTCTTCTAATAGATATATGTATATATAGTAAAGTTTTGTTAAAATTAAAAAAAAGTCAAAGTAATAAGAAAAGCACATAAAAGCCAATAGATAGACGTATGTTACAAAATTTATTACATAAAAATGAAGTATAAAGTTTAAATTTTCGATTAGAGTACTCTTTAGTATATACATTTATATAATTCAAAATTAACAATTCACTAAGATAATGACATATAAATAGAAAGTTAAATTAAAACGTTTTTTTTTTATAAGATATGTTTAGAAAAAAATTAGAAGTGTTACGTATTTAATTTTTGTTTTTGTATAACTTTAGTTGATTAAAGCCTATCAGTAATCGCTTAGGATGTTTTTGTTCCAATATACTCTTGAAATGACATTTTTCAATTATAATTATTATTTTGATGAAAACGTCCACTTATTACTTGGCCTAAATTATTCGGAAAGAAATGCTACATTAAAAATTATTATGTTATATTTAAAAATTGACTCGTTATATTTAAAAAATTCCATTTAATGGAATTTTCCTAGATTCGAACTCAAAATTTTAAAAACAAATGTATTTTAAAAAATCGTTTCCTTTTCTTCCTCTAATTAAAAATTATTTAAAATTTGTAAATTAGTGTGATAATAGAATTAATCCTTTAGTTACTAACGCGTACCTTTACATAATGGCTTTCTTTTAATTTATTCTTGAAACAAAACGCCCCTCTAATAGCGTCCCTAATAGAGATCTTTTGAGACAAAACGCCACTGTAATAGCTCTTTTATGCTTATAAATGCTCTATTATGCTTCAATATCTTGCCGCTGTTAAATAAGAATATATTCTCAATCGTTTTGATCTACATTTGTTTCATCGAAAAGACATTCACGTTTCTTAATCGAATTCCGAACTCTATGTACATAGGGATACGGAACCACGTTCAACTTAACTATGTAACCAAAGGGCTAAAAAGCATTGCTGTCTATTTGATTAACCTGCAAAGGCAGAAGGCAATTTCCACGGAATGCTTGTGATTGGCGGTCTTGTAGAATTGCTGCAACGCTTCCATGCACTCGTTTCTCGCGCACGTCGTCGAATCGCAATGGTTCAGAACAGGTTCCAGCAGATTCTTGCATTCCGGATCGTTTCTGAACAAAAATGTTCCATGTATACCTTATTTCTGCAATGACTAATCTTGGTTACTACTATGAAAACTTGCGAACTTACTTGCAGGACGTGTAAGCATGATGGCACGTGCTGGATAAGATCAGTTTCACCGGCTGTTGTATCTTATCGATGTCTGACGTAGAAGACGGTGGCTCCATACCCGCCTCTGCGAAACAAGCAATGTGTCAGTCGATGTAAAGTGCTGATCTAATTGTTTATAATTAGAGACAGTCTGCGATTTAATTTTGAAAAGATCACAGAGAAGTTATAATATTTTTGATAATAAAAAAGAAATATTCTTTTAATTTATACGAAATTCAATATTTAAAAATTTTTGAAGTGCTAATTAAATCTAGGTGTTAAATTAGAAATGGCAAATTGAGTATGACATGCTACATTATTATCCAGGAATTTTTAAAAGTAATTAATTATCATTACTTGTTATCAAGTTAAAAAAATTACCGTTATTAATTACTGATTCACTTAAATAACTTGTTATTATTACCGTTATTTACAAAGTAACGATTCGTTATTCTACTATTATCTTTTTAATGTTGAAACAAGATTAATCTAAAAAAATTTTGGAATAATTTTTGTTAAAATGTTCGTAAAGACAGTAAATAACAATGGCACTATATTGATACGTTAAAACACAACTGAAAAGGGAAATACTTTTTTAGTCTGAGCTAGAACTTTGTGAAATAATAATATTTCAGAATAAATTTATATACGTATCTAGTTTTAGGCAATTTTGATCTTAAAACGCAATCCGACTGAAGTATTTTTTACAATAGTCTGTTCTTTATTTCTGCACTTTCTGAACTTGTGCAATAAGTTGAAGTGAAACAAACGTATATTTGTTTCACTTCAACTTATTGCACTGCATGTACCAGAGAATGCGGAAATAAAGGACAAACCTTAAATCCTTTATCACGTGACATTACTTTCGTAAAACTTAAATGGTATCTAAAATTTGTTCCTATACTAATACTGTATTGTAATTCGTTTTTAAACGTCATAAATAAATCACAGAGCCATATTAGCATCTTAAAACATTACTTAAAACAATCTTCAAGTAAGAACGAATTATGAATACTGGCCAAAGATTGAAGATTAAAAATATACAGAGATTATCATAAATAGATTCAAAAGATAAATAATGTCATAAATAGGTTTGAAATATAAAACTTAACAATAAAAGTAATTGTAAAATTCGTTACCGTTACAGTTACAAAAAAAGATAAGAGCCTTTATACAGTTACAAAAAAGTAACTATAACGGTGTTATAAGTAACGAATTACTTTCAATCCCTGATTTTTTCGAATAAAATTTTCCTCGGAGAGGACGTTTTGAAATATAGTCTAGATATATATATTTTCCATCTCAGCAAATTGAAAAGAGGAAAGTCCGCGTGATGAGTTAGAAATAAACTTGGCATTCAGAAGAAGAGTAGAAGATACGATCGCAAGATTTAATTTATCTCGAGTCATGACAACAAATGTGGTCAATGTCTTACTTTATTAATCAAATACATACAAAATAATTATATAATATACATATAAAAATAATTATGTAAAATATTCATTGTAACCAGCGAAACTTTTTCAATTAACGTAATGTAATGCAATTGTATATCAAATATTTTGCATTCGCATTTGAAATAGTGAAAAACATCATTTATCATGGATATATCGTATCTACTGTTTTACGCACGATGTTGAAGGTTTTTCCAGCACAAATTGAAACGCAAGCTTCTATTTACTATCGATTAATGCATCGAGGGGGACATGCGTGTAATGCTCTTTTTTTCTCGAAAGTGATCGATATCGGCATAGTTAAATATGGCAACTTGAGTTTCACCCGTTCTTATCCATAATGCACTGTTTACACAGTCACAAGGGGAACCCACTTTTTCTTGCCGGTGGATACAAATAAATGATAAATTATCAACGTCACACCGACAGCGTCGACGCACTGCAGAGAGATACTTATCGTTTCCTTTATTTCCAACTCCATAAGAATTATGAATCCATATCAGGACAAATCCATTTCAGGCAATTTTTTATTATCATTTAAATGCAACGTTATTAAACTTCAAACTTTAGATTGAATTTGTTTGAGTAAGATATTTTGTGTCGAATCTTATTATTTACATCAATTTACATCATTTACATCAATTTTAAGTAGACATGTCTTTCCTGTCTAAATTCTAAAAAATTAATCGTGGTGCAAAATACTCTTTCGAAGAAAACAATCACGAAAATCCTTGTTAAAAATATCTAGTTCTGCAGACTCGAATTCGTTAAGCGATTATCTGAGGGATGGAGATCTACCCGATGACGAATGATCGCCATCATTAACCAACATCTTTTCTTCGATTGATGGACTCTGCTGACGAGGTTAACGATTGCGGGGGGTATCCGTGAATATCGAGAAGAACGAGACTACCTTTTTGGCATGAAGGGGAAAAAGGGTCTAGTAGAGGTTATTCCCCATGAGAAAAGCCGCTTCACCAGATGACTGGCCATAAGTCAACCACCATGAAGAGCGTGACTTCGACGCACTTTATTAAGACAAACGAGCAGCCGCCTCTCCTGCATCCCTTTAGAGGCCTTTAATCGCACCCCTGAATCGTTCGTAAGTTATCTGTATGCGTGTTTGTTTCGCTATGAAAAAAGAAAAGTTAATGGTTGTTTAAAGTTTTAATAAAAGCACAGAAATAAAAGCAGGTTATATGTACGTATAAATATGTAGGTATGTATCTATATATACTTAATGACCAATCTTTTCAAATTAGGAGAAAGTTCCAAATTTTAACTCTTCATCCCACTTTACATGTCTCAAATTTTTTCCCAAATTAAGAACATGAATAATAAATTATTTCCTTTTGAATATAAAAATAACAAATGTAAAATAATAAGTAATAATGAAAAGCGAAAATAATAAGTATGAAATATAATTTTTAATATGTGAAGAATTTTATTTTTTATTTCAAAATACATTACTAATAAAATACATATTCAATAGAAAAAAACAATTTTAAAAAGTAAAATGTGAAAAATCTTGTAACTTGACGTAATTTTTGTTGTGATCTCATGTGATGTTGTACATTTTGTGTTATTAGTTAGTTATAAATATAATAACAATATTGTTTATGTGTATCGTTAACAATTAAAAACTAAAATAAACTAAATAAGATTCAGAATTTGATAAAGAAAATAAAAGCCATAATGAATAGCAGATATAAATGCGCAAAAATAATTTACTTTCATATATCATATCGGTAAACGTTTTGATTATTTTTTTTATTTTTCTCTATAAAAAACAAAAAAAAAGAAAAAATTGAATATTATAAATAATTTAACGAAAAGCAAATAGGAATAATGTTACAAAAAGAATATAATTTGCAAAGCTAGTGCATAAAATCGTCAACAGTGTGTATGTAATGTGGTATCGATTTGTCGGCTTCATAATAATTAAGAATGTAACTAGTTGAAACTAAAATTTAACATCAGTTAAATAATATGCTAGCCAAGTCTCAACCATATTCCAAAGAAGTAATAAAGTCAGAATGTATTAAAATTTAATTTTTGATTGCGCCAAGAGACTGTGACATAAGGTCAGATATTTTCATTTTATTCCTCTTGACGATCATGTCACAGTTTTTCTTGGCTTGATTAATTAAATTTTAATTTTTGATTGGTAACGATAATTTTTAAAAAGTAACTTTCCATTCCGTACTTATACACACGGTCCGTCGTTTCTTTATATGCGCGCAGTTAAAACTATTTCTAGTTCTATATACAACATCGATATCGCAAATTTTAGATACAATCGACGATAATACATAGAAAGACAATTTCGAACAGTAGTAACTGGAACTTATGTCAGACTGGCTTCTCAAGATCGATGTTGAACTCGTCTTCGCATCGCGAAATATATCGGTCAGATGAAGACCTCTTCAGTGACACAGGTGTGCGGATGCAGAAACTTGCTCGGTAAGTCGTTAGACTCTCAAACCAACGAGATCATTTGCTCATAGAAAATGGGAAACGGCTAAAACGCCACAAGTGAAATAACGTACTTATTCTAAGCACAGTACTTAAACTGTAAATGGTGTCAAATAGCCAGTAATGTAGATTGGTCAATTATTAATGTCGATCAATGTCATCGATGTTGAATCAGTATCGACTAGACATTGATTGACCAATTTCTGACTAGGTAGAGAGTTCTTTTTTTTTGTTTTTTCTTTTGTAAAAAGAAATCTCATTAAAAATAAAAAATTTAATTTAAAAACCGTTAAATAATATATAACAACTAATACAATTAATACCAAAAATATAAAATAAATTGATTAATCAATAACAATTTGATTTTGATGTGTCAATCATCAAATCTTAAATCGAAGAAATATAAAAATTCATATGATATCAACAAATTCGTTTTATTTTCATAAGGATTTGTAAAATAAGTCACAAACTCTATCATCAGTCAGACACGGCACGTAGCAACGTAAAATGATGAAACGTCCTGACAGGAGCTGTCAGGACATTCCAAACCTTGGCCAAATCCAGGTTGCAGTTTATATCCAGCTCCATGTTCCTGTGACTTCTATTACATTTCATTTATTTCTAACCCAAAAATAACAAAAGTTGTGAATATACACGTCTTTACACATCGTGATTTTTGTCGCCGTATCTCGCAAAGTTGACGGGAATGTAAATCGTCAGTTAACGAAATTGCAAGTTTAACGTCGACGTTCGTGACTTGTCTGTCTGCATTGCATATCAATGTGATGTTGAATTGGCGAAATATACTGACCTTACACGATACTGATTGAATTCTTAAAAAGGATCAAGATTCATGAGATAATTCACTTCTTCATTCGTTGCTAGATTCAAAACCGCTAATTTCTATTCGCAGCGGTTAATTCATTCGCGAGTTTTCAATGTTGAATTGGACGAAATCGGCTGAAATTTATAACACTATAACAAACTCTGCGAATGAATTCACCGAGCACGAAATTTGCCTCGTGGTTATTCTCCGCGTTTTAACGAATGATTCAACCATGTCGGCTGGAAAGCCGACTCTCATCGTACACGCCCGTTTCCGGATTAAATATTAAACATACGATGTAAAAATTAAATAAGATACGTTGCCTCTGAAATAAGTCATCTGTAAATGTAATTTTAACGGAGAGTCTGACGATCTCGAATAAAACTTATGATTTATTATTTTTCTCAAAACGATTTTTCGTGTGAATAATTTCTATATCTGAATTAGAAATTTTATTTAATACGATATTTTATTAGAGAAATTAAATTAAAATCAAATAAAATTTGATTATATTTTATAATAGATATATATATATAATATAATATATATATATATATATATTTACAAAAAAATTCTTAAATGTATTAATTTAATTGATGTAATCACATTAATTTCAGCCAGGTATAATCAATTACACAATACAATATTTAACAAATATATGTAATATTGGTCTTTTTTAATAAAATTAAAAAGTGGCTATCTAAGCTATTCTGGTATATAAAAATACAGATAATACAATCCATCAAACGTGACAATTGATAAATGAGCGAACGTGCTAATTAATCATTAGCCCGGTACCGTAGAGTGGTCTTCCGATTTTATCCGCTATTTATATATATTTCAAACCGCAATGAATATCCGTAATTGATCGGCCAACCGAGTAATTAGCGCAGCTGTAATTGAGAGAAAATCGCGTTAAAGAAGCGCGCAAAGCGCTGAGCGGACAGCGTTTCCCGATCGCAATTGCATTTCCCATATTTGACGTTAATTGGCCGCGCGGGCAATTAGTTACAGTAATAATTGAGGAGAAACAAGATCCACACCAGTGCCAAAAACGCCGACTAATCGCGGTATTATTTATGATTAGTCATGGCTTGAAGTCAAGCAAAAAATCTTCCAACATTCTGACATTATTTTGACCTGTAAGGATAATTTACATGTTTGCGTTTATTGTAATTTCATCCTATAATTTAATTAGTTATTAATTGAAATAACTCTCTCATCTCTAGGCATGTTCGGATTCCCACCCGGTGCTTCTCGAGTCCTTGTTTAACATTCAGTACACAACAAGGATAGAGTGATATCTAGATGGCACTCCGGTGGGAATTTGAACCTATGTTGTAAATAGCCTATGTTATTCTCAGCAAATTGTGACATTTTAACAAAAAATGAAGTATCAGTTTTTAATTATAGAACTATAAAAGACTTTTTGAAACATTAATGCTTTTACATTCATCAAATTTTTTACTTTATTTTATTTTATTTTTACAAAACGTAGACATTCTTGTCAGTAACTAATAATATCCTATAGACAAAACTATAGACAAAAAAATTGTTAATAGTATTGTTATTTTAATAAATATTTATTTCGTATAAATAAAAATAAGATTCTTGCAACGCTACAATTTTGAAATAATTTCTTTTTAATTACAAACATGAGAGAGAGAGAGGGGGGGGAGGGGGACCGTGGGAGGGAGGGAGGGGTGGGGAGAGGGAGAGGAAGAGGGAGAGAGGGGGAGAGAGAGAGAGAGAGAGAAAGAGAGAAAAAACAGAGAGAGAAGTCATTATTTTCATTAATAGTTATCTATAACACAAACAATAAATTAATCATTAGTTTTACTTCTCATTATTATTTTGTAATTAGTTTTCTTTTGAGATCTTTCTTAAATGCGTCCCTGATTATGCATATATCAAAACCATAGATTACATCACGATGTTAATTAATTAGCAAGAAACTAACTAAACTAGCTTGTAATCGGAGAAGAAAAAGTTTACAATGAGCGATTTTGTTGGCTAGAATTTTAATCACTCGTTTTTCATGGTATTAATTGCTCTATGATAGAATTTCGATGAGGCAATCTGAACAAACCCATTCAAGTTTTTGATATTTTCTTTTTTTTTTCACATTTGTCATTCCCTTGAGCATGACGTTGTACAAATAAATAAATACGATATAGAAACAAAATCATTATTGGCAGGATTAAATACTCACTATTCTAATTACTATGTACAATGTAACGTGTTAAAGATATTATCAATTTGTAGTATTCCAAAAGTTCTAATTTTTTAAATAAGTTTTTATATTTTTTAAATAAATCATTAGAGCAAACAAATAATATAAAATAAGTTTTTATATATTTTAAAGCATAGAGAGTTTTAATAATTGTCATTTCATCAAACATGAGAAAATGATAAAAAAGATTGCAGTTATTAAAGTTATATATATATAAGATACATTGTCAATACAATATTTTACTATATTGAATTTAAAAGAAAATAAATAAAAAATAAATTAAATAGTTTGATATTAAAAATTTATAACTAAAAAGAAACCACAAAATATTTTGCCATTTTGACAGTTATAAATTCATAATGTTATATACTAAACTTGTGTTTCAAAATTTTATTTTGCTTAATAGATAAAAGATAAAGAAATAGTTATTTAAAAAAAATAAAAAAAACATTTCCAAATTATAATATAAAAACACAAATCCTTTGGTAAGGTCTGTTTCTCATCAATGACGCGCGAGAGATCGAATGAGCATATCTGCTCATCCAAGTGCGTTTCTCTCAAATCCGGGAAACGGCGATCGATGTAAAACCGTCGTGTAATATCGAATATGACGAAAACTTGGGTGAATCTTGGGCACGATAGCGGATTAAAGTTCCAAATCCGGCGGCTCGAGAAATAATATGCAGACGCGCAAGAGAGATACGAGGAGAGGCAGGAAATGAGAGCAACCGGAGAGAGAGTTGAAATTAAATTAAACTTTTGCTGTGATAAATCTTATTCGTTGAAGTGATATCTTCGCAAGATATTACGCGAGAGATGCGATCGATCGTCCGTTCTTTCATCTCGTCGACGGAAAATCATGATCGTCAAAAGTCCGAAGATTAATTCCTATTATATTTGCCCGCTCTATCATTTATCTTGATTAATCGCGAATTATTAATTATTGATATCATATATTTTTACTCTTACACACGTTTACATAAATATCTTTAAAAATTTTTTATGTTTACAAGTTTTGTAGAAGCATTTAAAACTTATATTAAATATTTATATAATTCCCTTTTCAATTACATAGCAGTATAATTAAAAATATTTGCTACTAATATTACCTTTATATTAATTTTTGTAAAGTATTCCGTATAATTATAATTTTATTGGATTATGTAAGTGTGATTATATATAAACAGATAATAAAATAAATAAAATATTTTCTATTAAAGAAGTAAAAATACAAAAAAATACGGTTTCACGGATACCAATTGATACAATTTATTTATTTGGCGTATAATAAACTTGCATGTAAAAATATATTTGTTGCACGGAAACTAATGAATTTCATTTCACCACGTTGTACACCGAGTCGGTTCACTGAGAAGCATTTTTATTGTAATTGGTTATCACTATTTGATATATTGAAACGGATGTGGTTTTTTCCCCTCCAAAATATGAAAAAATTATTTCGGACATGCGAAGATTTACCAAACCGCAATGTAATTAATATTTTCAGCGAAATATTCCTATGAAAATTTTTAAAAATCTATATTGTTTTTAGCCTGTAATATTATAAATTCTGTCCCTGTATACTTTTCTCCGTCTGCAATATACATGTATGTATATATAAATATATGTATATATAAACAGATTTTCATTGAAAATGTTTATTGTATCATATTCAATAATATATTCAATAACTCTCGTATGAATAACAATCAATTTCTAGATTTCCTCCTTTTTATGAAAAAAAATTTACATTATATACATAATTTTTTTATATGTATTTTAAATTGGCTCATTTTTCAGTATCTACATTTTTAATTTTGTATCATCAAAAATCGGTATACGTTGAAATATAAACCTTACGTAAATTACAAGGGAAATAATTATCAAATATAAAGTATCTCGAAAGAATTATGAGAACTTTATTCACTAATGCTTGATTTGTTTGATCATATCGAAACTTGATTTATTTGATCGTATCAAAAGTTATCTCACTCTGTTAGTTGAATAGCTTGTTTCTGTCAATTATTCTTTGGAATTATAAGTATGAAGAATCTTGTATCTCCAAAAGGAAAGTATCGCAAATCCTTATATAAAATAAGTTGATATAATTTGTATTGAAGATCTTTTCTGATCCGTGACATAAGTAAGTTACATAAATTTTCAAATAATTCTTAATAATTAATTAAAAGACCTAATATTGCCTTTTCCCTTATAAAAATAATTTGTAACTCGTTATAAAGTTGAAAAAGAGATCATTTGCAATACAAATGATGATATACAAAATGTTTTACAATTGTTCGTCGAAACATGATGACAATTACTACATCGCGGAATAAGACAAAAGTTGCATGCATAAAAACAGTCTCATCCCTCTCTCTGATATTTCCTCGCGCGAAATACGACTATCCGTCAACAGGATGCCATCACGGGCAGTTTGCGAGAAAACATGAATTTGTACGGCGCATTAAAACAAATGGAATTTTCCATGATGCACCCAACGATGTCACGACGTTTTTGACATAACCAGTAGCATCCAACAAGAATCATCGACAGTCTTATTTCTTGTGCTGATTGCAATTTGTGCTAGAATGAAGAAATCGGTAGCTGACAATTCTGCTTTCATAAGTTTGTTTACGACAATGATAAGCGAAACAAAATAGTTCCTAACAATCTTAATATCCATAACGAAATAATTTCTAACGCACATTTGAATATATAGGATAGTCCGTTTTAGTTAATCCGATTAGTTAAGCCTATCAATTTTCTCAAAAATTATTGATAATACGAAAAAATGTTATCATTAATAATTTTGGAAAAAATTGACTGAATTGTTTAAAATAAACCATCCTCTGTATATATTATAAATAATTAAAATTGTTGTTTTATAATTAAAATTGTTGTTTTTATAATTTTTTATAATTTGTGTCTGCCAAATTCAATTTTAAAAAATACATAATTGATGCGATTTTTAATATTATGATATTTATTTTATTAGTGACAAAACTGTTTAACAATTTATTTTTTTTTAAATAAAACAGATTAAATCAATAGGATTTGTTTATTGTATAAAAAAGACACATATATTTTTAACACATGTAAGAAATATTTTCATTAAAAAAATAATTTAATTAACTATTTAATTAACAATAAAATTATGACTTTCATGAGAGACTCACGTTCGAAATCATCTGTCTGGTTCCTCTTGTGATGAGTGCGATGATGATGACCAACCGGGATGGGGATCTGCTTCATGTTGAACAGATCCCGATGTTTGGCATCGATCAGTGGATTTTCTAACTGCGATTCAATCACCTCGAAGCTGGTAGAATTGTCCGGATGAGCGATGACCTTCACTGTAAATGACCGGATGTAACAAGTTGTGCACAAGAAGTGCATTTTCAAGATAAATCCATCCTCAGAAGGAATTAAAAAAACTTTTCTTCCGACTATATCACAAACAGCAGACGGAAGTAAGATCGTACGCAATTCCGAAAATTATTTGGAAATCACTCTTATTTGAAATTGTAGCTGTAGTTGTGAGCTGCAAAATTTAATTCAGAAGTTGTTACAAGATTGCGAAAGCATTTTCTTTAATTAATCCGCGAAAATATTTGTGCGGAAATGTGACTGCAAATGACGTCGCAGCGCGGGACGCGAAGAGTCTGAGAAATTAATACGATGGAACTGAAAGCTTTTTTTCTTAGCTACTGTACATCGAAGTAGATTGTAGTCGCATCGAAGTAGAACAAGATAAATAATGAATTATGACTTTTTGATCTATTCTAAGTGCATTCAAACACATTGAATAAAATTCCAATCCCGTTAAATAAAAAAATAAACAAGAAAGAAATACAATATGCTAGTTGTATTTCTAATTGCAATAGAGTGTACTTATTTCTTTAATTCGTCAAGGAGAGAAGTTAATCAGATTAAAAGTTTAAAAGAGAAAAAAAATTAATATAATTATTTCAAATTTGTAATCGAGACTTATTTTGAATATAATTTGTTTTAATAATGACATTTTAACAATACATATGATAAGCAACATATGTAGATTTTGGAAATGTGTTGTGTATATGTGTTCAGAAGATACTATAAAAATATACATATTCGAAATAAGCATTACATTAACATAAATTGAAAATATTTTATATTTAAATTTATATATTTATATATTTAAATTTTCTCTTATGTTTGAAGAATATGTCTACCTTCAGTACACCTGAATTACATTCAGTATAATTAAAAATACGTATAATAGTATGCATAACTCTCTCTGTATATGTATGTATTTCTCAGGTATATTTATTATTTGTTAAAATTCCTTAGCACATATTGAGAAAACAAAAAAAAATTGAATACACTCAGTTTATATGACTATGTCATGTATAACATAGAGCGTAATGTAGAGAGAAAATATAGCTAATATAATATACCTTTCATCTTCCAAATATTCTCAGAATCTATACGTGCTGTTAGACATTTGTGTGTGTGTGTGTGTGTGTGTGTGTGTGTGTGTGTGTGTGTGTGTGTGTGTGTGTGTGTGTGTGTGTGTGTGTGTGTGCGCGCGCGTGTGTGTAT
>Ga0157363_1004542_pt1 | contig 12811 bp, 4 predicted proteins | sample AttsexASBM1_FD_111477 | JGI IMG/M metagenome (GOLD analysis project Ga0157363, IMG submission 111477) | Fungus gardens microbial communities from leaf cutter ant in Ribeirão Preto, State of São Paulo, Brazil - Atta sexdens ASBM1 | ecosystem: Host-associated > Fungi > Mycelium > Unclassified ...
AGTTGCGCCTTTTATTTTTATACTGAGCGAAATTATTATCGTAAAAATAAACGCTATTAAAATATATTTAAAAAACGTTATTGTACAAAAAAGATCATTATTGTTTTTATCTCTAAAGAAGTGTCGTGTTTTTTTGCAGGAAAATTTGTACTTGAGGGAAAGGAAAGATTGTCTAACTAGATATCAGAAATTAACTTCGTCTTTGTGACAGGGATGTGTACAAAGCGATGATTAAGTCAGGCTAACACTCTTGTCTTACCGTCATCATCATTACGACTCAAATCTAGTCATCAAATGGAAACATTCACGCATTATTTCGAGTACGGTACAGTAGAAGTCCCTTTGTGCGCCTTGCCGCGCGGTAGCGCTCGTGAAGACATGTTTTGCCTGCTAATGATTTTTACGTTGACGTTTATTAGCCGTACGCGTCTCGTGTATTTTACTGACTCGTGATAGCCGGCGCGTTGCGAATGCATTGTGGTACGGTTATTTGTTGCAAGATAAGACTGTCTATGAACTGTGCGGCGTAGAAGTGAGATACAAATTTCTCTTTATGCACGAACGCACTTTAAAAGAAATTTTATTCAGAAAGACCCTATCGCGTTTGAAACTTGTAAAGTTCACTTTCTCTGAAGCTTATATCGAATTACGAGGATTAAGTATAGTACGCTACGCGTAATCATATCATCGTCATACCCATATCATCATCTGAATGTAATGTTAAAACATATCAAAAGTGTATGAAATATAAAAAAAAAATATGTACAGTTATTATTTTTTAAATTAAGTTGCATAACTTGGTTTGGAAATTTTGCGATGCGAATTTATTTATCACATATTCGATTTCTTTTACAATAGATGATCATTTTTCCGTAAAAAAAGCTATCATAATTACACGATTTTTGGGAAAAGCAGATTTAAAAAAATAAATTACTACAGTATAAAAGTTTTCCATGGAATTATTAAAAAACAAACATTTGATATTTTAGTGGAAGAAGAAAAATTAAACGTAATTATAAAAATATGTACAGTTATTATTTTTTAAATTATCTTGCATAACTCGGTTGGAAATTTCGCGATGCGTTTATTTATCACATATTCGATTTTTTTTTTTTTAATAGATGATCATTTTTCTGTAAAAAAAAAAAGCTGCTATAATTACGCAATTTTTGGGAAAAGCAGATTTAAAAAAATTAATTAAATAGTTAAAATAAATTACTTAAACATAGTATAAGTTTTAGTATAATGAAATGTTTTAGTATATTAAAAAAACAAACATTTAATATTCTAGGAAGAAGGAAAATTAAACATAATTATAATTTTCATTGAAGTTCCATGATACGATTAAGAGACATTAGAATTTCTAAGGCGCGATCGTAATTGAATATACACGTTTGAAACATACAAAGCTTGCTTCCGAAGGAAGAAGCTTTCCTCCGTTGGCACGGTACACTGTCGCGAAGTAATTGGAGTTTGTAATACCATTTTCGGGTAGAAACGAACATCATTCGCTAGTCGAGTCCCGCTGTAGAAACTTCGACAGACTAATCGATCGAACGATAAATCACGTTTGATTTAACGCAGAGCCACGATAAAGTAGGATGGATACTGACGTACGGATTCGTAATCGTACAAAGGCCGAGGTTAAGGAAAGGTATAATAGAAGAGCGGGAAGGGAAGGTTGTAAGCGGAAAACTCGTAATTTATCCTGTTTCCAGTCTTGATGCTGGGCATTTCCGCGACGCGCTAGCGATTTCCAAGAGCTTCGCGGAAACATGGCGACGCGAATGTCATTTCCCGACGTAAATTAAGTTTGAAATCCTGCTTATTTCAGCGTGGAGATCGATGAAAGCTGCTACTAGGTAGAGCTACAGTTTGAAACAGGAAACCAGCCGTGATTCACATTCGATACAATCACTGTTAAACTCGCTCCGTTTAAAGTCGGCACGTATATGCACAATTCCCGAGAACGTAATTCTATCATTCTCGTGGAATGCTCAAATTAAATGCAGAATGCAGTGTGATCAATTTGTGTATAATTTATCTTTAAAAGACGAATTTACAACGAATTTGCTCTGAAAGCCTGCGTATTCTAAAGATTCTATCTAGTATAAAAAACACTTCAGTAACTTTTTCATCAGAATTCATGATCATAATTAATAATACGTACATAATAAATTATTATACTTTATAATAATTTATCTTCTAATTACTATACATAGATGAACTGGACAACAAGAAAGAATTTATTAAAATTTTCATTAATAATTATTTTCCAAATATCTTCAATATTATTGAAGATATTTAAAAAACAATATAATTAATCGAGTAATTAATTCTTCTTGCTCTCTATTTGTATCATTCGCATATAAAATTAATATAATTTTTATTTAAACAAAAAAAAGATTATTTCTTAAGAAAATCTTATGTAATTCTTTAAAAAAATTTATCTAATTGAATATATAAAATAATTAAATAATAACTAACCGCATTCTTTAAGAATAAGAAATTTTATGTTGCAGGTATAGAAACGAAATTCGCCGGTTCGAGTTGTAATGATCTCGTAACTTCCGACGGAGCTGGTTCCACGATAATCAGTGGTCATTTTGATCAAAGGATCAGGTTTTGGGATACTAGAGCCGAATCCAGCTCAAATGACATTCTATTAGAAGGAAAAGTCACATCTTTAGATTTATCCCGTGGTAAATTGATTTATTTTAATAGTTTAATTAAAGACTTTTTTAAATATTAAATATACTACCAACAATCAATACAACAGCAACACAAAAGAAATTTTTATTTTGTGTTGCAAAATGAACTATGTCGTTGCAATTTTGATTATTGCAACTTATTGTATTATCTCCTCCCCCCTCCCATAAATATATATAATATTTAATACGATCTATTTAATGCGATCTCCAATGATATTTGATATCGTTACGATATTACAATTACGTCTAATATAATATCGGAGAACAGGATTTTGATTTTATAATATGTAACTATATGGAATTTGCTTATACATATTACAATATCGATTAAGGTATGTCAAATGAAACAATTGGTTATTATCATGGTAATTATTTATATAAAATATAAAATTAAATAAAAGTATCGCCGATATTATGTCACAAAGTGTGAATATTGATATGTACATTGTATTTAATTTGTATTGTTTATGTTAAAGAATATTAATTTTATTTTCAACAGAATTAAATTATAAATAATTATAATTTTCTCTCAATATTACGAAACTTTATTCATATTCTGATTAAAAGAAAGAAAGATGTTCTAAATATGATTATAAAAATATAATTTTTGTAGCTTTACATTGAAAATAGTACAAATATAAATTCAGTACAGAAAGTTTCTGATTTTATCTAGTTTGTAACTACAAATAAGCAATTATGTATAAGCTTAAATATTGGAACAAAACTATACTTCTTTGTTTAATAATTGAGCATAAATCAGATTAAACTAGAATATCTTATGCGAGAGATGTAAAATGATGATGACCCAATTATTCGAACGATAGTGGAAATGTTATGAATTTTATATAGCATACAAAACGCGTACTTATATTGATAATTAAACGAGGGAAAGATATTAATTGGTATTTCACGGCAACTATACAATGCATTTCATTTATAGATTTTATTCGCGCTACGCAAATAATGTTATATCGTTTTCGCTTTTTATCGCAACATTTTAATGACATGAATGAATTGGCTCGCACGATTCTGCAGTATTCTCAAAGCACTTGTATCAGCTGCAAATGCGCCCCATTCGTACAAGAGTACTTCATTCAGATATATTATTCTATCGCATTTCATTAATCCGCCGATATTGCCACCGGAACATGAAATAAATTCAAGTGTTGTCAAGCACTGTTGGTCCGATTTTTAACTTTTGTAGTTAAGCAGATATATCGCATCTCTCTGATATTTTTTTTATTGTTCGTCGTTATATATTCATTTAAAACAGAAATGAAACAATCTCAAATGGTCAATATGATCGATATGACACGAAAGAAAATTATAAAAAAATCGTTTCAACACACGATGAATCTATACAACTTTATTACATCGTAATTAGATTTTTAACGCTTAGAATTATTGCGTCTCATTCTATAGATGTGCTTTTGCTGATGGTTTACGCGTTCGATACATAAGAGATATTTGTTCAGTTGATGTTGCAATGCCGCAAACATTCACGCGCGAACAATTTAAATATTATTCAATCTTGTGCACGATTGTGAATTATAAAGGAATCTATTCGATTTCAGACGCAAATTACCTTTTGAGCTGCGTAAGGGACGACACGGTGAAACTGATTGATTTACGAATGAAGAAGATTGTTGGATCGTTCAGGTAGGTCGTGAATTTTTGTCATACATGCATAAGTAGAATGTTGAAGGTAGTAAATCGTCATATTTTAATTTTATTTTGCAGCGCTGACGGTTTTAAAGTGGGATTCGATTGGACAAGAGCTGTTTTCAGTCCTGACGGACAGTACATAGCGGTTGGTTCTGCTGACGGTTCCGTTTTCATCTGGTCTATAGCGACGAATGCGATCGAAACAATACTGAAAGAGCATACGTAAGTAAAGCTAACATATTATCGTAATTAATATTTGAAAAATATTTATGTAGAATCTCTTTTTCTGTAAAAAGATAATTGACATGAAAACGATAATAAATTAAAGTAATTACACGTTATTACTTTAATGAAATAATAATTAGACATTATTAGTCGCATATATATTCAAAATGATACAAACGGATCGAACTTCAAAAGAAAACTGTAAAGTAATTCTGTTTAGTTAATCGAACTCATCTATATATGATTTATAGTTTTATTATTTTTATCCTTCTGATATTGTATATTTTTTGATCGGATATTTAGGTTTCTGCCCTAGAGATAAAAAAATGATCCTTTCATATTGAAATGTGCAATACCGATATTAAAGTTTATGAAAATTTAAAAAATGAGCGGAAAAAAAGACTAATAAATTTTATAAGACTTTAATCGTCTATGTTTGCCAATGATGAAAAGACATATTAAAACGAGAAATTTTGTTCCCGATATTTTATCGAATATTGATTTAGAGCTAATCCGAGATATTGAAGGCAGTTTGGTTGCGCCAATCCTTCATAAAGCTCGTCGTCTTATTTTAATATACTTAATATTGCCCTTTTTTGCAGTTTTCTTATTTTGTAATCTGACATTATTTTATGTTATTATATTAAAATCAATTATTATTTTTATCTATAACATGATCGAAAGATATTGGAATGTACAAAATTGACATTTTTTTCCAAATATTTTTATTAAATTTATCGTCAGCACTATGATCCAGAGATTATTTTCTAGTGCTGTGTTTGCGACATTTCTCCCGTCGATGTGCGATTTTATTTGCGGTTACGAAATCGATGGCGTGAGTTCGCTATTGTCTCTCTATTTTGACACCATAATTTATTTCTTTTTGCTTCTCTTTTATCGCGTTACGTTTTGACGAATGCGAATTTTTCGTTTAAATTCGCTCGCTAGGGTACTAAACTAAAGCATCCGTAATTTTTAGAGGCACCTTCGAGTGCTCGGCATATCCACCTGACACGAAAAGTTTCTAAAGTACTTCGGTCCATCACATGCAGCGTATATACACTTACATGCACACGCACATGTACACACATAGTGAAGAAAAAGATTCGCAGCGGGAAGGGAATCTAAGAAAATATTTCGACGTAACCCGATTTTTACTCCAACTTTTACGTTATATATCTACGTACACATAACCGTCTATGTCTATATATCACCAGATAACTTCGCGATATCGCGAATTTATCAGGGCATCTTGAGCACTCGGAAGTCTTGTCGGAATCTACGTCGACTCTTATCATTGATTATGTCGCTCCGAATGACCTCAAGTTTGTCCACTGGCTCTCAGAGCACGGAAAGCGAAAACGCGAAAAATCCGTGGAAAGAGAAAGAAGCGCGATGCAGCGAGAAAGTGGCATAGACAGCAACATATCTTGTCCGCGTGCTTTCAGCGCCCTTTCACCTATACGAATCACGTTGATGGACGCGTTAATCGGCGGTATCTCACGGAGAATGCAGTATAAGGATCGCTCCTACTATTGAGGTGCAGAAAATCGATGTTTTAAACACTAAAAACGTCAATTATGTTATTACAGCCACAGAGATGATTAAACATGACATTACCTGTAAATCAATAGCAAGTGCGGTTAACAATTTCCGGGTATCCCTCGTAACAATAACTTCACAATACCTAACAACTCATAAATTGACGATCAATTGAAATACCAGCTTTTACCTGCGAGAGAAACTTCAATAAGATTAACGTAATATAAATTGTTAAATTATTTCTTTTAGTCCTGTTATATATAATATAATACAGTCACGGAACTAATTATCCAGATAGTGTGCCATCATATCGATAATTTTTTCAAATTGTTGTCCGTTAAAAATTGTATTTTTATGTAAGCATTACGGCACTGATAGTTTATATTTATATTTGAATAACTGTGAAATCAGTGCCGTAATGCGTATATGGAGCACACACACTTTTTAACATCCGGAAAATTGTTTAAAAAATCATCGATGTAATAATAGTGCACTGTTCGGATAATTAGTTTTGTATAACTGTACATGTACTTTATGATTACGTTTGCGTCTATAATTTATATTAAGTCAAAATGAAAAAATTATTGGACAAAATTGAAACAAAAGTCGTTATTTCTCGTGATGTGAAATAAGTTCTATATGGTTGTTAAATATGCCAATAACGTTTAATTATTCGTTATTGAAACATGTCGTGTCTCGTACCAATCAAACTATCACGTTCGTGGTAGCAACAATTAGTAATTACGCGCGTGTTGAAGCATTTACTAACGTAATTGGTTTAATAGTTCATCATTGCGGTAGTAACATCATACACAAACATTAATACTGTCGTATTTAGATAAGTAATAATAGTTTGTTAAATATTTATTAGAAAAGCATCTTTTTTACAATTTTTAAATTTATCGAGTATTAGGTCTAATATATTAAATCAAATGTGATCCATTAAAACTTTAGTATATTGAACTTTTCATTATAAAGCAAAAATGCTGGCTCTATAAAAATACACAGTAAAAGAAATATTTAATATTTATGTTGAAAACGATCTATTTTAGTCCTCATTAAAATTTTGTATTGAATTTTTAATACAATCGAGTATTAATTTAACATGATGTAAATATTTAAATATTTTATGTTAAATTGATATTCAACATTTCTTAATGTCGAAGTAACACAATTTATAAATAAGTGAACAAATAACATGAAAATAATGTTTTAAATATAAACTTTAAAATTAATGAATAAAATACGTGTTAATTTACATATCATAAATATTAATTTTACTAAAAAAAGTGCTTCCACAGTTTATTTGCAAATTGTGTCAATACTACCTTTTATATATTCATTCTTCTTACATAATATTTATGTTGCTTTCTAACATATTCATCTTATAATATATTAAATTAACATAAAAATTTGAGTGAACCGTTTAGGACACGTGAATTGTGTTAAATCTAACACAATTTTCCAACTGTATATTCATGCCTCTTTATTTTTCAAGAGTTTTCAGTGGAAAGAGATACTTGTTGAAAAGAAAGTAACCCGTTGCGCTTTTGGCCCCATTTCCATCCATACACAAGGCACAGCGACGATCATCTTGAATGATCGACCGAGTCTCGCTTAGGCGAAGGATAGATCGTAAGATCCGTTCTACGATTATTGTCTTTCTCTTCTTTCCTCGCACGGGAACATGCGCTCCTCTCTGTCGTGGCCGCCATGCCGTCCTCGGCCTCCTCGAGTTTCTCAAGGACGCCGGATCTTTGGCGGTGGCTTCTTCTCTGGGAAAGCCCAGCGGGCGGCTCGAGTCCGGCGTGCATCTAAGTACCGGTCATATCGAAAAATGGCTTAAGCACCAGTCATGTACACGTCGCCCGGTGCCGATGTGCGCGGTTTCTCGCGTATATACGCGCGTGTTTCACTGTTATTACTTTCACCCTGGCCTGGACGTAGACAGCGTTCATCCGTGGTCATCGTCATCTTTCGTCGTTGTCTTCCGTCTCTCCCGGCCTCTTCGTCTTCATTCTTCTAGCAGGTCGTCATCGTCATCCGGTTGTTTTCGACGACTTCGTCTTCGTTTTCGCCTTCGTCTTCGTAACGATCATCGTTCGCGGTCGCTGCGGTGCGCTACATCGCACGAAGGTAGATCGTATAATTCGTACGTTGCGCTCGCTCAGGAATCTTCGAGACTAACTTAATAAGCGTCTCGCCCTTTCACCCTCTTTTCTCCATTCGTGTAATCTTATGGCACTCCGTAAGAAGCTATACGATTCCGTAGGTATTTAATGCACGTGCTCTCTGAGTGCGCACATTTGCGCGATGCGAGTAGGCGCTGCCTGTCGCGGTGCGAGCTATGAAATTTAGATGTTATGCGAAACGCGCGAGTATGCGAATTAAGGTAATAGTCGCGGAAGCCGACTAGTTCGTTTCCACGATATCTTCTGTACTAGTAAATCCGTGGTAAATGTTACGACGATTTTACGAACATTATTTTCACAAGGAATAGTTATACACTCTTCTTGTAAAGAAAATTTGCGTATAATACTACGTATAAAGTAATAAATATATAAAGAAAATATTATTATATGAATTTTTATAAATTTCCATTCCTTCATATAAAGTAATAAATATATAAAGGAAATTTAGTCGCTTGTATTACTTTTCTTTTATTTTAATGTTATTTTGAACTCCTCTACATTCTTTATACTAATCTAACATTAGTTCATCTTACGTGACATACATAAGCTATTTAAAAATACCGTTTTTATGCGTTCTAATAAACGCATGTAAACCGCTGTTGCTGTTCGTTTCGTACCAATCGAGGAGCTATTCGGCATAACTTCCTTTCTGCGAGCACTTAGACTCGAATGCGCAATATTGCCCGATAAGCTTACACGCCCGTTCGTGTTCTAATTTGCAATCAACCGGCAGAATCCGCCGGTACACACGTCGGAAGGCGGGAATTTACTGCGCGATCCCCAGCGAATAAATAGTGCAGCGCGATTATAGCAGAACAGGTAATTAGGAAAACAGGGAAGGATCAGGTTACCGAGATAAGTTCTGAGGTTTGAAATTAAAGTGCAGTTTCCTCAAACTATAATTCCGATTCGGAACATTATGGAATCAGTGACCTCATTATATTCGTATTCGGAACTTTTCAGAGAAATGTATAAAAGTCGCCAGATATTTTCCGCTCATTTTATCTCTTCTATTTTATTGCGATTACTGCTTATTGGATTTTAAAGTAGGTAAAAATATTATTCAGAAGTTATGAATAGTAAGTAATTAATCGAGTATACTGTTAAAATATACCTCATAAATTTATCATCTTATCTTTTGGGTCTTCAAATATTAATATAAGTTTAATTACACTTTTAGAATTATGGCTCAATTATAGAAGTTTTCCTTACACCTGTCCAAAGTGTCGGCACAGCCATTAAATGCCACGCGTGCTACAATTGAGCGATGGCATGATTTGTGTAGCTTGTTATTAATAAATCAATGCGCAGCAGGATATAGTAATACAGGTTATTATTCCCGTCAGTGATAACTGACAAGTAACAACATCTCGTAAAGATTACTGCGCCGTATATCAGTCACGCATGCATTTATAGCGATTTCGCTCCGTATTTTACGAGTTATTACGGATAGTTATAAGAGCGTTACTGAAACACCTAAGAAAGTGGTCCGATTAATATATATCATGCGTTTTTGCAATTGCACCGCACAAAATTCCTTTAGTGCCTCAAGTATATTTCCGTAACTTGGGCAAAGTGTCACGCGCCCGTCGCGTATTCCGAGGCCGGATCTTTTCCTCCGCGACTTCCGTGCGGCAGTTCTATTCCCGCACAAGCTCACATCCGCCGTAGGAATGGCGCAGAGTTTTCACGCGTCCGTCTTCCCGAGTTCTCGCAACTCATCCCAAAGTTCATCGTGTAAACGTTAGTTCTCTCGCAAGCCCTATATCGTGGATAGAACAGATGCGTAATGAAAATTCAGCGCCGTCCCCGGGCTGGTAAAAGTAAGTGGTGCGGAAGGATGGAAGTAAACACGTCAAGTGAAAAGAATTAGATTACTCCCCGCTTCGTCTCTTCTCATTCACTCGTGTTTGCATATACGTTATATCGTTATACGCAGCTTCAAGAGGAGCCAATTATTTCATCATCCCATGATGAGGATGAGGATTAGGCCCGGTTTCATTGTCACTCAGTGTAACGGAGCGTCTGCAAGAGATCACTTGTCTCGTGGTACTCTTCTTAACTTGATTTCGTTTCCACGGCAATGATCGGTCGGTCCGGCATGATATTATATCATTTATCTTCGTCTCTTGTCTTCGGAAGCCGGCCGGTACCGAAGTCTTTATCTGTTTTTCCCATTTCAACCGTTCTTCGCGCATCGGTGCCAGCCTGGGTCGGTGGTTGGTACGGATATTCCCGTCGATTCTCATCCCCGACCCCCACCTATTTCCTTCCCCTCTCTTCCCGACTCCTCTAACCGAACGGCATCCGTCGATAGTTCTTTTTTCTTTGCCACGTAGCATTTCGCCGCCAACGAGCAGTCGTTGATAAAAGCTTTCTGTCAAATCTGACGTATAGATTTTTACTGCGATCGCAAGTAGCAATCAAAATGAGCTGTATTGTTTTTTTAAAAGATATAAATAAAAGATAACCTTCAGTTTTTGCTATCATGTTCCATCTAAATCAAATACTCGTGTATAGGTCTTTTCTTATTATTCTTAAATTAGATTATATTTTGCTTTCATATTTGCTCATGTTCATCATCTGCAGAAATGTATGTGTGAATGTATGTGAGTGTCTACAGTATGTTGAGCTGTAGACTCGCTAAATCCAAATGACTGTGTAGATCAGTCATCCCTGCGGGAATGATCCGGATTAAATATTTCAATTCAGGGAGAGATATCTCTTGCGTGAAAACGAATCACAATGACAATTAATATCAACTATATTAATTGATTTAAATTAACGGGGAATCATCTTTTACAAAAATCATTGATTTCAATATCACGGTACAACAATATTTCAGATATTATAAAACATAAAACATTATGTTAAAAACAAAAGATCTCATCGATCGATATAATGACGCATTGATATAACAAAAATAAAAAGAAACAATTGTCTGCTCACCACAACTTTACCTAGCAAGACTACTGAAATAGGCCTCTATGCAATTTCCGTCTATCTAAAGCTTTACAAGCCATTGAGGTATTGCTTGTGAGTTTGCCGCATCATTGACAATTTAGATAATATTCTAAGCCAGACTATCCTATCGCACATGTAGAGCTAAATATGGTTATACGGATTCTGCAACGTAATATAAACTCGCGTTGAATGAACTTGCGTTAACAGGAGATGATAATCGGACGCAACGTGGACGCATTGAATATATGAGATACGTAGACTAAAATTTTCTCGCGAGTATTATATATTTAATAATACATTTCTATTGGATGTTACATCGTAGTCTGAAAAAAAGTTTAAATAGATTATTTTATTACGAGATCATAGCCTCTGGTAACATATTTTTCATTTTAAATGTAACTGATTTAATGAAAAGTCAAAAGTTAAAAAATAATTCTCTGCTATATCACGTAAAGAGATGAACTTTACTTTCTTTTCGGATTAGTATGTAGCCGGTAATCGAGGAGCTTTGTTACCGGTGAAATTGCGGTGCTGGGGTACAATGAGGTAGTCATCGGCGTACGCAGTCGGATGAATGCGATATGCTACATGTAATGCGTATGCAATTCATCATGCGTCGTATGATGATAATGTAAGCGTTGTATTCGCGGCGAATCGACAAGCAATAACTTGAAAAGTGCATTACCCATGTATAAATAAATATGTCAATGAAATTAATAGATTGCTACCCGAATTCGTGCGGTATAGAGCGAAAGAAGAATCCAATGCCCGACGGTAAATACTTTTTGTAAGCTACCGAGTGTTTCTGAGTTTCTGTAAGCAGAGCTTCGTGGATTATTTATCGCACGGTCGGCGACGTCGCCACGTCGTATCTTCGAGGAAATAGCCTATATTAATACTTAATAAATTCCGCGTATCCATCGACGTGTCCATTATGAGCACGCATATTATCCTAGCAAATTGGCCGATGCCCGGTATACGAACATGAAGTAATATTGTAATTGCCGTGAAATAAACAAGTTTTAGCTTACGATAGACGAACGCAGATATTAAGAAAATCGGCTTATATCATGTTAGCTTGCACCACGTTGTGTGATTGTTTGAAAATATATTATTACATTGCGCGGAGTGCCTTCTAGCATCATAATTTCATAATCGATATGTATCACGCCTACCGCGTTTTTATTGTGCTTCTTGAAATCTTTTTTTAGTCGGATTATCTCTTGCTAATTCTGTTATATATAATAATTTCCGATGTGCCGTATATTTACTGTTTTAGATTTGCATATCACAGCTTTCAATATTAGCTTTTACGATTTTACATCTTGCTTAAATAATATAATCGATATAAAGTATTAGGATTGAGACTATGTCTTGCATAAATGTGATATAATTTGGAAAGAAATCTTATTAACCTATAGATATATATACAGATTAAAATTAAAGATTTAATTATATGTTTTGTGAATTATATTTTGATTTAATTATATATATAATCAATATGGGATCTAT
>Ga0157363_1004543_pt1 | contig 12810 bp, 16 predicted proteins | sample AttsexASBM1_FD_111477 | JGI IMG/M metagenome (GOLD analysis project Ga0157363, IMG submission 111477) | Fungus gardens microbial communities from leaf cutter ant in Ribeirão Preto, State of São Paulo, Brazil - Atta sexdens ASBM1 | ecosystem: Host-associated > Fungi > Mycelium > Unclassified ...
GCCTATTATCGGACGGGGAGCGAGCCCAAAAATAGGCACACTTAAATGATTGTCTACGTTCCGTCCCCGCGCCTGAGACGATTGAATTTTGGCAAGGTCTCCTTCAAATAATCAGCGTGTTTCCTGCGCAAATCAGCCTCTTGAATTTTCCCTCTTCCACTCCATGTACGCCTCTCTGCGGAGGGGCCATAAACGACCGTGTAGTCCGGAAGAATTTCGTCTTCCGTAGGGGCAAGGAGACACGCAGCACCAACCGTACAGTAAGATCCAATACTGACTGTATGATGTACACGAGCACGAGTGGAGATGGTGTTGGCATTTCCGATTGAAGGACATTCAATACCTAGAAATACGTTAGCTGACGCTGGGCAATAATCAGTCAAACTCACGACAACCAATCTCAAAAAGATTATCGTCGCCTACACGCATTATTTCCTTTTTTCTACGAGTTCGTTCAATCAAGTGTAAATGTCGAATGAAGAAGTAAGACTATTGTACTGACCGATTCACGATGATAACAGCTTCCTCAATTATACAACCTGCACCGATGATGATAGGCCCTGCAATGGCAAAAATTGTAGCTTTGGGATGTATTATAGTTCCTGTTATATGTAAGGCCAAGGCGTGATACATCAAGCCGCTCACATACCAGAACCAATCGTAATGTCTCCTTTGAGTTCGACATCTTGACAAACTACAGCTTTCGAATGTATGGTGAATTTGTCACGTCTGAAACGGTTTATTAACAAGAATTATAGTCCAAAAGAGGAGACTCACTACATTGGAGGCATGATTGAAGGTCGGGTCGGAGATAAGTAATAATTCAAAATTCACTTTGTCTCTATTTGGTGAAACTAGGAATCTGACTGCAATTTTGACTACACTTGTTGGACATACCATGGACAAATCTGCGTCATGGACTGTTCTCCAGGGTACCCTCTCAATATGCAAGTCCGTCCTTCTTGAATACACCAAATTTAGAGCTCAAACTAACATAATAACAGCCGCACTTAGTGCTACTACAATCGGTCTTCGAGCAATCTTCAAAGGTCATGAGCACCCTGGTTTTCTCGCTAGTAGTGCCGCACTGAATAGTGGCATAACGGCCACAACATTTTTTGGTTCGTAATTTATGCGAGAATGCGTTCTTGACTGATGTTCCTCTCTTTTAAGCGTTGCGCGAATATATCGTCAGTCCTGTCCTTGTCCACACGGTACCTTTGGAACAATACGAGCGACGTAGGCGTCAACTCGGAATTAGCCAGAACTCACTGGAAACAGACAGCTCAAATACAAATTCTTCTAGCCCACATTTCTCCTCGATACGGAATCAAAAAATCTTGGACAGTGCTCTAAGTGGAATGGCCACAGGCGGCCTACTACGCGGGCTGAAATGTATGTCCACCTCCGTTTTTCGTCACAATTGAGGGTTGAGTCTTTGAAAGCCGGTCTGCGAGCGGTCATTCCTGGAGCAATCACTGTTGGAGTGGTTGCCACACTTTTACAACTGGGGTGCAACGAGTTTGCAGTCCAACGCCTTAAACTGATTGCTCGTCAGCGCTTGTCAGGAGATGGCTCAATTCCCGCTGATCCTCAACCTGGGCCCACGTCGAGATATTCGGAACTCTCGGAGCACAAATCAACATCACTGAAAACAAGAGTCCTGTCTCTTCTTGGCATCAAGAAACTGTCTGAAGATGAATACCTACAGAGGCTGAAAATCCAAAGAGATCACTACCTGCTACAGATAGCGAAACTTGAGCAGCAACTCAAAGAAGAGAAAAAAACGGATAACGTTTCAGATAGCGACTAATTCGCTGGTTTATCCGGAACATCGCTGTAAATTACTGCACTCCTCTCGTAGAAATCACCCAAGTTGCCAGATGTCAATCACACCTCTTCCTGTCTTATCAAATCCTCCTACTATAACACGTTTTTCATCGACTACCAGGGCGTTGACTTTGATCATCGTTTCGCATTGGTGATGCCCTAGAACTTGATAGATAACTGACCCAGTCTTGCCACCGTAAATCAAATTAAAATGCGTGAGGGACCCCCTTAGAGTTGAGACTGTCAGTCGGGTGGGACTATGGAAAGCACTAGATCATTGTCATATTCAGCCCTGACTGTAAGCAAAAGTACGTAGATTCTACTCACACCGCTACGATGGGCGCTTCGGCTACTGAGACCATACAAGCCTGTGTAAGGTCAAGACCCCCCCATTTTGTTTTCTTTCTGCCTTTTGACCCTGGCGATGCTTTTTCACCGCCACAGCCAAGCCACAGCTGCCCATCTGCAGTTCCCGCAGCCACAGATCCATTTGAAGCCACAGAAAGGGACATGATGAAGGGAGGAGACATAGATATTTTTTCATCTTGGACTGGGAGTCCAGCTATCTCGTAGCATCTGCTCAGCTACCAGTAACGCAAAATGAAGAATTTGGAAACGAACCAAGATTTTGTTTTGAGAGAACTTCATCCCGGATGATATCTATATGCAACAGCGTAGCATCGCAGCCTCCACTTACAAGCTCTCGGGGACGGTCTGGTATCCATTCAATAGATCCACACATCTATAACAAAAGCATTGAAAAGCTTCAATAACGTGTGATAAACGTGTAGAGACATACGACATCATGTTTTGTTCCGAGTTTCGTGACCATCTTTGTGGTCAGATCAACAATCCCAATGTAGCCTGAATCAGTACCAAAAGCAAGAAAGGTTTTCTCTGGACTTATAGCCAGCTATCTGAGACTTTTCAGTTTTCCGTTGAAATAGCTGGAGAAGATGACGCACATCTTGTATTTCATTTTCGCTTTCGTCATCTGGGATGGCATTAATGGACTCGAGAGCATCGCCGTAAGTTTGTATCACTTTCGGTGTACCCAGTTGAAAACCAAAGATCTGTTTAGAAAGGGATAGGACATTCACATCTGAATGCTTGAAAAAAAACATATGCACACCTGTTTGCCAGATGCAACCCATGCGTCTCGGAATTCCGATCCCGGTCGTTTAACACAAATAATGGAAGAGACCATGTTTCCATTTCCTTTGACTGCTCTGAGCACTTTGAATGAAGAGAGATCATATACCCTTAGATCGCCATTGTCTATTTTGGAATCTTCACAAAGGTAAAGTTGAAATAAACCCATTGATCAGCGTACCTGAACCAGCATACAGATGTCCAGCATGGCCAAAAGCGAGGGCAGTAAACTGCCAGGTGCTGGGTGTACTTAACGAATGAAGCAAATTAAATAACACCCCTGGATGAGGCGCAACCGGTGTCGTCTGGTCGGAAGACATTTCGATAATGGAACAAATTTTTCGGCGATCATCTTTTTAATTACAAGCGGCACGTGGACCCGAGACGAAGAGCCACTGATTGCAAGAATGCGTACAACTACACTGTATCCCTAACGAAACTTAGTGTTCCTAGCGAGGATGAGATCAGGTCCGACACCCGCTGGCTCTGTGTTCTCTGTACTTCCTCTAACTCCTCCAGGCCCTTCTTCAGCTCCTTATTGGTAATCAAAACATCTGCATGTAATCGTAGAAATACACTCATGATAGCTTCAATAGCTTCAAAATCGCGGTGCGTTTGGAGTCTTCGAACAAGTGCGTGCATGAACACATTCAGACTCTGCAACGACGTCAAAGATCGTAGCTCGAGCTCCAGTGCCGCAGGTTGTAGCATTTTGACTTGATGAAAAAATCCTTCATCTATAACCTTATATTAAACAGCTGTAAAAGATATTTTGAAAACCAACACTCACAGTCACCCTCAGGTTCTTCCTCCATCATTTTTTTGATACACACGCTCTCGGTATCCGCAACAGTCTTATCCACCCTGTGCGTCGACTTTTTGGTTTCTTTTGATTTCTTCTCTGCATAAGTAAATCTTGTCTCTACTCCGGGTAGTGTTGGCAAAAAGAAAGGGGCTTTCTCAATCGGTTTGGGTGGTTCCTTCGGTTTATTCCTTTGTTGTATAACCTCCAGATTCAAGAGGGTTTGCCATCTTGAGCGTGGTAGAAGTGTTAATGTAATGAGCTCTCCGTCCAGCTGCGGTGGAGTAGAGAAAACATCAGATGATGCGTCCTGTACACTCAAAGACGAAAGAGCTTCCAAAGCTGGGTGCAAAAGTAAATGATCGGCCCATGGGGATGCGAAGAAGCACTCACCGTTTTCCTCAGCAGTGCCCTGCATAGATGGTAGTGAGAGATTCTGAACATCTCCTTCAGTTATCCCCTTGAAGGATACGTTTGTATACTGCGCCCGATTCGCCCTAGAGCGCTCGGGTGAGCCATGGTAGATTTCAGCAAACTTGAGGCTCATACCAGAGGAAGACTCCAACACTGTCCACATGCGCAGTTGCCAAAAAGTCTCCCGTGGGCGAGAATGTCAGGCTTGTTGCAACGCTTGACGTTTTGAAAGCATCGATCAGCTGCCCAGTCGGAAGATCAAATGTTCGAATGATTGAATCCAACGAGGTTGAAATTAGCCACCGAGCGTCTGGAGAAAAGGTCTTTGTGACCTCAATGTGTTATCCTAACATACGAAGGACAAAACTCACCATATCCAAAACTCGCTCTCGGAAACCACCTAATTCTCTTACAACTCGTCGTGTCTCGATGTCGATTACCCTAACAACCATGTCATCACAAATAATGGCCAGCAACCCGCTATCTCTGTGCAGCTGTAATGAGACTACTGCCGATGGTAATATTAGAGTATGTTCCAATTTTGTTGTTTGGAAATCGAAGAACTGAGTTTTAGCGGCATGCTGTATGAGTTAAAGACAGAAACAATATAAATGATACTGACATTGAGCGTCCCGTCAAGAGTAGTAGCAATAACTGCCCGATTCAAGGAATCCGTGGCAATCCCGGTGATGATACGCTCTCTCTTCTTGGCTCCGTCCCGTAGTCTCGTTGCTGCTTCTGGTGGGCATACACCAATATCGTAGGATTTACGTTTAATGCCAGACTGCATGTTCCACATGTAGATCTGTCCGGTAGATGAACCGGCGAGACCGAAATTTCCACATGCAGTTACACAGACGTCCTGTTGGGTGGGGTGAATTCAACCTTCTTTCAAATCGTACATAACAACACTACCTTAACTGAACCCACGGGACTCCGTTTCTTGCCTATGCTCTTGGCAGAGTCTGTAAATCCGAGGATATGTTTGCCGAGCCTTTTGTTGAGCATCGTCCAAGAACGTGCAAAGGTTTCGTCTATGTGGGAAGTGAGGATATCATCCCAGTCTTTACTTCGAGTAGTGGAAAATGATATTGAGTGAACTGGAGGGAATTTGAGCGAAGTGATTGGTATTGAAAGCGAGGTCGCTTTTCTAGCCAAGGAACCTGACCACTTGTGTCAGTGTCAGGAAGTGCCTGAAATCAGAAACTTGCCTTGCGAAAGTTCGAATGACCTAGAATCTCGCACGACAGAAGTACACCTCAAGCTTCGGTCCCTCGAAGCCGTCAGTAGTTGTTTCCCGTCATCACCGTAATAGCGAATGAGATGGGGAGGTGCATGATGACCAGAGCGGAACTTCAAGAGTCTTGGAGGAGACGTGGGAGAATCAAAAAGCCATTGCTGCGTGAATATGTCAGGGAGAGATCAAAGTTCAACTGAAAACTAACCTTTACACTATTATCCTCTCCAGACGTCACCAGAACGGGTTGACCGGTAACCCATTCAGCCGCAGTCACAGCACCGTCATGTGCTCCACGTACTAAGTGCAGCAATCGACCGCCATCGTTAAGGTCCCAGAGTGCTACATGACCTGCAGAGGATGCGGAGGCGAGAATTGGGTGTCCATCTAGAAAAATAAGTGTGAGCAAACAGGCGTTAGAAGACACATACCACTTCTGAACCCGAGGGCCCGAATGCCACCATCCATGAACATTCTCATCAACCGCTCGTCAAGTCGTACATCATATACTGATATTTCTCCAGAAGCAAAACCAATACCGACCACATCAATCGCTGGTGACTGAACAAGAGCGGTAATAGCACACCCTAGAACAGGGTTTGCGAGAGACGACGATGTTAGTTGCGATGGAGAGAACTTGTATATACAGGTCCTGGAGTGATCAGAGTCATTTGAAGAAATTCGATCGACTCAAAATATCATGCCTTGTTTTAACATTCCAGAGTTGCAAGGCACCTTGACTGCTTGCCACAAGCATCTTATTGACATATGTTGCAGGGTGAAGGATGGATGTCGCAGTGAAATCGCGATCAAAGAGAATGGTAGACTCCAGCTCTGTGTCTTATTAAGAACTGCGAACCAAATGAACCGGATGACCCACCGTTGTTCGTAGTGCTCCAAATCAACATCCGTTGCCCATCTTCTGTGAGCGCAAGGAGAGACGCGCCAAATATTGTTATAAAAGATAAAGGAGTATCCAGAGGATTTATGAGAGTTGTGGCCTTGGATCTGTTGAATACGAAGAGTCGGCTAAAGGCAGAGAGAAACACACCGGTTTTCCCCGCAGATACTTTATTGCACAAGGTCCAGAGGCTACCCATACCGCATCACCATCGAGGGAAAGACTTGATATTGGTTCTTGAGTGTCAGGTCCTGCAAAACAACCTCAGCCGATAATCATAAGAGAATACACGACTGCACATACCCACAAAGAGTAGGCTCATTTTCCCTCCCTCCCACAATGCCCAGGCTTTTCCTAAGCATGTCAAAATATGGATTCTAGGTCCCTCAGTGGCACCCTTGAAGGACCTCGTCTGCAAGACGAATGGAATATGATTTGTAATTAGACCAAGAGCTCTGAAAGGCACAAAAAGTCTTGGTTCTGAGGATTTACAAGTGGATATGGGTCCTTCTTGTCGCTGGCGTTTCCGGGGAGGGGGGCTTGCAGTGCCAGTTTCCATCTCTTCGTTTTCCATAGCTCAGCACTACCAACATTTTTCCCGAATGCCATCACTCGGAATGATCCGAAATGATGGCCGATTTTCTGCCATCAAACTGTCAGTTTGCAGGTCTTGGCCTCTTCGTCTTCCGTCCTCTTAAGTCTTTCACAAAATGTCAGAGGTCCTGTCATCGATTTCTGCAATTACCCCGCAGACTCTCGTTCTCAGTCCCTTTGTGATTGCGTTGCTGGTGGTAGCAAGTAGGCGTGACATTGCCATTATTGAACACCACGCTTAGCTGAACACAGTTGCTTTCTTCCTCAGCCAGAGAAGCCAACTGTCGAAAGGAACTGACCTGCTCCTTCTTGGCGCTCCTGATGCTGGAAAGACTTCTCTCATGACCTCTGTGAGCTATCGTATGACTTAGTTTACCTTTCTAAACCTCAGCGGTAATGACAGCTTGTCTATGGCCAAAGTTTATCCACACACACATCAATGCAAATGAACTCTTCAGTGTACCCTTTAACTTCACACAAAACGTTCCGCATCATTGATGTTCCCGGACATCCTCGCATTCGGAACCAATTTCAGGAACATCTGCTGAACGCCAAAGCCATTGGATTTGTAGTTGACGCCAGCACCATTTCTCGGAATGGTGTCGCTGTCGCTGAGTGTGTTTTTCTACCATATGAAACACTGGCATAGTCACTTAATCACCCATATCCAGACACCTTCACACTGTCCTCCATTCAGTGACCTCTCTTCCACCCTCACAAACACCTCCATTTGTCTTGGTCATAGCTCACAAAGCCGACTTGCTCAAATCAGGAACGTCTATACTGCAAGACTCGCTTGCCATCAACAGAGTTAAAACGATACTCGAGCGAGAACTAGAGAGGCGGCGGGCTTCTCGGAGTAGAGCTGTTGCGGTGGAGGGTCTTGGGGAGGAGGATGAGAAAGGCGAGCTGGGTGGTGGACTGGAATGTAGGACAGGGAATTTCAAGTTCGATGATTGGGAAGGTGGTGAAATCTTTTTTGTTAGCACGTATGTTCGTCCTAAAGGTGACGATGTTGACAGTGAAAATGGATTGTCAAGGCTACGAGATTGGCTGGTTAAATACATGTAAATTACATATATATATATTACTAAGAAAAGAACAAGCGACGAAGTCGTGCGAAGAAAGCCAATTACAACCAAATAGTACATCATTTTACCGCGGTTACTGAAATCTTTTCTTTTTTTTATACCGCAACCTTTAGACAGTGCCCGGTCCATTCAATTGCATACTTGGAGCGAGGCGATTCAGGTTCAGCGTAGAGGAATGCCTGGACGGGATTAAGAACTTGCACACCCATTTCTGGTGTTGTGAGTGTCAGACCTTTCCTACACCTGATCAAGCATATTTGAAATTCTTTCCCCTGTTAATAGTTAAATTTGATGCCACTGTTTTCGTGATATCTACAGGCAATCGTTAATGTGCTGAAGGATGGTGCTGAGTTCTCCGTCAACAGAGTACAGATGTGTCACGTGTCACACATACCGCTTCCCTCATTCCACGTCGCACGTCAGCGCCTTTTCTTTCCCTTAACTTTTGGTTCCGAGTAGTCGTTAGTATGTTCATTCTCAATTGGTTCTGGGATGTCCTTGCGTCGCTCGGTGAGTTTAAACCAATGTTCTGGATTTGCTCGTGTTTACGGTTCGTTTTCTGAAATATAGGTCTGATGCATAAGAATGCGAAGATCTTATTCCTTGGTCTTGACAATGCTGGAAAGACGGTGTGTGTTTGAATCTTGCTCAAGTTGCAATTTGGAGCTGACGATACTGTTTTCTGGGGGATACTTGTAGACGCTGTTACACATGTTGAAGAATGATCGACTGGCTACCCTGCAACCTACTCTTCATCCTAGTAAGTATGGTCGCCCCTTTTTCCGCTTCAGAGAAATATTGTTGATATCATTTGTCTCGGTACAGCCTCAGAAGAGCTTACTATTGGCAATGTAAAATTCACCACACACGATTTGGGCGGCCACCAGCAAGGTACCCCAGTTACCATCATCAAGAACAGGTCTTTGACATGTTTGTGATAGCACGCCGTCTATGGAGGGATTACTTCCCAGAAGTTAATGGTGTCATTTTCCTGGTCGACAGTGCTGACTTCGAGCGCTTCTCGGAGAGCAAGGCTGAGCTTGATGCGCTGCTTGGCATTGAAGAGCTTTCGAAAGTGCCGTTCTTGATTCTTGGAAACAAAATTGATGCACCTGGTGCAGTTAGCGAGGAGGAGTTGAGGCATCACTTAGGGCTTTATCAGACCACAGGGAAGGTTTGTCTCGTGGTTCCTTTCAGTTTTGTATGAAATATTGAGTATTGGTTTCATATGTAGGGTAAAGTTCCTCTCAGTGACATCAGACCCATCGAAATCTTCATGTGTTCAGTCGTGCAAAGACAAGGATATGCAGAAGGTGCGTTGTTTTGTGTTTGAATACAAGCATAAGTGCTTACTCTACCTTGCTGTGTAGGTTTCCGCTGGATCTCGCAATATGTAAGTACAATTGATGTATGTCCCGTTCTCAGCGGAGTGCTGACACTCTGGCTAGATCTAAGGAGTGAAGTCGGTACAGTTTACTCATGATAATAGACTTCATATTCTTCGAGACATTGTGTGGACACAATAGTTTATGTCCCTTTCTTATGCTTTGGGATTTGTGAGCATTTTCTTGTTCTCGTGTGTGAATATACACACGAGTAATGGCTAAGGACCGCCTCAAAGATGGAATGTAATTACAGAAAACTACAACGTTTTCGGTAGCATGCTTTGCAGGGTTCCTATTTGCGTAGAAGTTGGGCGTCGATGGCTTCCTTGGTTAACAATTCTGGGCCATCGCGAATTTCGATTACTTTGGAGACATCAGCCTGTTGAGAACAGCTGTATTGGCTATAGCTAAAGAGATATGGGCTGTGCTCACTATCTTTTGAAAGTCAAGAAGTGCACTCGCGTGCAATGTTAGGAGACTGGTTTCAGAGGATGTTGGTGCCCAGTTGACGAGGACAAGAGGGTAAGACTTGCGGCCGTCAGGGTGGTTGAGTTCATGTGAGAGTACGACGTATCGAGGAGCGTTCTCCGGCAACTCTATTCTGGGTCAAATTGGCGCTCTGTTGAAGAAAGGGTTGTACTACCTTCGGCTAGCTCGTCGATGCTGATTTCATCGAGTTGCTCGACCTTCTCCATGACAAGCTTGGATTTGTTGATCTTGATGATGAATGCAGCACTTCCTTGCATGCTGCGCTTTGAAAATCTGAATTTACGGAGGTCATCTTTTATGCTTTGCGGTATGTCGACAGTGGCCATCTGTTGCGGAGAAATAACTTCTCTTACAAGTTATGTCTCTCACAGCCATAGTCCTGTGAGAGATAAGATAAGCGTGATTACAATAAGCACATCGGCCCCGGGACCCCCATAATTGTAAGTGTCAGGCCATTTACTCATTTCTCTTTATTTCTCTGGCTATTTGTAAGACTTGTCTCTTACCACATGCCTCAATCCTCCTCTGAATGTCCTGTCGGCGAGCAGACAGTCAATTTGTTGGGGGAGTTTGTTGATCCACAACATGAGGTTCACACAACGGACGATACGCTTGCCGAGGAATGGTCTGACGAGGACGAGCGACAAAAAATGAGCGAGCTTCCATGGTGGAGGAGGCCTACACCATGGTGGTACGTCGCGACAATCAAGCACCTCGAATCGAATTTGTTTGACGCGTTATACTAAGGCTTATGGGCTCATTGCCGTTCATTGTGATTGCCATGTCGGCGACAATTACTCCTCGCATTGAAATCTACACTATCCTTGCTTGTCGTTTACTCAGGCCTGACATCTACTACAATGAGCCAATGAGCCTCGTGTCTACCCTTGCACCAACCCGTAGTCAGCTGTGTGCTGCGGACCCTGTCGTTCAAGCTGCCGTCGCAAAATTTACCACCGGTGAGAGCGTTTTCTGAAGATCATGCTCTTGCTATCATCGTCTTTGCACGTCATTTTTTTGACGTCAACATCCCACGCTGTTGTAGCAATGACAGCAACTATGGGTGTTCTAAGTTGTCTGACCACTGGCTGGTGGGGTGCCGTGAGTACATGCTCCCTCTCAGACCTCATTTCTGTAACAATATAAACCACAGTTCTCCGATCGATATGGCAGGAATCGTGTGATGGGAATCTATCTTCTTGGTCCACTTTTGACTGATATCATCTTTATCTTCGTCATGCACCACCCTGATCTTGTTCCTGGTGGATACTGGTTCCTCCTACTTGGCCCTCTAGTTGAAGGTTCTCTTGGAGGTACGATATTGGGCTCCTGCCAAATTGTGGGGAGCCTGTGTTTGACATTCTTAGGGTTCACTGGAGCTGTCGCGACAATTCACGCGTACCAGGCTGATGTCACGACTGAGGACAACAGGTCCGTTTGCCAGAATGGATTATTAATGTTTCTTGCAATGCTGATGTCTATACATCTATTTGAGATCACGTATATTCTCACTCAGCCTCGGATTGATGTTCATCGGGGAGACCATTGGGCCCACGCTCGGTTCATTGCTAAACCGATGGACTGGCCAATTGTTATCCGTCTTTTATGGTGCCGTGGTAGCGCATCTCATTTACGTTGTCTTTGTCTGGACCTTCCTTCCCCAGTCACTCAGTTTGTCCTACAGACTTCATGCACGAGAAAGATACGCAAAAGGGAAAAGACAAGATATGAGGCGTCCTGATTACTTCGGTGTTCGAGTTTTGCTCTTCGTCAAGAGACTGTTTTCTTTCCTTGCCTCTCTTGCTGCATTTGTTCCAACTCGAGAAACTAGTAATTGTACGAAGAGAAGACGAAGAGACTGGAACCTGACAATGATTGGTCTCGCGTACTCGACTGCTTATCTCATTATGGTATGCTTTCAATCAAGACGTCGAGGTCAATGTTTTCAAATAGCAAGCGTAGGGATCAATGAACTACACATTCCAATATGCTGCTGCTGCCTTTGGTTGGACTTCGGAAATTGTAAGTTGAGCTAAATTTCTGCCCAAGCTGTCTTAATATGTCTTCTAGTTGGGGTATTGGCTCAGTCTGGTCAGCGTTGCTCGAGCTGTCTTTTTGGCGTTCATTCTTCCCGGTAGACAAGATGTCTTCGTTCGACCAGCTTTCTTTCTAACATCTATCTCCTAGTGGTAATCAAACTCCTCAAACCCAAACCCATCATCGTCGAGGTAGCTCAAGGTCCCCCCACTTCTACAGCCTTATTAGATACCCCCCGCGAAGTTCCGACAAAGAAGGAGATCCACTCTCCAGCCTTTGATCTTGGTTTGGCTAGGGTCTCAGTGGCTATTGGAGCCATGTCATATACTTGTATGGGACTTGCTCCGTCTGCTCTTGCATTCACAGTGTTTGGGATGATGAACTCAGTGGGAATGGCTTTCTCTCCCGCTGTACAATCTGTAGCATTGGCTCTTTACGTTCAACAGGGGAACAAGGAGTCAGGAAGGCTGTTTGGAGCCCTCAGCGTTCTTCAGGCTCTTGGGTAAGTTTGTGTCACACGTGATGGGGGTTAGTTGAAACATTTCACATGTCTTTAGCTCACAAATTCTGGGCCCGCCGCTTTATGGCCTTGTCTATATGAAGACCGTTGGAACTCACCCACGAGCTATATTTTTTGTGTCTGTGATTACATCCATCTTTTCATTGGTACTACTTGCGTGCGTTCGCCTTCCAGAAGTGTCTGGTCCGAATAATGCAAAAAGAAGGAATGATGTTGAGGGAGGATCTGAAAATCCGAACGCTGGGCCACAAATGACAGATGGCAGAAGTCAAGATGTTACGCTAGTGGATGCTTGAGTATGTTGTGGAGTAGGTGATGTTTTGTTGTAGCTTAGTCTATCATTTGAGGTCGTATTTAA
>Ga0157363_1004545_pt1 | contig 12810 bp, 10 predicted proteins | sample AttsexASBM1_FD_111477 | JGI IMG/M metagenome (GOLD analysis project Ga0157363, IMG submission 111477) | Fungus gardens microbial communities from leaf cutter ant in Ribeirão Preto, State of São Paulo, Brazil - Atta sexdens ASBM1 | ecosystem: Host-associated > Fungi > Mycelium > Unclassified ...
CAGCCTGAATTCCACCCTGGGCAGCATCAGCGGCGGACCGGCGGCCACGGCCGATACGGCCGCTGCTGCTTGGCCGCCCACACTGTGGCAGTATCCAGCTACGGCGGCTGCAGGTGGGTAATCTACAGTCGATCATCATTAGAAAAATAATATGCGAAATCACTCTGACCTCGTACAATTGAGTTCGCACTGAGAGAAATGATTTTGTTATAGGAACAAATCAAGGGAAACCAAATGTGATATTTGTTAAAAAATCGATCGATTTGTTACGATTGCAAATTAATTCGTCAATGTAACAAATAATCAATAGTATCGCAAATTAAAGACTCATATATATATGTAAAAGTCAGACGATCCCAAATCGTAAGAAATTGGCCAATTCTAATCAAGTATTCTTCCTACATTTAACTGTGTTTGATCGATTTCCTACGATTTAAGATTCCACGATCATCTACGAATTCTATGTAAATGAGCCTAAAGTCTATCCAAAAGATAGATTAGATTGTATAGTTTGCTTCTGTAACTAATAATTGGTTGGTATAGCAGCAAATACAACAACAAAATTTGTTGCTACATATTTACCGATCACCGGTTAAAGGTATGGCTTGCTAAATTAACAAAATCTTTTCTGCGAATAGTAAACGAAATCTTACGAATCGAAATTGGACGAAAATAGTAAACGAAATCATAGATATGCGAAATTTCATGTCTCAAGATAGATAATTTATGTTAATATTTGAAAATCAAGGTAATTGGAGAGTAACGAAAGATTGTATAGAGAAATTTTATATGAAATTGCAAGAAAATATGAGTCCCTCGGAGTCTCTCTCGATTGCAATGAAACGGACTATAAAATTCGGTTAACGCTAATTAAATCATATTTGTTCTGTACTAACAAACCGTGTGTATTTGATTGTTTACAAAAGTAAAATTTGATGAAAGAGTAGCGCGTATCATATGAGAAGCGTATATGAGAATATTTACCTGCATGAACGTAAATTTGCATAACGTTTATTTTTTACGATAACGGATCGTATCAATGAACAAAGGATGAAATTAATTAACATTTCGCAATGTGCGTATATCGCATCTATCGGCGTGAGAGATTAACTGGGCCACTAACGAACGACCCTACACAATTTTGGATCGAATTCACCCCTCGCGTTGACCTCCCCGGCCTCGTTGACCGAGTGACATTTATCCAAATAACGCTGAACTACATCGCCCGGTCTGCAGCTCGCGCGCGTATTTTCGCGCCGTGTAAATCATTCACGCATACCTGTTTAATTTAATTCGTCGCTCGATAGGCGTTCAGACATAGACAAAAATTCACGCGTTAAAGCGTGATAAAATACAAGTTGCAAAACCAACCGTTTTTACTCTTCCGATAGATATTCAAATAAAAACAACAGTAATCTCTTCGTTCTCTTGGGACAAATATTAAAATTACGATATGAAAGATTACTGAACAAAAAGAGAATATCCACAAAATCAATAATTCGGATATTTTTTAAGCTTTTATGCAGCCAAAAGCGTGCCCAATCAAATTATTGTATAACAGAGTTGTCAAAATTCTTCATTTTAAAATCCCATTTTTTCCCTGATTTTCAAACAAAATTTCATTATTTTCCCTGATTTTTAATAATATTTTCAAATTTTTTATATATTTTCTCTTGATTTGGAAATCATTGAATATTCCGTTGAAAGAATAATTTAACGTAGCAATGTAAATGTTGTTTGAGTACTGCTTGCATTTAATTATTAAGTTAGTATTCTAAAACCACATATAAGTGTGGTGTATATATATTAAAGTGAAGAATATTAATTTTTCAGAAATTTCGAAAAATTCCTTTTCCCGATCTGTTTTCAATTTCCTTGACATTCTCCCGATTTTCAGTTTTCCAGCAACCTTGTAAAAGTATAACATAAATATGTATGAAACAATCGAAATTAATCCACGGTTCCACAAAGGATGAGAAATTGATATTGCTTTTACAGCGATGCCAACGGAGCCGGTCGGCTTTCCGCAGATGGGCTCTGGACTGCAAGGTGGATTACAGTTAGTTCGCGATCCAACAACCGGACACATTCTCCTTATTCACGCTGCGGGTAATGCGGGAATACAATTCTAAACATATCCCTCTTAATGCGCGCGCGGCAAAAATCAATTTTTACATATTTCTTTCAACAGAACAAATGCAGCAGGCTCTAGTGTGGCCGAATTACTCGAACCACAACAATAATGTTGCACCGCCGCCACTCCTGTTGCCACCGCCTCCACCCTCGATACAACTTCTGGGTGATATCGGCGGCGCGCGATTAGTACTGACCGAGAACAAAAGAAAACAACAAAGCGCGCTGCCGATAGTAAAGATTGAGACGGAATGCAGCAACAGTCCAACAACCATAATCAGTACGTAAAACCATTCTTTTAGCAGGGAGGAAGAGAGTTCGAAACAATGGAAATAACTTTTTTTTTAAAGAAACGAATATAAGGAACTATAATTGTTACATGTTTTTAACACTTCTTTCTTTACAATTAAAAAAATATTTTCTATATATAGTATCAGCTTTCCGATCAAATTAAAAATAATTATTCAAGGAGAATAAAAACCAAGATATTGTGCCATAGTCTATTTATCCTTCATACTTCATAGAATGCATGCATTGATAATGCAATGATAAACGTTTCGACCTTAAATTAGGTCATCTTCAGTATCAGATCAAAAATTACAAAATGTCCATCTTTAGTCTTACGTTATTAAAACAATATTACCGATGATATCCCACGCTACTCAACTAAAACGTTGCACAATTAAAAACGAAGCACTGCAAGTTCAAATTAATTTTCCTAACTTCCTAACTTCCGAAAGAAACAATCAGACTAAGTGGTTGGATACTTATGCAGCGTTCACTTATTTCATAAGACGTTTCCCAATCTTCCGCAGCGTCCACCGAGTCGTCGAAGACCGCCTTGCAAACGATGACGTCTGTGACGGGCGCTCTGGTACCAGACGCAGCTCTGGTTACCACATTGCATTATTACCCTCAAGCGCCGGCGCTGGTGCAAATCAGCCAAGCCGAGCCTACTACTACGCACTGCAGGTCACAGGTAATATAAGTAACATCACCTTTCACCAGGTTTAAACACCATGCATGCCTATGCTGAAGCGCGGTATGCAACGCGCAACGCGAATTATTGCACGACCGAACGGCCGGCCGGCCGGCCGGCGCAATATCTATGCAGATAGCGATGCAAATCGGGTTTGCCCATGATTAATACAATGTGCCACAACGTTTCCACATTATGCGAATGGCTGGACCGCGCCCGGAGTTTGACGTAATTACTGCTGCACTTCACTGCACCCGCCTTCCCTCTCCCCCGTTCTCACCCGAAGGTCTTTCTCTTTTAATTTTCCTCGCGCAAAACACAAATCTTACGATATCTGCGCGGAACAATAACTAAATCTTGACTTTAAAAAATTAGAGAGCGCTGTCATACAAGAGCGCATACAAAAAAAAAATCTGTTAGCATCTGTTTTGTGATACTTTTATGCACGAGCAATTAGAGAAAACATTATAGTAACAATAAAATAGAAAGACATTTTTATTTGAGATTCCGAAATTTTTTTTAATAATAAGAACAAAATTTTTACAAAGGCCACATCGCCGGTCTCATATCTGACACCACCTCCGGAAATATCGGCGACGGTTCATGCGATTGAACCATCGTTCGGGGTTCAGGATGCCTCAAATCAAACCGATGCTCCCGAAGACACCGAGGACAAGCAAGAGACTCTCGTGAAGCAGGAACAGAATCTGAGTCCCCGTCAGGTCGCGTCCCAATCCACGGGGACGAATCTAACCGCTGCGAATTTCGAGATCGTGCCATCGCCGACGGAGAGGATTTGCAATGTCGTCAGAATCACGACAACTACGACTACTGTAAATCCAACCGTATGCGGCATCGTAACCAAAGTAGACAAGGCGGAGAATACAATCATTAATATGGCCGATTGCGCTAAATACTCGGCGAAAGATGGGAGAGGTCTTGTGAAGGCGATTGAGCAAGATGCTCAATCGCGTGTTGACGAAGAAGTTTGCAAGGACGACAAGATCACGCCTATCTGCAGCAGGGGCAGCAGACTCGGCGCTAGAATCATTGAGATCACTGAAGAGAACTGTGATAGTTTCCATGAGAACTTGGAATTCTTCGCAAGGAGAAGAGACGTCAACATAGATCAACGAGATGATTATTCTAAAGACGAAGAGAATATTGTGCAAGATCCTAATATTCATGAAAAGGAGGTAAGCTTACAATTGTTTAAAATTTTCCGTGTTAGAAAACAAATATAATGTTTTTGGGATAATTAAGGCTTTTTTAACAGCAACTAAATATTTTGTTCATATAACAAAACATTTAATTGCCTCAATAAACTTTTCAGCTTTTTAAATAACAAAAATATTTGTTTATATCAACAAACGATATATTTGATATAAACAAATATTTTTGATCGGTACACTTTAATTAAAATTTTTTAAGTTAATTCTTTTTAAGTTTTATAAAACAAAATAATGTAATCTTGTGTTACACTAGGAAAAATATTTTGTTTTATGAATCAAAATTTGCTGTAACAATAAAGTAATTGATTAAAATGTACCGAATGAAAATTTAATTATATCAATTGAACTATCTGTTTAACTGCTATAAGCGAATATTTTTGTTTAAAAAGCTAAAAGGAAAAAAAAACAAAAAAAACAACTAAATTTTCTGTTACATGAACAAAACATTTGATTGCTGTTAAAAATGCTAATTTTATTTAAATTTGTTTCCTAATATATAATTTTATATATACAATTATATATACAATTATATATACAATTAGAATTTTCTTGTGAATCGTTTGGTTCTGGATATATTTTCTGATATAATATCTAGAATCGTCCTATTTTCTAGGTCGAATCGAAAATCATTGTTTCGGAGAATATTGACATTCATCGTCAAATATGCTCTAAAACATCGGATGCATCAGTGATTAACGAGACAAAATCAGACGTAGCTGATTCGACGGAATCACCAAGAGTCAATTGCGAAAGTTGCGACAAGAACCGAAATACCTCAAACGCCGAAACCCGGCCCCAAATCACAGTTAAGTCTTTTGACATGCCTAATATTGATTGCGACGATCAGGAAGTACAACAAGTAGCTATCAAGCAGGAGACCGTCGACAGTTGCTACGAAGTGTGCTATGAATCATCTCAATGCGAGCCAACGTCCACTAGTGACAGATCTAGATTTAACTGTGAGAAATCACCGCAAGAAATAACGAAAAGACACTCAGTGGAGAAGCCTCATCATCCAGGTATTGAGAACGTAGTGGAAAAGCTGAAGAAAAATGCGGCGGCTTTGCAAGAAGCTGCGATACCTAACGTTCAAAGAATCGACGAATCCATGGAAAGATCAAACGTGGAGATCAAGCAGCAGAGATACTCTGAGACGATACCGAAAAAGTTGCATCTTCTAAGATCATGTCAGAACTCTCTGGAGAGTGGCACAACCGATACTGAAATCTCTTCCTCGCAAACTGCAATATCAGAGCAACATCAATCAGGACGACATTCGCCTCGAAATGACAGGCATTTGATCGGAGAATGTCTATTTAATGAGAACAATAATGACAGCAGGAGCAACAACAATAATATCAAGGCATTCGAGAATAAAAAATTGCTAACTAAAAACGAGAAGAATGTCTCCCATGATATCACCGCTTACGTTAAGCCTAAGACTGTCTGGCGCTGTGAGGTGCAACCATTCTCGAGACCCAATGTGACCCATAAGTCCGATCATGTCGAAGACGTGTCTTCGGAGACAAAGTCCAGAATACAGGGACAAAAGCCTGCCATTGATGTGAGCGGTCTCGAATTACTGTCAAACAGCATCGAACAGTTGGAACAACGAATCGGCCAGCCGGAACATTTGCAATTGGACACGGATGTCGAAAAGTCGCCTGTTAGAAGCAAATTGGTAAGTCAGCAGAGTGAGAATAATAACAACAACGTCGGCAGTCCCCTGGGATTACTCTGTGCACTGGCCGAACAGATTATGGAGGTAGGCGACAAGGTTCCCCGGAAATTAAACCTCGAAAGTTCGGAAGAAATCTCACATGCCGGTAGATTACTGTTGAATCTGGGCAGAAGCGGTTCTCTCGAAAAAGATGAAAACAAAAGAAAATATATTGAGATTGATGATTACCGTTCCAAACGATTCAAACTCAATGATAGCGAAGAAGAGACTAAGAATGCATCGCTAAATTATCACGAGGAAGATATCAAAGAACAGAAAATGGAAATTAACGAAAGAAAACAAATTTTGAAAATAAAAGAGAGTATCGATAACATTGATAATTTCTCCGAGGGGGAAGTCAATAAAATCAATGACGAAACAACTATTGGTTCAGAAGAACAATCTTTCAACAGAGACGATGATGATTGTTACTCCAATACAAAGATTGTTAAAAATCTCCAAATTCTTGCGGAAACATCTAATAATTTACAAAGTACTGATGCGCTTTACGATAAGCTCGCGAAAGAAGACAATCTATTGGACTCGGAGAGCGAAACATTCGAGTCAAAAGTCGTGTCTGAACAGTTAATGAGCTGCGAAATTAGAAATAACAAGCGTAAAACATCCGTCGAAGAGAGAGACGCAAGGGACAATCACGACTATAAAAACGCGCGAACAAAGTTAGAAGCGAAGAAGTTCATAGCCAAGAAAGGAAATCGCGATAACGAAGACGACTGGCCAAGTATGAACGCCACAGAGCTAGACATGAGAGTTAGGATGGCGGATATTCAGAGACAATACAGAGAGAAACAAAAGGAGCTTTCTAAATTGATTCCTAAAAAAGATGATAAGAAAACTCCTGGTAGACCGCGGAAGAAAAGTCATTCTTCCATTAGGTAAGTGTGAATCAAAATGATAAATTATATGATACAGACAATTCGACATTATTTTTAATATATACGGTTTATTTTGAGGAATACATGAAAAGAATGATTTTGAAATATCTAAAAATTTATATAGATGAAAATTTAAAAATAATTTTGTTGGATCATCATCAAAATTATTATGTAGGAAATTCAAGCATGATAAGCAACAACATTGCAAAAAGTTTTTATATTCCAGCAATTAGTTTGAGGTTCTTACATCATTCAATAAAATTATTCTCAGATCATTTAGCTAAATATTTAGATATTTCAGCAAAACTGTTCTTTAAAAAAATTATCTTTTTTATAAATTTGGTAAATATATACTAAGGATAAACTTCTTCTTTAAAATCCATTAAGTTAGAGTATAATGAATTTTTTCATACTAATTTTTTGTTTTAATTTGAATAATTTGGTTATATTAATGACTTTTTTAAGTTCTGATCACGGGACGTTATCATCACCGCCTGCGCAAGATTTTATGACTTCTCCGTCGCGAAAATCACCCTCGAGATCATCAAGATCACCGGAACCTGGTGCATCCTCGCCATTAACTTCAGCTGTTCTAACTATGCCGAAATGTAACGTGAATCTCGTGAAATTAGGCGAGCCCAGAAGCCATATAAAACTTTTGGATAATATACCCAGTATTCCGATATCAGTACCGCCCGTGACATCACCAATTCCAGTATTACCTGGCAAAGCAACATCAGAGGATGACGAAAAAAGTACGGGAACGGTATGTATATTAATATATCTCTAGATATTTTTTTTTATTAATATATTAATCTTCTTATTTATTCACTTGATTATTACTGTTCAAATCTTATTACTAACGCAATGTAAATGCAAGCCTATAAGTTTTAGAAATATGATTCTTATTTTTTATCTTTAGGTGGGCTACGATACGTCATCACCAGCACCGACTGTCGCAAGCTCGACTTCCGCTTCCAAGAAGAGAAAAGTAGGACGACCGCGAAAGCTCACGTGTACCTCAGGTAGTGTTAGACATTTAACGGAGACAATTGTTGCTAAGAAACCTAAAAGTAAGAGTTCTCTAGTGGGTTACGTACTGTCCTCAAAAAACAGACACCTACAAACAAAGGTAATTTACCAAGATTTAAAATTTTAAAAATTAAAAATTTTTTATCATATATTACTGATTTTAATAAGTGCAATTCGATATTTATTTTCAGCAATGTATAAATAATAAAACTGGCTATACTCCGTTGCCATTTAAATCAGGAGTCTCTTCTCTGAAGCCACAAGCTAAGATACAAAAAGTTACAAAAGTGAAGACAAAGCCAGCAAAACAAACTCCGTTGCACAATAAAAATGTGATCAGTTCGATTATCGCCGAAAAAGCAAAATTAAGTCAAGAAGTGAAACTTGAGAAGCATAACAGCAAAATAAAACCGAAGCTCAAAGCGGAAGTGAAAGTAAAAAATTGGGAGGACGACGAGAACGATACGATACAACCCGAAAATGTTCTACCTAAAGAACCTATAGTTCAAAATCCTGTCAAGGTAATAAAATTATTTCTACACTTATAAATTTCTATACAATTTCGCAAATAAATAATTTAAAAAGAACTAGCAAATATCTCTAAAATTATAAGTTCCTAACTTAAAAATATCTAAAATTTTTTTAAAAAGTATGTATAAATCAGAAAAATTAAAAAAATTAAAAGTAATCTTATTTTAGTTTTCTCTCTCTCTTGAATATTAAATAAAATTGTATCTTCAACTAATGGAAGCTATGCATACAATTTTAGTGCTTTAATGTGTTGTCATTTCATAGATAGAATCAACAAAATTAGCAAAAAATAAGAAAAAAAGATGCAACATTTCTCATAAAATTTTATCTGTGTATCAGGAGACAGAATGCACAGAATCTGCAGAACAATCGGAGGAGCCGGAAAAATTACGACACGAAAAGTCGAAGAAAAAGAAGCGGAAATCCAGTTCGTCGCAATCGCCGAATCGTGATAAGAAAGAGTCTAAGCGGCGCAAATCCCTGGAGTGCAAACAGTGCGCTAAGGCAGCTGCAAGGACTTCTGAAAGCATTGTCAACCGATGCAAATTAACGTCTGCTCATCTGGCCATCGATCAGCTGCGAGTTCTCATGGCGATAGGCGGTCTCTTCTATGCAGGCAGACTGAGTGCTGTACAAGCACCTGATGTTTATGCTATTACGTTAGATGGTGAACGTGGAAATAGACCGCATATTCACTCCAGAGAAGAGATCTTAAAAGACGCGGTAATAAGGCTCGACTTAACTTTAGAACTGATTCTGCCAACATCAACTTATTTTAAATCATTGCCTTATAATTAAACCCTAAACATAATGCGAGATAACAGTGATAGCGATAGAAATAGCGATAGAAAAAAAAAGGAATCTAACATTCGGAATGCATATGTCAATGCATAGGAACATAAAATAAAACAATAGCGATAAATTTCCGACGAGTTGGAATTTTGTGTCTATCGCCTTATAGCCTACCAATCAGACTTTTCATTCATCTGTTTATATGTGCTATAACTTTGAAGCAGATGGAAGAATATACTACAGACTATATACGAGATCAGATTGGTTGGTATCTTTCTTTCGCGGCATTATGCAACGGGAAGCGACAATTACATATCGCTTATTTCTATGCTATTCCTATCGCTGTTCTTGTCGCCTTATATTAGAACTGTTTTTTATTGCACTTTCTGAACTGATACACATTGCAATAAAAAACAGACCTATTATGTCTAGGGCTTTACACTATCAGATTATAGTCCAAACGAAATAAAAATTAAACGCTGATTGGAATTTAAATTTAACAAATACGAGTCTGATTCTCGTCATGTGTCATCTATGTTCTGACCAATTATGCAATTGTTACAATAGAAAGAAAAAACAATCAATTTTGGCATACAAAACTCATAAAATAATCATAAGGCAATGAATTATATATGCATACATATAAAAACGAGGCCATTTAAATAATAAACTTAAAAATATTAATATTACTAAAGGTTTGATTAATATTATAATTCAACTTGACTAATTCTACTTATCTATATTCATTAACGCTTTGACGTAATGGAATATTAATATTTTTTCGGAATATTAATATTTTTAAATATTATTTATATTAAAATTTGATTTTGACATACATGGAAGTTAAAAATATTAAAATATTGTTTAATTCAAGGGATTGAGTTGTTCCTTTGATATCTAATAATGTAAGAGAAAGAAAATATGAAATATTCACATATATTTGAGAGTAAAAATATTTTATCACAGATTGTGGAAGTGTGTCCGAGTTCGACGAAAGAACTACCACCAGGTACGAGACTATGCGCGTATTGGAGTCAACAGTATAGGTGCTTGTATCCGGGAACTTCTGTGAAACCTATGGTACCTGATCCACAACACGACGAGAAATTTGTTACTGTGGAATTCGACGATGGGGACAGTGGTTTAATTGTCTTAGACGACATCAGACTTTTACAACCTAATTATCCTGTTGTAGGTGCGTGTCTCATATAAATATAAATATAAATATATATATATATATATATATATATATATATATCTTTAAGAGTTGTTCCATCTTTGGTAAATTTTTCTTGTGAGGTAAATCTGATAATCCGCGCATGTGATTGGGTAATCTTGCTACTTATCCAATAGATAAAATTTATCAAAAGATGAAACAATCGGCCTTAAGTCGCTTAAATAAAAATATACATAGTTTCCTATCCTACAAAACAGCATTTATCTCTCATTTTTATTTTCATCTACAGTGTACGATCCGAATCCTCTACTCTCATTGGGCAAACGAAGACGGCAAACATCGACTTCAGAAGACAAGCGTTCCACGAGTATTACATCAAACAGTCACAGCGTTCCGTCGACATCTCGGAATATAGCAGCTAGCAACAACAGTTTTGCCACATGTCCATACGTTTCTAACATAGAATTGACAAATGCTAACGAATGCGCCGAGGCTGAGACTGAAACGAATGTTGAAACGAGCAGTACAAGCGGTACGGAATATCGCAAAAAGAAACATATGAAGAAAATAAAAAAGAATAGGAAGCTACTAGAAGCTCAAGAAGGCAAGAAAAAGCACAGAAAACATAGGTCCTGTAAAGAGCATCGAAAGCATAAACACAGAAAACATCGAAAGCATAAACACAGACATCATAATGGCATTGGCGACGCGAACAGCATAAGGTACGTACACATATGTATATTATTATAATCTGTCATATAAATGTTATATAAAATATATGAAATTATCAAAGATAAGAAAAGTTTTATTTACTACAATATGTGTTGCGCATACAAAGATTATAAATTGAGTTTATAAGATTATAAATTGAATATAAGTTGAGTTAAATTAAAATTTATATAACTATATTAATTATTATTAATTTATAAGATTTATCTTGAATACAAAATCATATTTAAAATAAGTGTTCTAATTTATTAATCATACTTTTGCTTTGAGCTTCTCTTATATCTTTATCAGAAATATTAAAATATGTGTTTAGCAACCAAGAGAACAGCTGGGAGCAGAGGAATGAGGAAGAAGCAATTACAGATTTGCCGAATACAAGTTTCTCTACTATCGAGGAGACGAGGTTATCTGAGGAAGATGATGATACTGAAGAACCATTAGTAACTACTCAAAAAGAGGTTCCAACAGAGCTTGAAGAACCATCGGAACCAGTCCAAAAAGATGACGATGTTCAAATGGAATCAGAATCATCGGAACTTATTCAACAGACTCCGTTAAAGCCTGAAGGAGAAGAAGAAGAAGAAGAAGAAGAAGAAGAAGAAGAAGAAGAAGAAGAAGAAGAAAAAGAAGAAGAAGAAGAAGAAGCACTTGTTCAACAGACTCAAGTAGACTCGGAAGAAACGGAATCCAATCAAGTTTGCGTTGAACCTCAGACGAAGTCCGAAGAATTGTCAGAAGATGTGCAAGCGGACAATGAGGTACCACCAGAACCTGAGGAACCACCAGAACCTGAGGAACCACCAGAGCCCGTCGAAAAGAAGCTAAAGATTCAGCAGAAGACATCGACGAATCGTTCCTCAAATCGTGTCTCGAACAATCGCACTACTACAAATCAAGCTTCGACAATTCGTGGTTCTACGAATCGCTCTACAACGAATCGTGTTTCGACGAATCGCACAACGACGAATCGCGCTTTGACAAGACACGCTTCGATGGTACAGACTTCGACGAACAACAACTCCGCGAGTCGAGGCTCAAAGAATCGCGCTTCTAATTCAACAACTGTGACCAACCCGTCGAATCCCGTCGAGACTCCCAGTCCAATAGCCCGGATGTTGCCTAACAAACGCCATTGGAAATGGGCGAGCAGCAGTCGAGTATCTGGCGGAAATCAATACTTCACAGCTATACGACGCGGCAGAGAAACGATAAATATAGGCGACAGCGTATTGTTTTACTCCTATCGGAAACCTCATGAAAAACCTTACATCGGCAAGATTGTGTCGCTGTGGCTAAACCAGAAATTAGAAATGAGAGTCAGATCTCAATGGTTCTATCGTCCTGAGGAGCTACAACCGCCCTGCAGCCTAAATCCTCCGGTAATTTTTCTTTTATATGATATCTAAAAAAAAATGTTCTTAGCGTACAAGTTTTCAAAATTATCCTTCTAAAGTTCTTAATTATTCTCTACTATCATATTGGATTATAACGTTAAAATAAAAAAATCGTATTAATTTATTTTTGCACTATAGATGTATCAAATAAATTTTGATGTACAAGAAAATTATATTTGTTTTTCGATATCATAA
>Ga0157363_1004546_pt1 | contig 12809 bp, 4 predicted proteins | sample AttsexASBM1_FD_111477 | JGI IMG/M metagenome (GOLD analysis project Ga0157363, IMG submission 111477) | Fungus gardens microbial communities from leaf cutter ant in Ribeirão Preto, State of São Paulo, Brazil - Atta sexdens ASBM1 | ecosystem: Host-associated > Fungi > Mycelium > Unclassified ...
CATTCGTAAAACGACAAATTCACTTGGAGAAAAAAAAACTGTATGAAAAAAAAATTGTATATGGCCAGATTTATGAATTGCAAACTCAGAAAATATTTTACACTCTTCAATTATCTGAAACCAATAACATTGGTCTTAATGAGAAAAAAAATCTGTTTTTACTTTAGAAAATTCGCATTAAAAAAATATATCATTAAATTAAAATAATTAAAATTAAAATTTTATAAAAATTTGGAGTAAAACTTGTATTTACAAAATTGTTTTCATAAATACAAAAATTATAATTATTGTTATTAAAAAAGCTATTAAGTTATTAAAAAAAGGAAAGTTAACCTTCCTTTCCTTAGATTTATAAACGAGTTACTCAATGAAGGCTAAATTTTAAATTAAATTAGTTCGCAAGGAGATTCATTTGACTATGAATACGAACGTGAGTTTAACTTTAAAGTACAGCAGAACATTTCGGGAATATTAAATGAGTATGAATATCTAGTGGGATGTCTAAAACTGGAGGATCGTAAGCGGAACATTATCTTACGCGAACGAGGAAAGATCTCATGCGACTTTTATTCGAAGTCGCCTGCGAAGACGTGGCACTCACTGTCTAACCGAAGGATGTGTCCCGATACGGGATAAAAGGAGCTTTCGTTGGATACGACGAGGTATTGATCCTTTACGCGATGGGACCGTCGTCTCGCGGAAAATTCCTGAAGGAAAACACTGACAAGAGTGATGATCGTGAGAAGCGGATTGTTAAGCAATTTTTTTCCGGTCAATAGTCGCGCAAAAATATCGATCCCACGTCAGCCATAAAGTTTATAAATTGAGAATATTTTTTCCATCATTTTAATGACATCTTTGTATTTAATTTAAAGTTCTTTTTATTGTATTATATATTTTATATATACACGAAATTTTCATCCTCTTTCAAACTTTATTAAATCACTAAGATAAAAGAATATATATTTTTACAAATACATTTTTTGTTTTTTTATTTTTTTTAGTACAATTACGCTATTATAAAAATTGTAAGATATAGAAGTACGCACTCTTACAGATACAGTTGTAAATCGTACCAAATAATATCATATGGAAACGATTGCAATAATCAATTTCACTTTCATTGATTAATGTCGTTTGTGTCAAAATCCTGGATGGTGGTTACACGCCGTGTACTCTTCAATGCAAAGCTAAAAGAAGAAAAAAATCCGGCCTGCGGGAGGAAAATTCAATGTTCGATAACCGGATATATGCGAGCGCCGGCTTAAAATCTAATTTTCAAACGCAGGCTGGACCCTTCTGGGCAAAATTCGATCGATCCATCTCGCTCATAACGCTCATCGAGCAACGTTATAGATGTTGTGCGTCATAGATTCTCGATGAATATAGAGTCCGCAACACAATAAAACATATTTTAATACAAATTGGATAACAAAACATGTTTGCTAGAATTTTTTTAATCTTGCATTGTACAAATTTATTAAAAATTATTGTACAATTCATAAGCTCCATACACAGTTAGGTATATAAAAGAAGCAATGGTAACTTAATCCTTTGTTATTAAAATAATATCCTATTATTTTTAACTTGTATGTCAAAATGTAAATCGATTTCTGTAATTAGTTTAAAAGTAAACATCCATATTGATATATACATTTAGTAAATAATAAAATTAAATTTGAATTAAATTTAATATTCTTGAGTTAAATTGTTTAATTCCATTATTTTAACCAAATTAACAATATATGGATAGAAACAATAGCGACCTATATATACATATATATATATATATATATATATATATATATATATATATAAATGATTAAGAATAACTAAGAATAATAAAAAAGAAATTGGCCATAATTTGGCATTATAAACTTAACAATACAAAATTAATGACGTAAACTAAGATATGGAACAAGTAAACTTAATTTTATAAGTTCTGAGCATGCTTTCCACATAGTTTATTCGTAAGCGTATTAGATCTTGAGACACTTTACAAGGAAACAAAACAAATTTTGTGTATCGTAGACTAAAGCTCGTTCTATCAAAAGAGGGAAAAGAAGAGGCGAATCTTCTATCTGAAAAGAACCCTCTCGATATGTCAGATCAGAGAAAATCCGGGAGTATGCATTTCCTGCATGATCTGGATAACCTGACGTAATCGATCGAATCTAAATCTCATTTGCTATTGTTACGATCACAAAACGTTAAAATCTACAATCTTATTAATAAAAAATGACCGTTTAAAAAATTGATCGTTTTTAAAAAATTTTATGTATCTTCTGAAATCGTACAAAAGAAAATATGCGCCGATGTCTTCACTCTATTAATTCCTTCCGATCTGATTTTAATCGAACCTTATTAAAAAAAAATGTTGTTATTAGATTCAATTTAAGATAGTTTTAATAAGTAATTTATCATGTTAAAAAATAATTTTTTTTTATTTTGACTATTTTTTCCAACATATACATTATTATGTACATCTGATATCAGATAATGTCGACAAAATTAATAACATCAGCAGATCATATCTTTAAATTTAATGTACATTGCAATATGTACATAGGATCTGAAGGGGTTAAAGAAAGTGTGAGTTAAATGGATTTCTATCTGATTCCAATTTTGAACAACTCTAACGAGAAGTAGGAAATCGCTGTGCATGGCACATGAAGACGCGTTTTGGCGCGTCCTCCTATGACCAGAGCAGAGCTGGCAAGGGAGAAGAGCTGCTTACCAGCCTCCTATAGTAGGAGAAAGAGGGAACCCTCCCGATACGTACAGAGGAGATCAGAGGAAAGCTCGGTTGGTCCGTAATCTGTATCACATCTTTCTCCTTTACACAACCATCCTCTCTTCGTTCTCTTCGTCTTTCCAAAATCGATTTCGGTCGGTGCGGGGCCGCGCCCAGTGAGCTCGACACGGCGAGAGTTCGACTTCGAGCGAGAGGGTTGGAAAGGAGGCTACGAGGGAGAGAATGACGGGATAAAAGGGGCGGCAGGAAGGAAGAGAAAGGGAGATAGAGGTCGAAAGGAAGAGAGGAAGAGAGTTAGCCTCATTTAACCGAGAAGGTTCCTGCCACGTCGTGCGTGCGATACTCCCGCTCTTCGTCTCCTTGCCCTTTTCATGCGGTCCAACCACCCAATGCCGCAAACCGCTCCAAGTTTCACCTTCGAGCTCCTTGGGGATGCTATAGGCTGCGTCTAGGAGCGCTTAAAACCCGGACCCAACCGAAAGTTACTTGGCGAAAATCGTTTCGCGTTCTTCCACGTTTTGTTTCCTGATGATCGAACAGATTTAGAAATTCTCGAAAATAGTAGGATATAAACAAGTAACACAATATTATTACGTTATACTTCAAAAACATGTCCTTTATTTAAAAATTAATTCTCTTTTCTCCCTCGTGGAATTTCAAATCGAGATGAAGAACGAAATTGATTATAAAACAGGGCGAGACATTATTATAAATCGAAAATTTAAACAAAAGCCCTAAGAGAAAAATTGGATTTTTGAAAAAATAATCCCTTTTTTCTGTTGCGAGGCATGCAACTGTATCACGGGATTCATAGCATAGAAGAATATACGAGTATTCGTCTCATGATGCGCTTGCATGGCACGCACACGTCGGCGTGGACGTGCGAAAACCGCGCGCGTCGCTCTACCCAGCAACTTTACCCCACGTACGTGTCCGCAATCAGCATGTCCTTGCACACGTAACGGGGCACTTCTGCCGCAGCCACCGACAGCGCGTATGCACGTTCCGGCGCACATGACTACCCCATATAGTCGCATTTTCTCGAGCCAATGGCTGTGAAATCGAGCGTTTTCCCCGCTTCTTTCTCTTTCGTCGCGCGCGTCTTCTCTTCCGCGGAATTGCGGACGCACTCGAACTACTATACGTCTCCCCAAGCCGCTTGTAGAATTCCGCTCGGTTCCTCGAGTATGCCGATTGACACGGCATGGAACTCGAGAGAGGAACATCAATTTCGAGCGTCGGAAACGACCACATTTTACTACAAACTGCAATTTCGTCTTGCATTTGCAGCCGATGTCTTTTTTTTTATCGTGAAAAAAAATTGAATTTTTTCTGATTATAAATACATTTAAGATTGAAGAATAAAGATTAAATGTCTCTTTTGTTACACTGATTACATGACTCTCAAGGGATCGTTAAGTATCTATCAATTGATTCCCTTGATGTCATCCTTTGTTAAATCACTTGTTGTTACAAATGGTTCGATGCTGCTTTTCGCACTTTGTTTTTTGGCATTTTCGACTGCTTTCAATAGAGCTTTTTTACAATGGCTCGATTGAAACAGAGATAACTCTAAAGAGATAACTCTTAAACTTCTATTTTGCCAAGAAGAACAATAGAAAAAATTTTTGTTGAAACTAAGAATGAAAAATAGGAAATTTTCGAGACACTATATAATTATTAGAAAAGAATAAAAGGATAAAAATCGAAAATTTAATCATTTTTTAAATTAAAAGATTCCTTAATGCCTTGAATTCTTATTATTACTCGGATTTTCGTGAGTGTTATTTTCTGAGAAAACATGACCTATTCAATCGCATCTATTCAGTAATTTATAAGTCGTAAAGTCATCAAGATTCATGTTATGAATGGCATGAAAAGTTAATGTGATAAAGTTAGAAAATTTTTAAAAAGTAATCATTTAGATATTTAACTTTTTATATATTTTTATATATTCTTATTTAAACTCTCTTTTGTAAATATGTTTCACAACAATAAAAAAATTCGATCTTATATTACGTTATGAACCGTTTAATTACATCATTTAATCGTGTTTCTAATTATTTTATTAATAATATTGCCAAGTAACGTTTTGCTCATATTTTTTTTTATAGTAACTACATTCAAAACAAATAGTAGATTTAAAGCGATTATTAATGTTCTTACATTGCGATAATTGCGTCGATCGATCGAAATTCATTGTTGGTAAACTGCACAGTGAGAATTAACTTTACAGAAAGTTAAGCATTTGTGATTTTAGCTTCTCATTTATGCTTTTATGAAGGAAATTAGTTTCATGTCAGTATTATTACAATTAATAAGTTTCTTTATGCTTGCTAACTTTCTTTGTGTAAAATTATATTACTAGTACAGTGATACCTCGTTTTAAGATAGATATTCTTTGACTTCTCGAAGACACTAATCGATAATCAGAACTCACCAAGAATTGTCGCTAATTCGTACAAATAACTCCTGCGGGTACAAAAATCTCGTTGACCTGGTTTGCCTAACTACGTGCTCGAAAAAAAAAGTGGCTAGAAAAACTCGCCGAACTCAGACTCGCTGCTCTTAATCTTCCTTCGAGTAACCCAATGATTTCTATACCCGGAAAATACCGCGGCTCTTTTTACGACCAGCATAACTTCGTAGCTAAAGTTTAATTAAGTAATGCACTTCCGGCATTGCACTCGCGGTGTTGGTGCGAGATGACGACTTTCTCCGGAATTTTTCTTTGCGAGAAGACTAAGTGCCACCCATCGGCCATAACTTGTCGACAAAGAAACCTTCGCTAGACCCGGTTCTTTTCAATGACAACTCGGAGAGAAGCTTGAAAAATGCGGAAATTTATCCAACAGAACGCCGTTCTTGAAAATCCGTAGCTATGACTTCCACAGCTTCCGTTGGTTTATCTTTCAGGAAATTGAGCCTTCCTCTCCTCGCACAATTATGCCATTTTTTAAAACTGAAAGAATATTCAACGACATTCTATGCGTATGTAATACGAACACATAACTCATTTTAGTTATGTTTTATGTTACAATATTCGCGAGCGGCGTTAAGAAAAAAATTGAAAATTTTTCAAACGTCTCGTAAACTTGCAGCATCCCGTAAAACACTTAAATTTATTCAGTTAAAGAGACAGAAAGAATATTTCAGATTTATCATGAGCTCTTTATAACAATAAATATTCAATAGCAATTAATAATAGCAGTTGCTTTATTTTGAGGAGGTTTCTGCAGATAGACTTTTTATGAATTCCTATTTCTGCAGATAGACTTTTATAAGCTATTGTATGACAAAGATAGAGAATGTATTTAATATTAAGAACATTTAAATATATAGATTAGAAGTTTATATTAAAAGAAGATTAATGTCTTTAGAAGTTCAAATCGCCTCAGTAAAGACAGAGATTAAATTATTATAATTTCAACTGAATCTTTCTCTCTCCCTCTCTCTCCCTCTCTCTCTCTCTCTCTCTCTCTCTCTCAAAATACAATTTTAATCTAGGTAATCTAGATATTTAATCTAGGTTTTAATTGCTGAGAAACTTAATATTGACGATTGGAAAATTACGACAAATAATATGCGAAGTTTGAATGGATATTGATGTATATGAGAGGAAAAGACAATTTGATTCCTTGTTGTTTTCAACTGAAATCCGGGGCGCGAGAAATGGGAGCATCGGAGAACTGAGAGAACAGTCCTCTCGCAATAGTCGGAGTTATATTTTCAGGCTTGCAGCAGATCTCTCGCCGATTTCGCAATATAGGTACCGGGGAGTTTTCCCCCTGGTGAGATATAGCACCCCGTGAAATTGCTCGCGAGCGGCTCGATGACGTATTGCGCGACGACGAACACACCGGGTATAAGCGAGAGTTCTGCAATACGAACCAGCCGGTTGCGAAAGTACCACGGTATGCGAATTTGACGACACAGAGGAAAACTACTTGTCCCCGCATGCTCCGATATTTAATCGGCGCTTTTCAGAATCGTACTAAAGTACAGCATTTAGTTTGAGAAAAAAAAATCTGAAAAAAATTATGTTTCGCGCTGCAGAGAATATTTCGTAAAATATTTTGTTATGTTTTTTTAATGGTAGAATTTTTTACAGATTTTTTCAATGAAAATTAATTTTTTAAAAACATAATCTGTATTTCTTTCACTTGTAATTCTTCTTAAAAAAAATCGTTATTAATTCCAAAACATAAAACTGGTTATTTGATAAATATATCGTTTGATTACATCAATTAAAATATATTCTTTGAAAAGTATTAGTATTAAAAATTTTCAAGAATTCGGGAATTTTATTGTGACTGTTTTAAATGAAACTTAATTTTATTAAGAGCACTTGTTCGAGGATAAAATCTAGCGGATTGGTTGTATGCCACGAACGATTTATCTGTGTGTCTTATTGATTTCAGCAAGATGCCGCATTATTACGCACACGCGGTCTGGACAGGCCAAGAATAGCGAGATACAATTACACGACGTTTGCTTCAGAATGCAGTTTGAATGGCTTTTAATGCGCGCTCGCTAATTGGTCACAGGTGTGTACCTGAGTAAGTCCCCCAGGAGAAACCACGTTGCGAAATGTACAGTATAAATGCATAAGCCAACCGATGCAATGTTTACGAAACGACGATCATTTGGTAAAAGCAAGTTGCTCTTGTTACTATGTGTAATAACATAAGGCACTTAATTTTATTTAATTTTTTTTCGAAGGGCACTTTTTATCCTTTTTAAGTATTTAAAATAAATATATTTTTTACAGTTAAAAGATGAAATAGTAAACATTTTATAATTGGATTATAATGAAGGAATAATAATAAATATTACATTTATCTTTAAAAAATTATATGTATAAACATCTACATATATGTATATATTTTTTAATTGTAATTATATAGATATTATGTTACTTCATACAAGTTACTTTATCCAAAAAAAATGCACATTCCATTTACCGATAAACAATTATCGATTTAGCTATTGCTAGTATGTTATGAGAATCAGATCTCGAAGTTACGGCGTAAAGTCGCACTGGTGCATTCTCTAATGCTCAAATCGACCAACCAACATAGCTGTTTTCTGTCTCGTGTGTAATCCGGTCCTTTGTAAGTTGGCCCTGACGCTCTTCGCTTCGCTTGATTATTAATTATTATTTGAAGGCAAATGTAGCGTGACCGTTGCGCGCGGCAATGATCGATAATTCATGCACGATGAGCCGTGCGCCTGAAGAGGATTAATTCGGGTAAGCGAGACTCTCCTCGGACAGTCGACTCTTTTGCCTTTATCAGCGGTCTTCGTATTCGTCGATTTTCTGTCGGAACATCGAACCTTCTCGTATTTATAAACTTTTCGCCATTGGAAGCACTCGCCATGGTTAGTAAGAGCGACGCGGACCTACGGTAGAGAACTTCTCTAGAGGATATTGACGTCGAGAGATTTCTCGGCGTTGGCAGGACGATGAAAACTTAGTAATTTCGGACGTGCTCCAGTTTGCTCGTTGATGACTTCAGTCGAGCTATTGCAGATCTCTTGCAGACGCGCTTACGTTCTTAGAGACGCGTTGAGACGAAAAGTTTTGAACGATATACTCGAATAGTTAATAACGTGAGAAATGTTTTTATCGCGAAGAACAATTTCACGATAGCAAGAATCGAGAGGCGTGGTTGGAAATATTTTACAATTCCAGGAAAAAATATTGCATATGAAACTTGAAAGAAATAAGAAGCATAAGAGTATGCCGGATACTTTAATTTTGCTGATCTATTCAAATTTACTATGTACATGGATCAATATGATAATAAAATTCTCTAAAAATAACAAATTTTATAGAAAAAAAGATTTTACGTTAATGGACGAAGTTATCAGATACTAGGAAAACAAGTTTTTAAATAAATTACATTAATATTTAGTTTATTTTTTATTAGTAAAAAATAAACTACGTTTTGAGTTAAATAAACTCAAACAGACCGGCATAAATATACTTTATATTATATCATTTAAAATATTATATTCCGCATATTTTTAAATAATATCAATATTATTCTCTTCTTCTTTTTTTAATATTATACTTTTAAATAATCATTACAATAATTAATTACATTAAGAAATTATAAAAACTCTTAGCTTTTTCACTAAAATATCACATATCGAATTTAGTATTGCAATTATTCTGCAATATCTCGGGATAGAAAATACAATTAAGTGTTATTGAAAGCTTTCGCACAATATTTGTAGAAGAATGAGAAATTACAAGGGTTTATCGGATATTAGAGTGGACTTAATAAAAATCTGCCGCTATTCGTCGCTGCATTAAAGACGAGCAATATAAGAAATCGCTTTGAGGGCATCGTGCTTGGAGGTCTTCGATAAATTGCGAGCTCAATAGTTCCAACGGCACATTTTCTCAGGTTTTCTCCGGTCTCGCGCGCCCAAGGAATAAAGAGCGACAAAAGTGAGAGGAAGTGAGGGTCCAGCGAATTAAAGTTATCGTTTTCATAACTCTTCGCGTTCAAAGAGGGTGGACCGGCCAATGAAAATATGCCTCTGTTACGGGAGTATTAGCGGGGATTAGCCGGAGATTTAGATTCATCTGAGGCTGGGCGCTCGCTAAATGTCTAATCCGGAAATATGGTTGTCTTTGCTCAAGTCAGCAGGATACCGAGGGACGTGCGTGCAAACCAACAGAATTCTCGACGGGTAAATCCGCAGTCTGCACTAAATATCACTTTACTATGTTAGCGTTACATTACGTAAAACGGATTGCGGCACAGTAGATCCTTGCTTTTCTTGATCTGGAATCCTCGGTAGGGAAATGAAAGAAATGCATCATAACCGCAGTATTTGCTCTGAGTCAACGTTGTCGGTTTTACTGCGATATGACTCTGCGATTATCTTGCGATTGTCTGTGTGTGTGTGTGTGATTATTGAATTTTTTATCACAATATCTAAAACCCCTTCAAAATGATGTTTTAAATATTAACTGATATAAATATACTAAATTAAATGAAATATTGATATCAATGAATTAACTTTTTAAAAAAAATCTTTAATTAATTATGCAAGCAGCACAAGCAGATTATATTGTTAATATATTGTTATTTTAATATATCGTTATTTTTTTTATTTATTGGTATTTCAACATGTTTCATAATGATATCTGCTTCTCGAAAAACAAAAAGATCAGTAACTGCTTTGTGTAGCTGCTTTGCACTTTAATGAAAGAATTCTTTGATGTAAAACAGCGTCGGGTTTATAAAGGTTTTTACAGCTGAATATCATGAGAAAGCATATGAAAGTATTGTTAGCGGAATAAAAGATAACAACAGGAAATAAACATTCTGGAAGAGAAAAATAAAGAAAAGAATGAAATAACGAGTTGACATTCCAGTAGCGTAGCTAGAATTTTTTTACACAATACAATTTTTTAAGGATTTGTTAAAATTTCAATTTCTTTTCATCATAATTATCTTAAACAACCTTTTTCATTTTTAATTTTTAGCTTATTGTAACATGACATATATGATAAGAAAGAATTTATAATATTAACATTATGCGATTTTCTTCTAATATATATTCTTTATATTGACAATATATATATCAAAAGCATTGATATTGTTATCTTTTAATTCTGTTTCCTTATTTATTTAAAGCCTAATAAATCTATAAGAGATTCAGAAATCCAATTTATAGTATAAAAAATTCAGTAAGAAGAAGTCGTGAATATCTATTACACGTTTGCAAACAAGAAATATAAAAAAAAAATAGTGAAACGAAAATATGAAAATCTAAGATAATACACCGTATGCAATGACGATAATATATCCGATAATGTTATTGTGAATTAATACTGCCGCGTACGGTACGTTGGATATAAGAGATGCAGTTTGTAATATCTGATATCCTAATGTGATATATTCTCTGTCTCTGCATGTGATCCAGGTATGCGGAAACAACGAACGATATAATTCTGCTACACCGCTTCACCATTAGTTTACGATCCCCAAGGGCGCATGAAGGGTCGGTAGCAATGTTTATAAGGCCCGGTAACAGGGAGCTCGCGTAACGTAGCACCCCCTTCAGGCCTTCTCTATTCTGCTAGCAAAAGTTATAATTGCTGTATGTTAACTCGACGACCGGGATAGGTCGCGTTTTTCTGGCACCTCCATTATGTTTTTAATATTAAAATATTCTTCACCCACAATACAGGATTGTGAAATCAAATGTCTGCTTGAAAGAGAAGTTCTCGACAATTCAATATTGAATATCAAAATTAATGCAACTAAAGTTCAGACTAAAAATGGAACGCTTCGTTAACTTGATAAAAGGGATACAACAACAGCATAAAAATTAATATGCTTTCTAATTTGCTTTCGAATCTGCGAACTCATAAAAACGATATTATCATCTTATCGGAAAACTCAATCAAAGAAACATTCTTCACCAATTCTGAGATTTTATTAACTTTAGAAAAAATACAGCTTTCATAAATTGCAATGCTTTTAATAACAGCGTAAATGTATTTCACAAATTATAAATATGTCGCGTATTTTCTTAATAATCGTTACGCCGAGCGTTGCGGAAAATGCGCATAGGTTTGTCATAAATCATAAATGCCGAGCCCAGGGCTTAATAAGTCGGCGTATCGGCGCGGTTTCCCTCTCTTGCTGTATCCTGCGTCCTCTGGTTTCCTACGGACTCAGAGAGGGCTTTCCCAACTACTCCCCGAAGACTATAGATTATTGCAACTTCTGACGCGCAAAGGATGGAATTAAAAACTTCTCCCGCCGACTCCTGTCGGAAGTTACCTGTGGCTGACGGATAAGGATTTAATTGGCTTTGTGTGAGGAAGTTTTAATGAATATATGCGACGCGGTACATTAATGCTTTATTGGCGTATGTTCTCGTTGTCATCACTTCGTCGTCTCAACATGGTACTTTTGCAGGCGGCGCAACCATGCTGTCCAGTATTGCTGCAGAGTGTTGTGGGATACTTCGTACACCGTTGCTGGTGTGCCGCACGTGTAAGCAATCACGAGTAATCCTCGTTTTATCTGAAGAATACGATCATTTTAGGAAAGTAGTTGTCGTTCAATTATATGTTTAGAAAGATTAACAGCAGCTATCTTTATTACGCGAGACATATGATAAACAAATTATGATAGATAAATAAAATGATAGTAAGAAAACAAATTAATTTCCGTAATGAAATAAACTTTTTTATATATCTTTTTTAAATAATATTTTTGATGAGATATTTACCACAAACGGATACAGATTAGAAGCATTGATAGCTCCAATGTACGCAGCGAGTTGTATAGGAGCGTCGTACGTTTGCTTCAAATTCATTTTCTGTCTGTCCGATTTCTTCCAATCGATTACGTAATTTTCGTTCCTACGGGTTTAGTATCTACATATAAGACCATCTTGTATAGAAGATGATTTAAAATTTTATTTCATTCAAAGAATACAGAAATAAAAATAGATATAATTTAAAATCATCTTATACGTACATGTTGTATAAAATATATATAAAATTAATTTAAGGAATCTCTATTTCAGCGAATATATCTTATATATCAACAGAGAAATTAGATCAATTAATGAAACCTGAATAATTCTTGGATATAAGAACTATAAATAATTCATAGATGCAGACTACATCTGAGAAAATTTAATAATATTATATTCAGGATATTATTTAAAAAAAAAATTTTACGTAAAGTTATATCATAATCTTTATTATAAAAATTACTTTATAAATATCGTATATTCAAAATATCTCTTTGGAAAACAAGTTAAAAACGTACCAAGGCGATAGTATCGGAAAATTGTAGATATTTATGAAAAAATATGCAAGAGGTACAAGCACTTGTTCGGCATTTTTCTTTGAATAAAGAAAAAGTATTTGAGAAAATATTTTGATTTAAAATGTTATTTTTCTGATAATTACATTAGTTTTTAAAAAAAGATAATTTCAATTTTTCATAAAATTCAATTTTTCAACATAAAAATATAATTTTTATGTTAAATAAATAAGTTGAAAAAA
>Ga0157363_1004547_pt1 | contig 12808 bp, 7 predicted proteins | sample AttsexASBM1_FD_111477 | JGI IMG/M metagenome (GOLD analysis project Ga0157363, IMG submission 111477) | Fungus gardens microbial communities from leaf cutter ant in Ribeirão Preto, State of São Paulo, Brazil - Atta sexdens ASBM1 | ecosystem: Host-associated > Fungi > Mycelium > Unclassified ...
ATTACTTTGCGGAAATACACACTTTCGGGACTTTCGGGATGAATTCACCTCATGAATATGTCTTTGTTAATGCGAAGTAGTTGTAATGTTAATTCGAAATTTGATTGTCTGAGAAATTCGCGCGGTAGAACTCATATATCACGGTTTGTGGTCACGTTCGACGGACCAATGAATAGAGCACCGCGACACGCGGTTAACTACTGATGAGAAACAGAAATATCAGCATCTGAGACCACTCTCTTTGACCTGTTCTCACTCTCTCTCCAGATGGATCCAAGGCGACCAAAGCGTTCCTTTTCTATCTAGCCAGTGAAATTACGACGAAGTGTAATAAGAGTCTTTTACATCCGTTCCTTTCGGATAAAAAGCGTTCGACGGAACTCATCACTTTCTAACTAGATCTTTTTCCTCATTGTTTTTTTACCTAGCACATTAACAAGTTTTTATATGCTTTTTCTCTATAATTAATGTCTTTTTAATCGTAAATTATTTAATTGTAAATTTATTTAATTTAATATATTTATTTAATTGAAAATTAAATGTTCTTTAATTTTTCCTATTTCTTTTTGTTTGATTGTTTTATTTCTGAATCGTGAACATTTAAAGTTTAATTTGTTCTTTTATACTTTATTTTTGTATTTCTTAAAAATCACTGTGTATTCCATAAATTATAATTGTAATTTTAATTATCCATTCTTACGCATTTGGCATAGACCTGTTCTTAGTGAGACGCTAATTATGGTAATATATGTAAACTATATCGCTATTGTTCGATTCACTATCCGTAAGCTTAGTAATCCCGAAACTTATTTTCACAAACAGCCTACAATCGCGAAGGACAACCTTTTTTTTTTCCGCGCGAAATTTCACTTTGATTGAAATATTGTCACGTAGAGATTATTTCTTAATCGACACGACGATACGCGGTTTTCTATAACTGCTTATTTACGCAGTGAGTAATTATAATGTTCTTGCGAAGATGATAAACGGAAGGAAAATTTCTTTTTCTGATATCTGGAATATATTCCATTAGTTATATTTTTAGTTATGTTTTTATCTAATAAGATATATGTCTATAACTATAAATATGTATCTAGTAGAATCAAATATAAGTAAATGTATAAAAATTAAAAATCAATTTTTATAAATTTTTGATATATTATTTTTATTATATATATATATAATTTTTATTATTATTATTAAATTTTTGATTTTTATATTTTATTCGATTTGATATATTTTATTGATATATTCGTGAATCATTGATTCGAGTTTTTATTAAATTATATAATAATTTATATTATATAATTTTTAAATAATTTATGCTAGTATTGTAAATATCAAAAAGTTTTCATATTTTCATATCGCTATCAAATTAACAAGAAAATACATTTATATTTTTTTTTTATTACTTTCAACTCAAACCTCGTAATTTGCTATATAACAACGTGATATAATGAATAATGAAACGTCATACATAAATTTGAAGTCATTGCCAAGGCACACTCTACACCACTTTGTGCCATTACTATGCTATTTCTGTGTCATTTACGCAATTACATCTCACGGTCTTTTACCATATTTACATTCCGCGCCTGCGGCTTGGAATAGAATAGTTGACGTGAATGACCAGCGAATGTTTTTTTTTTCACAAAAATAATAAAAAAATCTTATATTTATTTTTCATAAATATTAGAAGTACATTCTCGAATTTTGTGATGGCTAATATCAATTTTTTAAAAATTCGCAATTATTATTTCTATTTAATATCACGCTATAATTATTAATAAGAAGAAAACAATAATTACAGAACTCTTGATGTTAAAATAAAAATATTAACAATTTATGCACTGAATACAATAACGCAATCTCATTAGCCTATTTTATTTGTAATTTTTATTATAATTATCAATTAAATAATTTTATGAAAAATTTACCAGCATATAAGAGGTCTTGAGTTAAAAATCAATATAAATACAAAAAAGAATAAAAAATTAAAGATAAGGAAATGTTTGAGCATTTTTTGTTACTTCGACAGAATATAATACCGACTATAGTTGTCCCTAGATTCTCTTTTATCTTATACAAGATGTCAGCACGCATTGTGGTATTTGTGGCAGTAGTACGTGGTGATAGAATGTGATGTGACAGTATGGAGTCGTGCAGGTGGAGTAGTGTGCCAACATGGCTACAACCGACGCAGATGACTGCGAGCGAATACTAAGACTGCGTTTTGTTGTTCATTGTAAGTACTGAAAGTCTAGTATACATAATGTGAATTATAGATTTTCAGTACTCGCAATGAATAACGAAACGTATTCTTTTAATGCCGCTATTGATTAAATCCAGTGTTTGCAAAAATAATTTCGTTTGTTATTTCAAGGTTGAGAAATTCAATTTATTTATTTTATTAAGAAGAATGTAACTGTACTTCATCGTGATAGCGATAGCCGTAAACAGGAGTTAATCACGTTTACTCTGCTGATATTATTGTGTATACTTCTGTATTTCATCGTCTTGCGTTTGAAAGAAATCTGGAACCAGTGTTTATCAAAATACATTCACAATGACAGACTCAGAGAAACTCTTCGCTTGCTCCACACCAGGCTGCAATATGGTATGTGATAATTATTATCTCTTTTACTGAAAAAAAAAAACTTATTTCGAGGTTACAAAAAACTATAATAATGTGAGAAACAACAGAATCAGTTTTTATTTACAGAGCTTTACAAATGAGGATCAATTAACAGTACACAAAAAGAAACATGACATGATGCTAAATCTTAATAATAATTCTAAGAGTGCTGGATTCGTTGGTAAGATATCACTTGAATAATTTGATTCATTTATTGTCAAAGATAGAAATGTGCTGAAAGATTAATCAATATGTAGCAGATCAAACTCCAACACCAACAAGGTTTTTGAAGAATTGCGAGGAAGTGGGTTTATTTCAAGATCTGCAAAACGTAGTCAATCCTTTCGAAGAGACATTTCGAAGGGCTGTTGAGGCTGGAAATACTGGCACGCTTATAGTATCAGAGGTAAGATAAGAAAATCACATATATTGTCTCAAATAATTCATAAAATTTGTAATGTTTATTTATAAGTGCATTATTTTTATAAAAGGTATCATTCAACATTGGTTCACTTTTTCATTTAGGCTGGAATAACAGATGATACGCTACATACTCCTCATATTTTTCCCTATATATCAGATGTATTGCCTGCAAATAGTCAAATTCTTTCCGAAGACAACGTCGAAGTCCCTCTTGCCGAAAAAGACGAAGAGAAGGAAAGCGCTATAAAGACTGATGAATGTAACAGTATTAAATTAAGTACAAACGAGACGCAGGAACTGATGAAAGATTCGACTGTCACGTCTGCGAAAGGTGATACTCTCCCAGCGGATATTATTGCTTCAAATACAAATATACCTATAGCGCCTAAGCTTTCACCGACACAACCTACGTCTCACTTGTAAGAATGCCCCGTTTATTGTTATACAATTAGCCTGTGTATTTCATCGTAATAAGTCTTAATTTCTCTTATTTTTAATTCAGTATATTTTCTTTCGTTTGTATGATTTTTAATTATTTTCTATGATATAATTTACACATAATTAATTCTTTAATTTAGACGGTTATTTTTAGATATAATAATCAAACAAGCTTTTGTTGGATTATTTTGTGCAAGATAATTAATACGTGTTCCTTAATATAAAAACATTTGGAGCTACTATCTATATATATACGATGAAATCTTATATATAGTCTATATGTACTGTTGATACATTTAGAACATCTTTTTTTTTGCTAAGATCTATTAATGGTGAAGAAGTGCAGTTGTTACTGAAAACCGCGGATGGTAAATTAATGCAATTGTGTGCGACACCAGTATCGGAGCCTTCTAATATATCGAACGTTAATACTGAACAGCAAACCGTTATTATCAAAACTGAACCAGCTCTGCGATGCGCAATGAAACTGGAGCCCAAGAAAACCGTGATCTCAAGATTATCATTAGCAAAAATGGTAACATCTGATTACATCAATAATTTACGTTTCAAGATAAATTTTTTAAAATCCCGTTACAGAAGCTGAAACAATCCCTGTCTAAGAACGCGCAGAATCAAAAGGCGACTGAAGATTATGCGAAAATGGATATGATTGCTGCTTCGAAAAAGGAGGGAATCAAGAAAACGATCGATCAGCTTAAGAAAAAAGACATTCTTGAGCGCAATCGTGCCAGTTCTATGCGTGCAAGGGCCAAAAGAAAAGAGTGGATTCAAGAACTTCAAAGAACAGTAACTAACGTAAATGAGGCAAACACGGCTTTGCAGATGGAGGTGAAAACTTTACGCAAGGAAGTTGCGAGATTGAAAGCTCTTTTGTTGGCTCATAAAGATTGTCCGATCACAAAGGCGATGCAAAAAGGCAAGTTATTAATTTAAATATTTATTAATATTATGTGATCACCATCATGAATGTTAAGTCTTTACATTCGTAAAGTTGTTTTATTTTCTAAATGTCTCACTTTTATTGCTCTGCTCGTGTAACCTGATTAAAAAAGATTGAATTGGAGTGATCTATTGCTGTATTTTAATATTTTGTTTTTATTTTGACATACAGAAAGAATATACTCGGGCAATAATTTTGTTGCAATTGATCTTTTGAATTTTATAGGAATAATTCTTGGACCCAAATTAATATCAGTAGATAATCCGGAGATACTTACGGTGCCGATATCGACCAATGGCGTCCCTGTAAAACGATCAGTCTCTTATACAACGGAGATCCCGAGTGTGTCGACGAAAAAATCAATCATGTCAATTAAGAATCCGGTGATACTTCCGAAGATGGATTGCGGCACTGCGAATCTCGCGATTCCGAATGCAACGATCATAAAAACTCTACCGGCATTGAAGATCGTGGGTGTCAATCAATTTATACCAGAGAAGTCGGAGGGAACGAAACAGATACTGATCGTGCAAAATCAACCGAGAAAATTGTGCGAGGCTACATCTAGACAGATTATTCAGATAAATCCGAATTACGAGGTAGAAAATGCGGCATCCAAGAGTACGGGAACATAATTAATCGTCCTTAAAACTTTCGTACATTTGTAATTCAAATGTGGAAGTTCTTGTGGTTAAGACGATCAGCGAATAGACGAATGAATCGATTCTATGAGCTATGCAATACGTTATCGTGCAATAGAGCAAGTTGTATGACGTTAACGAAAATAATTACAAAATCTACACGTCTTCTATTTTTATCTTCCATAATAAATTCGATAATATTTTTGTGTCATTTTAATGATTTGACGAGCAATTGTTTACCTTAAACCATCGCAGACGCAATCTTAATATAGAGGAATGTAGAGTAATACAGGGAATACTATTTTTTTATATTATTTATTGTGTTTATAATAAAACAGATTTTTATTGAGATACGATTCATTTTATCCTCTCGTCAGTGTAAATTATATCTTACAAATTCTCTTCCTCAAAAAGATATTACCTATAAAAATATAAATCAAGTTTTATTCATAAATTTATATAACATATATTTATGTGATATAATCAATTAATGTTCATTTTAACACTAATTAAATAAATTTAATTCTGTTTATAAAAATCTTGTTTATCTTGTTAAATTGTTAATGACATATGAATATAAATTAACGATTAATAATAGCGATAATAAGGATTGATTATTAAATATTATTATTATATTATTATAATAAATTCAAATTGAAGAATAAACAGCCTGCATTGATCCAGCCATATGTTTTCGATATTTAGCAGACGAAAGGCATCCAATGTATCCAGTCCCACGATGATTCTGTGACCCTCGGGCCCTTATCAGTTCTCCGTCCAGTCGTCTAACAAACTCTACACCGGACAGGAGAATGATAAGGGGCTTTGGGCACGCATTGCTTCAAACACGGGAAATGGTTATCGAAAGATGGAATTCCGTTCTGACATTCCATGCGTGTTGCTCGAGATATCTGAAAAAGATCCAAGCGATTAATTACTTCGTCATAAAAAAAAACTCGATAAAATCATAACGGAAAAAAATGTTATTGTATTTGAGGGGCAGTTGTAGGGACAGTTACTTCGAAAATAATGTTTCTATGTCACTTATATAATATTTTTATGATGCACGCGTAATAAAATATCTTTCAATCGGAAATGCATAAGCTGAAATCTGTTGCTAATGTTATAATCGGATTCAAAATGTTCGCGTCAAGTGTTTGCACCCTCAAGAATATCTCAATTTTACTGTTCATGAAGAGTCTCTTTCGTAATCTATCTGCCTGCAAAGTATATTTGACCCGATTGCCGAGACACGTGGCATTATGCCTGTATCGCGCGCGTCGACTTCCTTCAATCGGGCATTACGTCAGAAGAGCGAGGATTGTTCGAATTGTTCGGGGCAATCGGGCAGAGATAAGCGTGTCAACAAAGAATAATCGTCTTTTTCGAACAAATACAAGATTTCCGCTCCTTCACGAATCGGAGTGAGTCACATTCGAGGACACAACGGGACGTGTGAGGCATCCTGCAGGCTTGGTATGCTCTCGGTTACTCAATAAACTCTGTCAACTGCTTTCTCGTGTCGATAACAGACATCGATAACAGACAGCGACCGGTTGGATACAGTACGCGTCCCTGTTCTCTCCCCCGATTTCGCCGATGTTTCCTTAACCTTCGTCCTCTGCGATGAATCAATCCTGCCTAAGCATGTGTAGAGAGCGAAAGCGTTTATGAATAATGCTTCAAATAAAGGACTTCAAATAATGGTTCAAATAAAGGACTTTTTTTTTTTTTTTTGGGAGCAAACGCTAGAAACTATTGTATTTACGTATATATAATAATTTCAGTTAACATTAAGTTTGGGATATTGGGCTATAAAATATTAAAGTATGATTGAAAAAAATAAACATCATCTATCAAGCGACCCACAAACCCTGTTTTTATCCGAGTTAATCTGCTTAAATAAAACACGTTTCGCAAATAAAATCGCAAATAAATCTGTGGTTTAAAAATCCATTTTCTATCTTCATAATATTTTATGTCATTTTATAACATTCCTAGATCAAGTGATTTAAGAATAATATTATGCTGTCGCTAAATAAATAATTATATAATTATATGCATAGAAAACCTATTGCTTTTAAAAGTACAAATTTTCGCTTAAAAATACAATTGAATAAAATAATTCGATATGAAATAAAACTAAAATGAAGCGTTATTATGTAAAAGTTATTATGTAAAAAAGAATATTAATCTCAGAATTGGTTAGACCAATCGGTTAGACCAGATTGTCTAAATTTGATACTTTTAACATTTGAATCTGTTAGTGACTAGATAAATCTAATCAAAGTCTGGCCATAACAAGAACCGATATATATTTTTCATCAAAATCGTGCGAGTGAGAAAAGATATGTTTTATCTCGCTGCGCAGCAATGTGAGAAAGAAAAAGATATGTGCTATCTCGCTTTGACTAACGCGATTTGACGAAAAATGTTGGACCAATCATAGGTTATCTCATGGTCAGACTTTGATTAAAGGGTCTTTACATCTCTACTAGTGAAAGGATATAATTCTGTCATGACAATCCATCAATCGGCCAATAAGATAATCCACGCGATTGAGAAAATAAGGGAAAAAGAAAGAAGAAAATAAGAGAAAAAACGAAAGTATTCTCAATTTCTGAAAGCTTCAGATATTTTTACTGAGTAATAATATCGTCAATTTTCGATAGTAACATTCTGAAAGATTTCAAATAATGACTCTTGACATTTCTATAAAATGATATTCATGTTATTTTTATAAATAATTTATAAATAATTAATAATTCTTACTTGAGTACTACCCATTAAATCCTATCGATATCATCCTTTCGAAAATGCTGAAATTTCGTAACTCATTTCTTTAGTTATTCACATCGGAATTTTATGTAGAATCGGTAACTGTCGGTCGCGAAACTATAAACACGCAAGTTCAAAGCTTCCTCGCAAGGATGTGGTTTGCGTTCGATCATTCGTAGAATTCTTGGCGTCGATTCGTCTTGCCAGCCCGCTCAATCGACGCATGTACGGAAATAGCACCGAGAGAGCAGAGAGAGCAGGTGCTCAATCCTATGGCCCTGCTACTTCGAGATCGTGCTGAACCGTACGACTATTACACAACACGAGACTTCCCAACCTTGGACCGAGAGCTTTTCTCGTCGTGAACGATTGATAAATTATAAGAAAATTTTGTGGATATAATTTAATAATTTTTAGATTACGATATTATTTATTAACGTTTACTAATATATGATTGTTCTTATATTCTGAATATTAAATGATATTGTTTCGGCTCTTCTTATTTGTTATATATTTAATTTTATTTACTAATATTTTTTAATGAGCAATATAAATTTAATAGAACGGAAATTAGAATTAAATGAGGCGTCATTTCATTGAAATAGCAATTCGCAAATCATAATAATTAATTTAACGCTGCAAAATGCGTCCAGTAAACTAATCCTCAATTTTTAGGAAAAAATTTGATATTGATAGAAATTTCTCTACTCGAAATCGACTTAAATTATTAAAATACTGCAAGATCTCTATTTGAGATTTTTTACTTGCATTAATTTCAAATGTACAGAGATATCTATTCCTGTGTTAGTATATCCGTATGGATGTTATTCATATTAAATGAACGCGCCAGAGTTTACATTAAATATTAAAGACCTAATTCGACTAACGAGTCAACTGTCCAGTTAACTACAGACACAAGTTTCTCGTAATTGTATTTTGGCACGTTAACGAGCGAAAATATTTCTAATAAAATAAATGAAAATAAACGAAATCTTAATTAGTTCAGCTGTGACAGGCAACGTTACTTTTATGATTGTTTCGATTAAAGGTAATGCAATGTCGCGCTCTAGAAAATAAATCGATTAACCGTTACGAATTTTCAATAGAAAGGACGATCAATCACCATCGCTGAGCATCAAGTCCCTGATATCTCGCGATTATCCGGTATACAGACGGGTGGAACGTTCGGCGCGAGATTTGCCCTGAAATTCGCTTCTTAAATTCTTGTTAGCGGAACATAGTTCTCCGGCCACGGTCGCGGATTCCATTTACTGATTGGATATGGCATCAGTTATTCATCGCTGTTAGTCGAAGGAGAGAACGAGAGAGAGAGAGAGAGAGAGAGAGAGGAGCACGTGCGGCCGTTATAAATACGGCGGATTTCCCGTCGGTATGCCGCTGCATTTGGAAATTCTCGACGGGCCTCCCCCTCAAACGTTCTCCCATCCTTTCCATTACATCGCTCGCGCACGTCCATAGTTGATCGTCGCACTATCAATAAAAAAACAGACCTCCCGTGTAATTCTCTCATATACACGGCAGCTTAGAAAGATGTTGCCAAACTTGGAAAAGTATTCTCCTCACGCTAAAACCGAAGAAAAGTTGCGCAATAACTAATACATCGGCCTTATGGCACATCAAAATTCCCCAGCGATTTTCAACCCTCGATTTCTTACAAAAATTCTGATATGATAAATTCACGATGATAGTTTCTAAGAAATACGAATAAGAAATATCACGAATAAGATATAAAGAGAACGATTCTCTCATTTAATTTAGTTTGTTGATCGCGAAAATAATTATATCAATGATTTTTTTCACGATCTTTGCAATTACATTATGTCTCGTTTTTATCGTAAAAAGATGGAGATTGACCGAAAGGGTATTCTATTTTAATCAAATAGATAATACACGAAAAAAATTATTTTACTGAAATATTTAAAACAATTAGATCTGAAAATAATTGAATACCAAATTAATTATATGTAGAATACTCAAGCTCGTTGCCGTTGCCAGAATATAAAATATACTTTTTTGCAGATTATACTTGAATGTCCTAATTATTTTGATGATCCACCAAAATTAGTTTTAGATCTGTATCTAGTTAAATTTTTAGACATTTCAGTAAAATCGTTCTTTCTGTGTAAATTAAAATTTTCGGATTATTTTTAGATTCATTGAAAGTCGAAATTGAGACATACTTGATACTTGGAAGAAGAAGATCAAAAAGGAGAACGCGAAATCGAGTTGCTATTATGTTTATAATCTTTGAGATACATATCAACGCAATAAACACATTCACAGGGCAATATGACGAAGATAAACTCAGGAAATACGAGCGTATGATTCTGTGCTTCTGAGAAGAACAATATGTGGTTTGATGAGTCGTAAGATATACGTCTGTGTTCCTTTGACATTTTTAAATTTGATTTAAATTTGATTCAGACATTATTGCGGACGTTTTTTATTACGATTTTCCTGTCATAATTAAATCCTAATTCTAATCAAATTAAAAAAGCTGGAAATTCGAATAAATTTCACGCGTAAATCAGGTTAAAGAACAAAGTGAGTTCCGGAAATAAATATGTCTCAACAGATAATTTCTCGTTAACGTAATTATTCTCATCTTTCCTTCCATGATTTATTGCGCTCTCCATTTGAACTAATATGAAGATAAGTTGTTCAAAATAAGTTGTTCAAGTATCGAAGGGATAAAGAATTCTTATAGAATTTTAATGTTGGAGGTAGTGATCAATTATTTATTTTAAGAACATTGTTGTTTAATGCTTTCTTAGAAAGCATTAAGCAATAATGAAGAAAGTTGTTTAAAGCGTTCTATCTCTTTTAATACTAAAAATAAGTAATTTAACAAAATGAAAAAATTATGAAAAAATATTTTTCTAAATTGTATTTGTAAGTAACATAAAAAATGTTTGATGGTGATTTAAAATTTAAATAAAAATTATTTCAATAAAAAGTAAATATACATGTTTTAAAAATAATTAAGATAAATGAGAAAATTTTCATTTAAACTTCAAAATTGTATCGTTAAATACAAATATTGATCTCTCTCTTTTATTTAACTTTCGTATATATATATAACATTCATTTTTATACATTTTTACGAGTTATATACATTTCCAATTCCAGTCATTTTTTACAGAGACTATACATATATACCTGAAATCTTTAAATTGGATTTCTGCAAGGAAAGAAGTGAGGCGTACAAAGTGTTGTTTCACGATTGAAAGGGATGGAGTAAATCCGACGACTATTGTCCCAGCCGAGAAATGGTCAGTTACACGCGCAACGATGCTGACGTACATCGGATACGATCGGCGTCGCGGGTAGAGTCACATGGGCGCGCGCGACCGACGACAGCGAGAAACAAGGACCGGCGGAGTCGATCGATCTGTTCACCGCCGAAAATACACGCGCACACGTACGGTGGCGAGTATCCCACATTTTCTGTGCCGGGGCTGCGCGATACAAAACGCGGAAACTGCACGCACAGTGGTCCAGAGAGCGGTGGCTGACTGAAAGAGGGAGGGAGGGAGGGAGGGAGGGAGGGAGGGAGGGAAGGAGAGAGAGAGAGAGAGAGAGAGAGAGAGACAGAAAGACAAAGAGAACGGAGGGAAGTACATAGCAGTAGAGGGCTTGCGGAAATTGTAGCCGTGCGGTGATTCTGGGCGATTCCGAGAGATGAGAGTAAAGGCTATGGCACACAAAAAACATAAGCAATAAGCGAAATTGGCTATAGTAAGAGACCATAGGGCAAACAACCTCTAGATCAGACCGAAAATAGTTGATTTGCTTACCGCTTATTGTCTACTCTGCAACAGCCGTAAAATCAAAATTGATCAATTGTAGTCATCTTCTCTCTGAATTATTTGGAATGAATTTCACTCTCTTTTTCAAGAGTGGCAGAATTTTCATTCCTTTGGAGTCACGTTCGAAAGAATTTAAAGAGTTTCTCGCATTACGATTGTGGTCAATTTTTACGGCTTATTGCAGAGAGTGGGCATATATCTTACTTTAAATTTTTTTTTTGTGTGCCATAGCCTTGAGTTTGGAGCTCGTCGAATTGCGGCAATGCGCGAACTCGATCTCGGCGACTCTCGTGCGATGACCCGCGCCACGCACGTTGCCTGTCGTCATTCGGACGCCCGCAAATAACGAGACGCCTTGCGAATAGCTTTACACCGACGCTCCCCGCTCTCGTTCACGGCCTTTTCACGGTCTCTCACTGTGCCGCGTACGCGTGCGCCACTGATAAAGTTATCAGGTCGAGAGTCTGAATCCTTTTATGCCGAAGAATGCGTTCGTTCGCAATCCAATTTCTACCGGAATACTGAAATATCGATGTTCTCGCGCGACCGTTTATCGGCCGCTTTTCGTTTCTCGATGTTCGTCGAAACGGAAATGAATTTTGAAAAATCTACGGGGATTCGTGATCCTATAGAGAATCTTTCTCTTCATAGCAAGAAGTTCTTTTCAGCTTAATTTTTTTTACACCGTTCATTTTTTCTCTTTTTTTTCCTTTAACGTGAGGAGAACAAAAGAAAAGATGAACCGCGTCCAATGCGAAACATATGAAAGATTATCTGCAGGATGACGAAGCCTAAAAAAACAGACTCAAGGATAAACACGATCAGAGAAATTCATTTGACGAATTTCTGGTCTGTACGTATTTTGAAATTATTCGGAATGGAATTTCAATAGGAATTATTCAATTATTCCCTAGATTTCTATTGTGTTTTCCGGGAAAAACGTAATAATTCCAATCAGAATTCATTCCGAACATTCCATAATACGTGCTCTGTTTCGACTTCACGTCGCATTTATGAGAATTGTTGCCACGACAACTAGATCCTCTTAGATCTCAATTCGAGAAAAGAATGAAGTCGGTTAAAAAAAGTAAGAATAAATCGG
>Ga0157363_1004549_pt1 | contig 12805 bp, 5 predicted proteins | sample AttsexASBM1_FD_111477 | JGI IMG/M metagenome (GOLD analysis project Ga0157363, IMG submission 111477) | Fungus gardens microbial communities from leaf cutter ant in Ribeirão Preto, State of São Paulo, Brazil - Atta sexdens ASBM1 | ecosystem: Host-associated > Fungi > Mycelium > Unclassified ...
ACGAAGAGAATTTTCTTTTAAAATTTATCCCGAAAATATGGTAATTATGACACAATGATAAAATCTTAAAGATTTTTACCATGCACTCTAGTAAAATTGATCAAATTTATTTTATGTACTTATTTTATGTAATTTTATTAACAAATGAAAAAAATTTACATTAAAATATTCTTTGAAGTACAATATTGTTCCACGACTGTCATATTTTCAGGGTAAATTTTAAGAAAAAATTCTTTCCATATAGATAGTAATTGTAGAGAATCTAAATCTTCGCATCTGAAAGACTCGGAATATGGAAGTAATATTATACTTTCAGTACATGCAAGAGAAAAAAGGAAAAGAATTAAATTGCAACAATATTCTTTAACTGGGCAAAATAACTGCGTAACTCCTCTAAACGTACGCGTTTGGTGTAACTACTTATATAAAACTCACGTAAAAAATGCAAATGTTACGCAAACGCAAGTAGCTGCAATCATGTATTACGAGTGCAGATGGCCTTAATGGATTAAGAGCATCCCTAGAGCAATCGTATCTGAAGGGATCGCATGTCGGCGTATCGATTGCTCATTGGCTATGCATCGCGTTATGCTGCGGTTATCGCGAGCGATGGAAAATAGCCGTGATATAATCCGTTGCAACGTTGATTTTAACCGGGGCATATATACACATACTCCCGCAAACACACGTGTGCGCGTACCTGAAATATAATAATAACGATGGAGCGAACTTCTGGAAGCTCAGCGCATTTAGTCGCGTCGAACTCGTTCGCGGATGCAACAGCGAAAGGCCGCAAGCATTCTCGACGGCCAGTGTTCGGAATTTGGCTAATAATCCGTCGCAAATTCCGGAAATTTCGTTACCACGCTGGCGACGGATATATATATATATATATATATATATATATATATGTGTGTGTATGCAAAACGTATTACGAAAGTTAATCCCTCGATCAACATTGAGATGGCCACAATGCGAAATCGGCGAGAATATGGAGGATGCACAAGAGCAATTCGGTCGCGTATTCGCGCCACACAGCTCGCGGATGTAATAATCGTCTCGCGGTTTCGCGTTACACGACGCATCATATCCACCCGCGTTCGAAACTTCCGGTAATGAGCACTTTCAAGTGATCCGCTCTATTGCACGAACAAGAAGCAGGATTAAATGCTACAACCACGACGAGCGTGACGTCATTTCGTCTCTATTCAATCAGTACTTACTCCCCCTCCGTGCAGCGTAATCCTTTCATCTCCCGATTCGAATTACAACGCTGGAGTTAATTCCGGCATATTGGCCCGCGCTCTGATTGCGGAATTAGTCTTAAACGTGAACGGATGACTAATACTGCTATTTACATCGAAATTGCAAAATACTTAAACGTTTACTCGTCGCTTACATTCTATAATAATGTATTTTCTTGTCTTGTATCAACGCAATTAACAATTAGGATTATGTTTCAGGATAATTAAAAAAGTGGAACGACGATAATCAGACTCCAGGGAATCGCGGTGTAGATGATGAGCAGTTATTAAACTACAAATACATTAATTTCGCAAATTATATAAGAATTAAATGACGTCATTCGATTCTTACGTAAGATCGAAGAACCTAAAAAGGATTCTGAAAAGAATTGATCTGTTATCGAAAAATTTATTTTTCTATATAAGGTTTATTTCATTTTTGCATGTATTTTTATCAATTGTGTTCTATTATTTTATATTTATCTACAGCTGAATAAAAGAATTTAAGTGAGTATGTGTGTGTGTGTGAGAGAGAGAGAGAGAGAGAGAGAGAGAGAGAGAGAATTAGCTGGTCGAAGTTGCTTGAAAACTAACAAGACGCGAATATGAAACGTGTGGTATTTTGCGAAATTTATTGGTGTGTTCATGGTCGAATCCAGTTGCCTGGAAGTCGAGTTCTTACGACCTAACTTACGTACTGCTAAACTTAACTTGAGAAACACAGACGACAGATCGGGTCGACATAAAAATCGTCGCCAAGTTTCATGGTATAACTCACCGGATAAGCTGCGGGCATCCAGGCTAAGTGAAATGGACGGCGCGAACAAATATCCGAAAACATTTTCCGCTTTATGGTTTACCGACGACTAACTTCGGTTTCCCACCCTCATGACAATTCGCGGGAGCGGGATAACCGGTAGGGTTTTCGAGTTTCGAAGCTATTAATCTCTGGGTCCCCACAATATAACCGAACAAGTAAATGGTGACGAGAACATGTCCTATTCTATATATATTTCTATTCTATATATCTTCTTATTCATAAATCATTTTACTAACATCGTAATATAATCTTGAGATCTAAATTTCATTGATAGAGAAGAGTGAAAGAATTGTGAATATACTAAGAGAAAAATGAAAAAAAGCCTTCTTTAATATTATATTATAATAGTATAGTTTGCGTTGTTTATCTTACATTTACAATTCCTCCACTTTTCCTTATACCTTATAAATAAATTCTCCCCTTCGTGATTTCATCGATTTAATTTTATGTTTGTGATGAAAATGTCGGTAGATATAAGATAAATTTAACTACAGAAATTTACAGCATTAATATTATCAAGTTTTTGTTTGATCATTGAAGCTAATATATGACAATATATAGATTTGCTACGTCTCCTGTCATCGATTTTATTAATTTTAAATGCAAATTGGATTTTTTATTCAATGCGTACAGTATTTCTAAAAAGTGATATCTAAACATAGGCATGTTATTTTACTTTACTCGATATCAATCTGTCTCTGACGAAAACGCATATCACTTGCATATAAAAAAAAATTTGCGAATTTATGTTTACTTTTACCTTCAATATTTTTCCAAACTAGTTCGATACATTCTCGTGTGTTGTCGCACTTTTTTGAAGGTATGTTGCAAACACATTCTGCCAATTAGCGCTTTGCGATGTTATTCTCTCCTATCGGTTACCTCCACTGTGATTATTTACGAGTTTCTGGCAAACATATATATGGATCATATTGAAAACCTAATGGCATTATCGATACTGCGGGTAACCGAAGATTCATCACGCGTTGAAATGGATATGGAATGATGAGTGTCGGAAAAAAAAGGTGATACGATATGAATTATTCGGCATGCACGGAGTGTCATCTGTCAAGAATACCTCGATGTCCGGTCTCTTTACCGCTCGGTGCGTGCTCACGCATGAATGTTCCCATATTTGTTAATTGCTATTGGATTTTGGCAAACGAAATTTGGTAAATTTTCTGGGCTAAATATCGAATTTCCACGAAGTTTGCGTTAATGGCAGCGATGTACATATGGAAGCTCGAAAACGAAATTCACCAAAAAGAGCGAACGTTTTTCGCAGCTCTTGTTATTTTTCTTCCTTTCTCTTTTTTTTTATTTTGCAAAAGTTTCGCAAAAACAGCTTGCTAATGACAATTCTCGGTGAAAGCAAAGGATATTAAATTCCGCAAAATTTTATTTTTTACTCAACGGTGAATATGCGAGAAAACGCACTCAATGTGCATTTTTGGTAATTACATATTTCTTTAAAGAACATTAAGTTAATTTTTTCGCTGCAAAGAGACTGGATGATTGACCTAATTATAGAATTATTTAATTTCGAAAATTGTACGGTCATCAAATAAAATTATAATTTGTAAGCGTAGAAAATACTCAGCCATTTTCCATTGAGTTTGTAAATAAAAATTTAATTAGCTTTTATTGGCAAAGTATGCAATGAAAAATATTTATAAATTGCTACATATGATAGCAATGAACTTCTATGAGACAGACATGAAAAAAATAGCTATAATTTTTGTAAAAAGAGAGATAATAGAAACAGAAATGAACTGTTAGCTGCACAATTCTCCACTTAATGATATTGAAATATGAGGATTCCATAATTAACGCTTTGCTGTTAATTAAACTCTTTAATGAGGTAACATGATTAAAGTCTGCTGATAACGAGATTTGATGTATATTGAATCGACATTAAATTCTTGCGTTTCACTTCACGTTTTCAGTTTAAACGATTTTTTTGAACGACATATGATAATCTCTCGTAATTACAATTACTTTCATATTAAAGATCGTGACTATCATTAAAATAAGATAATATAATGAAATATTTAAATGTACTACAATTTGGTATATTTTTTATATTAGTCAGTGTTTGAAATAGAGAAGAATACTGTAACGCGATCATAAATATGAATTCTAGTGAGTTCGCTTTTGTTATATGAATAATATGACTTTAATAATAATATTTCACCTTTTGTAATATTATACAACGAAAACGTAAAAAATTATTCTAGTATAAAATTAATAGATATTATTAAGATAGAGCTAATTTTTTATTGTACTCTTCCTAATATAGCAAGAAAAATTTTGTACAAAGTTTTAACAAAGTCGACGTTTAAACAAAAGTCGCGCTTCGCGTAATAAAACGCTGCTGAGCGGACAGATACATTTTCGCTGAATCGAGGGAAGGCTCGTGTGGAACATGTTAATCTATTTAGCAACTTCGTTGGTAGTTTAGTGAAAAGAGACATGAAAAAGGAGACAATAACACCCGTTACTCCCGCCATTATTACACGGTCGACTTGGTAATTATACGTGGTACACTCTCGCTTTATGTTTAAGCGAGTAAGAATGAAATTTTGATGAATCTCTTCCTATGCGCGCGCGCAGAAATGGCCGTCGCAAATTGAATTCAGACGGGACACAGAGACGGGACTTCGTAAAAGTGCCGTTCCGGAAAAACATCGAATACGTTATTTCCATTGGGGCGCGGTTAAGCCATATCGAATGAATTTTATACAGGGATGGCACTCCCTGGCAACTTTTAGGATTATAATCCTTGCGGACTTAACTTAACAAGCTTTGTAACGAAAAAAAAAAAATAGAGGACATGAATCTGTAGATAATAATATTTGTTCTAACATTATAATCCTTAAGATAGAAATGTAGCAAATAATTTTATTTCAAGATATATTATCAATTAATATTGAACAATTTTCAATAATTTCCATGTTAAATCTCTCGTTAAATAAAGTTCCCGCATTGCGATGTTATTAAAGAGGAAAGATTTTATATTTTGTCATCGTATATTCCCAAAATTTCAATCGATTGAAAAATGTTTTAATAGTATTACTTTTATCATGAAAATTACTTGTTAAGTTTGACCGATTGAAATATCAGTCAATATTTATCAGTTCTCATAAATCGTTCTTTAATATTCGTCACACGCACCCTATTTACATATAGAAATGATGATAATCCCAGAATAACTTGTCGGATACATCGGATGCAGAAGATTGACGTCGCATCGCTTGCTGCACCTGTGCATCGGAACCTCTCCGTCATCATTACTTTACGCAACAAAGCGCAAACGGCAAAGCGGGAACAGTAATCGGAGAAGATCCCGTATATACGAAAACGTCAGACACGATAGAGATGCGAACTTGTGTACACAATGACGCTGGAGGCGTAACAAAACACGAGGTTTGCTTCGAAATTCGAAAGTTACAGTAGTGATCGTGCTGTCAATTATGATCCGCGCGCAGTACAACAAAAACAAAGGAAAAAAAAAACAATCCAGATCGATAGAAATAACTGAGAAATGTTAGCATTCCTAGCTTTACAATTTTCAATATGATCTGTTGACGGTAAGCTTCAGCGATCTCTGAAAAGGTGGAAAGGGTGCTCATAATAAAACGTAAAATAGGAGCAAATTAAAACCGGAAAAGAATACGCCGTTGCCTTAATTTTTTACCAAGCGACAAATTGTCTTCTGCTTTTTACTATACGAAAGAGTCGCATTCGTACCTAAATTACATACCCGCGCGAAAAGAGAGAAAAATCTGACCCAAATGATACAAACGCCCATATCGTTTGTACGAACATAAGCGTGATTGCTGAGGTGAAATTTAATTATTGAACTACTATTATTGAAGTTAGAGAGAGATAAATGAACTGTGTGAAATAAACGTATCAGATTGAACGGAATCAGTGAGAAAAAGTGCATTTAAAACCTTTCAAAGTAAAAGGATTTTATCAGTAGTAATTTGCAGAAACATAGAAAAATTCGAAAAAAATATTTTTCAAAATTGACATTTTTATAATTAAATGCTCTAAAATTGTGATCCATTTTTATTAAAATAAAACAGTTGCAGTATAGTTCGGAATAATAGCATTTTTGCTAAATTATTTTATTCTACTTCGGAGAAATATCTATTGGAGAAATAATAATAATTAAATATTCCATATTTACAAAAATGTAAAATAAATTTTACAAATACAATGTTGTTCAATTTTTGGTAATGGGAAATCCCTATGGGATTTTAAGTTATTACTATAGAATTTTGCGAGAAAAAGCGGTTTCGCGCAACTAAAAGCTAGAAGTAAGCGGATTCTTGTCCTTGTAATTAAAGAGCGCTCATAAAGGCGAATCACATCGTAATTCCAACCTCCTCAATCTAACCGAATGAAGTACCTACAGGTTAACCGAATAGTCACTTTAATTACAGCTCTCGACACATAAAGATTCAAAATCTAGGTCGCTACGTGGCGCATTTTTACAATAAAAAATATTATTAAATCTTTTTTTATAAACACAGAAAATAGAGAAAGAGTAGGAATATGAAATAGAGCGGGAATTGTCGAGATATAATTTTGTATATCCTTCTTAGAGAAAGATTTTTAATGCGTATGATAATTTGTATAATTTACATTTATACTATTGAAATGCGTATAAAATTTGAAATATAAATAAACACGTTCTGTGAAATTATATGTCCATTTTTATAAACGTATTATATAAAAATCTAATTAGTTTTTATATCTCATACTATCCTTTTCTTTGTTGCGTGTAAAATTTTATATAACAGATTTTTGTTAAACTCTTCGTTATTGATAAATGAACTACTACTTTTACGTTACGCAAATACATTCAAGATTACACTTTTCTCAATATTGATTGTGCAATATTCTCGTAATGTGTGGCTTTTTGTCAGAACAAAGAAAATTTGTATAATATATGTTTATGTCTTCCAAGATAAAACCGTAATATGGCTTTCAAGTTTCATCCCATTTACCTTCCAGCATATCGGTGGTCACGATAATATGAATCATCGCAACGACGGAGTTCAACACAGAACTATCCTAGCATTTTTGTTATCATTGTTCTCCTCGGACCTACAACTGCTTATTATTCGACATTCCAATCTCACGTTTTGTCCTGTCATGTGTCTACGAATTCAAAAGCGCTGACTTGAATCGAGACCCCGGCTCATCGTCTTCCACCCGAAGAGCTTGCTTGTATAGAGTAGCCAATATATAGAACGTTTTCCAAATGCAAACAACGATTTGCATCACTTCGATTATAATAATACAGCGTTATGTAAACGTAACTCAACAAAGTAAAACGCTCGAATATTTTATGGTTAACAAAAATGCATATAAAATGTGCTATATATACATACAAAGATTTGAAAACTTGTTCTTGCAAGGAAAAATAACATCCTTATTTTCTGAATAAACCGTAATGTTTTTGTTATGCAATGAATATTACCTATACGTATTACTTTTAATCATGACTTATGCAAAGAAAATAGAAAGTAAACATTTGTTTGTGTTTTTTGTAAGAAAAATTAAAAAAAAGCAAATCTCTGTTTTCCGTGTAATTCATAAGTTATAAATTTAATTAATTTAAGCTTATAAAATTACAAAAATAATGATGGACTAGCTATAAATTTTTTTATTCAATCTTTAGTATAAGCAAATTTTACAAATCTATTATTACTTTTGTAATTTTTGAATTATTAACATAACAACATAAAAATTAGTGGGATTTAAATAATCAATAAAAATCTTCAATGTATAAATCTATTAACATGTGCTATTTTTTTCGCAATGACCTATGACCTTTTTTTATTTTACTACCCTATGAAAAGCGTCATGCATGACCGCAATCGCGGGAAGAATCACAGAAATGTGATGCTGGCGACTCTCGGCGGACACGAGGTATCTCCGAAATCCGTCGGATTAATTGTTTGTGAAGTTTGATGTTGGACGTGAGGGCAAAGTTTGTTCATCAAATAGAAGTTTTGTCGCTATGCGATATTTGGATCGAAATCGCAATTGCGAAACGTGCGAGCAGCGAATTTTTGAACGGAATATTTCCGACAAAAAGTTTGCATGATTTTTGTAAAATATTTTGGATGTATCCCTTTTGCGCAAAAAAAAACTCAATATCCTGGTTCGATCGGGTGGAATTACAAAAGTGCTTTAGACCGTAACGAATATTATGACAACATCGGTAGCCATAAAAATAACGAAAGCACGTTTATTACTGCTTTTCAATGCTTTGGGTGATTTAACCGTAAGCGCCTTAAAGCCACACCCACGTTGATGAAGCCCATGAAGTTATAGATTTTCGATGTATATAATTATTTTTTATGGCGATTTTTTAATAAAGTTTTTTTCCAATGTTCATTTAACGTAAAGTAACATTACAATCAATTTTATACCCTTTTGACATTTTATGCTTGAAGGCATTTTATGGATCATTTGATAGGACTGTAACCAGAGAGTGAATATATATAGCTATTCATACATTGATTATTTAAGAGAGCGTAACTAAGTGTCTGCCTCCGACTTTAACAAGCTTTGGATATGTTAAAAAATAAAGGCATTATATTTATAAAAAATTAAAAGACATATATTTGTTACAAATTTTTCGCATATTGAGGCAGTGAAAAAAATATTCCTTCCTCTTGAAAAAGATGTTTTTTTCTTTTTGAATGAATACTGTTTAAACTAAAAGATATTTAAAAAAATAAAAGTTTTAATAAAAGTTCAAATAAATGTTGAATGGTTTTAAGAGTACTTCATAATAATGATAAAAAAATTCTGTTTAAAATAAAATTTCTTTGTTTATAAAGAAATAAAATGTAAAAACAGTTTTTTATTATTACGAAATACTCTTGAAACCCACACACACACACATTCACTTTGAAACCATTTTATTTATAACATTTTAAAATATATTTTACGGTTTAGATATTTACTAAAAAAGAAAAAAATCAATTTTTTAAGAGAGAATTTTACTCCCCTAACGGGAAGCGTTATTAAAAAATATGTGCCTCTTATTTTTGTATATTTTTACATATCTAAAGCTTATTAAAATTGAAGCTCTTGGTTATGTAAGAATTTTCTTTCCTTGTAAGAAAAATTTAAAAGAAGAAAATCTCTCTTTCGTATAATTTATAAGTCATAAACTTCTTAATTATAAGCATAGAATGTCTCTAAAATTCTTAAAAAATTCTCAGCGGAAATTCAACGTCATATTCATCAAAGAATTTGTCGCTATATTTTTCCTGGAGAAAATAAATTCTATGAACTATTTTTATAAATCATGTATTTTTTACGAGTTGGTTTCACACCGCGGATATCCTGTAGCGAACAAATTCATCCATCAAACGCCTTCAATCTCTCAGTGCCGTTTATCAAAAGTCCGTGAACGGCAAAAACTAGCTATACTTCGATTCTATCCGATTCATCGTAACCCTCGTTAAAGAATGAAAAGAGGAGACAATCGAGAATCCTCAAATGCATCGTGTCGAAAGGATCAACGCTTCGGTGACCAAGATATCTGGTGGAAATCGCGTTAAACTTACACTCGATAGCACCGCGATCTGAACATTATCTAGAATCATATATGCGGTATCTGCAAGTCTCACGGGGATCGGCATCGATGTTGTTATCAGAATATACGTGTTTCCGGGTCAATACGCCGTGACAGCAAGTACGTGCAATAAGGGGAATAGCAGGGTCTTCTCTCCGTTGGAGCTACAAGCGATTCGAAAGCGCAATGGGAATCGATATTCGTCACGCAAATGAATTTCCGAATTCGAAGAAAATCGCGGACTGTGCAAAATGCATTCGTCTGGAGAAGGTATGTCTGGAAGGCGAACGATTGTCTTCTTTGCGATAGGCGTCCTAAGCGAACCGTCGATATTGCGTCTGGAAGCTAGAACCATGAGAAGTGAATCCGAATTCCGAATACAGCCGAATATTCAGATGTCGGATTACTGTCGAGATTGGAATAAATCAAATTCAGATGGCAGAAACGAATGGTATAAATCGGAAATTCAAAATTCTGCAGATTTGTCTTTTTCATTTCACATTATTAAATCAAAATGTACATATATAATATAGGTATGTAGTTAAATATAATAAATGGAAAGTGAAAATGGAAGAAAACAAAAAGTCGTGACATTTTAAACTCTGTATATTAATTCTATTTTTATTAACTTATTATCAATTAAGTTATTATATAAAAATAAACTAACAAAATAAAAATGAAATGCGTTCCAAATAATAAACAATTGGGGCAAAATATTTACACAGTTCATTCTATGCAATGCTATTAATGTAATGCAGTATTTCAACTTTTTCAATTGGCAGCACATTAAATAGCAAGCTAAATTTATTGAGGTATGTAGATGCGCGCGCTTCAATGTTCAGTAAATTGGATACAGTTAACACAACATTAAAAAAATAAACAATTAAGTTTTTTTAGAGTTTGTTTTTATTTTATTCTTTTGAAAGTGATTTTACAGCAATGATATCACTTTGATCAAAATGAAAGCAAATATAAAACAGAATTTTTGTAATTTTTACAATTTCAAAAATATTTTTCACTTCGCGTGAAATATATTTTATTCGCTTTTTTTTATTTATTTTTAAATTTTTCACTTCTTTGTACCTTTAAAATTTTTGCGACACGTGCGGCTACCTTTTGAGGTACATCGATGTGCTACGGCACATTGGATGAAAAACCATGATTTAAAATGTAATTTTTCCAATGTTTTCCAACGTTGGTCATCGCTCAATACAGATTTACAGAAATTACAGAAATTACATTTTAAGTTTTTTTCAGCAAACATGTAATTTTGCAAAATATTTAGTAGTTTGCATAAAATTTAATGATTACTCCGACGGAGTAGAGAGAAGATGCATTCCAAAATAAATTAATAAAGTTAATTCGAATGGACGAGGAATTGACTTAATTACGAGGACTTGTTCCGTATGCTACGTAGCGAAACTCTGAATCTTACAGAATGCTCGTAGATGTGCAGCACAGGGCGCACCTAGCACTTTGTACTCGCGCCTTACATATCGTTGACCCAGTATCAAGTTGTTCTAACTCCGTTGGATGCGAGTTAGATGAAATTTACGAGAAATCGCGGAAAACTTTAAGCTACCGAATGATTAATAACGTCGTTTTCAGTACCACCCGCGGAAACTCCTTAAACATAATCCGCACAAGTCATGATCATTTCAGTACTTTATGGCACATGTAAGTAATATAGCGATGAAATAAACTAGAATTACTAATGTAGACCCATTCATTTAGGATTAGCTAAATAATTAGAAAATTAATTATCGGATAGGTATCTATTATGGCATAATTGATAGCTGATTAAATATTTTATAGAGGAAGATGCTTAATGCAAGAAATAAGAATATTCTATGATTTATTTTAACATGCTCTAAAATATTATTACAATTTAACTTAAGCTTTATAACTGAGAATTCTCTTTAAACATTTTCAGCGAAGTTCTAAACGAAATTTAAGACTTTTGATAAATAATTAAATCGCTCAAAAGAGAATTGCAAATAAAATTTTAACCTTAGAAATATATTTATAATGTAAAATTTATTTATAGAAAGATTTAATATTGCAAATAAAAGAAATGCGAGAGATTTATGAATGGAAAGAGTGAGTTCTAAAGAAAATTAAAGAAAAATCCATCTGAAATACATACATCAAATAGGTAATTTATAACTAAGAGGAAATGTGAAGATTAAATGTATTATTATGTCGGATACTCTGAGATATTTCTATGCATTGGAAATATGACGAAGAGAAAATATGTATGGGCATTTCTGTACTGAACCGAATTAGAAAATTTTCATCTTTTTTTCTTAACGCGCATAAAAATTCAGAATATTATGTTTTAGATTTATTTGTCTATCGATCGGCTTGGATTATAATCATATGTAGAGCGACTAATAGAATTCGCGATGTCAGAAGATATGAAACCATGTTATCGGACGAATGGAAAATGTTTCCTTATATTTAAAATGAGATATTGATTTTGGTTTGTCTATAGGCATGTACAGGAAGTCGAAGTTTCCAGCAATCGCGGAAATCACGTTGAATATGGATTCTGCTTCTAGGCGCCGCAAGCAGAATAATTTCCGACTTCGTCGACGTGATAGGAATTGAATCGCGAGAAAAATAAAGGTGTAGACGAGAAAAAGAGCGTAAAAGGGATAACAACTCTTCTATCTAGTTCACGAAGTCGCCAAATGTAGTTTCGCGTCGATCTCAATTCTCCGCTCGCTGAGTATCGCTTGCGTCGACAAAATAAAAAGCTCCTCGCGCGAAGCTCCCAAGAGTAATCTTATGTGTATTTGGCTTCCTCTGTTTCGTATTAATACCTTTTTACAATGTTTTTCGTGTTTCATATCATTTTATTTAACTTTAAAAACACGTACGATTTACTTTTATTCGGCTTCTAAAATAAAAATGACAGAATATAAATTTTCTATTGTTTTTAACGTTTTAAACGTACATGAAATTTGAGAAAAAATCACATTTTTATCGAATATGGTTAAACGCTTTCAAATATTTAATTCTTTTCACGTTGCGTATTATGTGCTTTATAAAATATTGTATGTTTGCTTTATAGAATCAAATGTATGGATTTTAAAAATTAAAAAACGGCATGTGTTTTATTTATTTTAT
>Ga0157363_1004551_pt1 | contig 12803 bp, 7 predicted proteins | sample AttsexASBM1_FD_111477 | JGI IMG/M metagenome (GOLD analysis project Ga0157363, IMG submission 111477) | Fungus gardens microbial communities from leaf cutter ant in Ribeirão Preto, State of São Paulo, Brazil - Atta sexdens ASBM1 | ecosystem: Host-associated > Fungi > Mycelium > Unclassified ...
AGTTAAATAATTTAAATAGGAAATAAAAAATAAGTAAAATAATTAGCGATGTGTGAAATGATCAAAATAACAGGAAAGAAAAACTGAAATTTGAATATAAAGTTAATTGTGTAAAGTTAATTTGTTTTAAAATTATTCTGATTCGCCGATTTTATTAACAGCGTTTCAAAAGATTTATGCATGGATACATTCCCTACTATTATAAAGAAATCTATAATGATTGGTCATACAATCCTTTTATCATTCTTATACTACTCACCATAAATTTCCATATCGCTGAACTTAATTTATGTACTTTCAATTAATATAACCATAGAGATAAAATCTATGAGAATAGCGAAACGTATACCGCATTGCACGGGAATTTTTTGCGAGAACGCATAAAATAATGAAACAGCATTAGAGCCAAGAGATGCAGATACGTCTCTTTAAGTTCCTAGGTCGAGGTTATATGCTTGGAATCTACCCCATCGATGAATTACTGTACCTTGTACTTTCATACCGCTGGGAAATTATTGACCAATTACTCTTCCTTTCCTACGTACGATCGTGCGATTAATGATCGTCACAGATCAAAATATCTTCAAGGAGATACATCTAAATTTACATAGCTTTATAGGATTAAATCTGCATCCAGCGTGATAGAAAAACTCATCACTATTATAAGTTTTGCACTTCATGACATGTTCAATTATTTTCGAAACTCATTTCATTTAAACATTATTATATTAATCATAAAGTTACGTTGCTTTCAAGGTAAAAAGACATTCACATTGAATGTCAAAGACTGCTGATTATCGAGTCAATAATTGTTCAGTATTTGCATGAAAGGATGCGATAGCGTTTGCTCCATTCAGATCCAATCAGATCCATAATCGTCGTGACGGTATATCATGACTTGGAATGTCTCAGAAAACAAGGTGTCTTGACGATTTCATACGTACCTGAATCAACGGAGGTACGATTTGCACGGTGGCAATACTCAAAGATGAGAAAGAGGGGACCTGATCGTACACCGTTGTGGTGGTGGCAATATAAGGCCCGACCAGTGGCGGGCCTCAGCCAGTCCGTGAGCGGTACCTACACCTTCAAGGTCCGCGTCCTTGAAGGCGTTATTCGTCCTCGCCCGAGTGCCGTTACATGAAGAAGATCGCTGTTAGGCATTTCGCGGCCGAGTTCTAGCCTGGATCTTCTTCATCCTAGAATTGGAGTCCTATTTGAGCATTTAATTCTCCTACCTCGTCCCGGAAGTGGTGAACGGGTACGTTGCTACGTTGCTACCCCACCCCGATCGGTTCCCTTTTATCCCTTCCTGAACAGTAGCGTTTCGAACGTCAGTTGAACGGGAGTGATTGAGGGGTAAAGAGGTGGGTGATACCCTGGAAGCAGCTCGTGGCAAGACGACGACGACGAAGACGAGGTCAAGAAGAGGAAGTTGTATTCTTTGCCGAGGAGCATGAGGTCCTCGTTGGTGCTGCTCCTGATAGCAGCTTTCGTCCTTGCCGGTGAGTAACAGATTTTTCTGCTCTCTCGTTGTCGCCGATATCGTTCTACATCAACCGGTATATGCGGCTATCATATTTCCGCATCGATCTTAGATATTGATAGAGATCATATATGTATTGCCAGTTAGAGCAAGGAGAATGTTGAAATTAGAAAAGGACTATGAACACGTTGATTCATTTAATTGAATTCGAAATTATTTTGCCAGCTGCTCACTTTTACATCAAAGAACTCTAAAGAACACCGCGGAAATAATTAAACTACTTGCAGCCGTTTCACTAATTTTCTAAACTCATAAATAATTTTATATGTTCTAAGTAAATAGTTCTGTTTATATATTCGATGTATTTTCGATGAAATATATGAACAACATATGAAAGTTCTCCAAACGTTACCAATCGTAACTTATATAAGAAACGATTCTTACAATGATTTGAGAATTTCATGATCTGGATCAAATTTTTCTGTTAAATACAGTAATTATTTTCTTACAAATAGCCGTTTTACTTAGCCTTCATTTTCTTTATACATCGCATTAGAATTGCACATAAGAATCTTAATCTGACTTTACCGGAAATGATTCGCGATATCGTAGGTGATATTGAACGTACGTTCTTCAAAGCGCTGATAAGAATCTTGAGTAATTAAAATCATATATTAATTAAATTATGAAAGACATGCTTATACATATCTTTTAAGGAGAGATCATGAATAAATATCTAAAAAATGCTGATCAATTGCAAAGATTAATATGAAGAATAATTTAATGAGAAATATCTCGAGTATCGCACAGGTGGACACGTGAGCTCGTGCAGAGCCATTCAAGATGGCGAAAGTGCCGTTGCAATCTGGCGCTTGACATTTTCTTAGTCTATTCTTGTACTTTCCACCCTGAGATTTCATAGTTGATTCTCTATTTTTCTAAACCGGAGACAAGCAATGCTGTGATAAAAGGGATAATTTAATATAATCGAATCGATCATCGGGACAGGTTGCATAAGAGATTAGAGCGTGAAAGCTTCTCGGTCCGGTCGGTCCCGGATGGGTGACGTCACTGCCGTGCCCCAAGCCTCTGAAAATGATGCGGGTGGGGGCACAACTTTCCCTGTTTGTCGCTCAGCCGTAAAGTTGTTTCGCTAGCCCTGGGGACTAACGGGATCAAGTACGTTTTGACAGATCATTTTTTCTGATCTCAAAAAAATTCTGAATAATGTCCTTAAAAAAAGCTTGACGATTTAAACTTGATGATTTAAATATCAATTCATAATATTCTCAAGTTCACAATCTTGTTGGACAAGTCTTATCTCGTACTTTTTCCATGTACTTTTTTAATATATAGAAAAATTATATATATATAAATATTTTAACAAATTACATCTTATAAAAAAATAATGTAAAAATATTAATATAAATAGTTTATAAATAGTTATATTGTTGTAATAATTGTAAAATAAGCAGAAATAAGTTACAAGTACATGATACAATTTATTTTCTTTTAGATACGCGAATTTATTCTATTATATTATATTATTGTAACCGTAATGACATGCGGTTAAATCTGAAGTATTATTAAATTAAAAAAATTTAATAATTATTACAAATAATTAATCACAAATAATACAAAATGCTTATTAAACTGTTTTGTTTTCTTTCAGAGGGCTCAATCCGAGTTAAACGGCAAGAAGAGAAAAAAGAAGAAAGCTTCGAGAACGAGATTTGTAAAGACAAGGATGCGGGCGAGTGGTTCAGATTGGTCGCGGGCGAGGGTGACAATTGCCGTGACGTTATTCAGTGCACGAGTTCCGGTCTGCAGGCAATAAGATGCCCAGCTGGTTTGTACTTCGATATCGATAAGCAGACCTGCGACTGGAAGGATTCCGTCAATAACTGCAAGCTGAAGAACAAAGAGAGGAAGGCCAAGCCTATGATTTACACTGAGGAACCACTCTGTCAAGATGGCTTGCTCGCGTGTGGTGACGGAGCCTGTATTGAGAGGGGTCTCTTCTGTAACGGAGAAAAGGACTGCACTGACGGCTCTGATGAAAACATTTGCGGTAAGTCGACGTTAAAGGAAATTAGTAACCTTTATCGTAATTTAATCGTGAAAAATAAAAAAAAACATTTAAATTTAGAATATTTGTAATCTTTTCGGCGTTCCAGATATGGACAATGATCCCAATAGAGCTCCACCGTGCGATCCTTCTGTGTGTACCCTGCCTGACTGCTTCTGCTCGGAGGATGGTACTACGATACCCGGTGATCTTCCGTCCAAGGATGTTCCTCAGATGGTCACAATTACTTTCGACGACGCCATTAACAACAACAATATTGGCCTCTATAAAGAGATCTTCAACGGCAAGCGCAAGAATCCAAATGGCTGCGACATCAAAGCAACCTTTTTCGTATCGCATAAGTACACCAACTATTCTGCGGTCCAAGAGATGCATAGGAAAGGTCATGAAATTGCCGTCCATTCAATCTCGTAAGAATTGACTTCTTCTAATAACACTGTCATTTCTCTCATTTACATGCCATTTAGAAAACTCCGTCCCTATTTGACTTTCTTTGCGAAATTACTACGGAGAGACCCGTTCTTACGCAAGGTCCCAGGAAAGCAGGTTCATGAGTTCGTAAATTGGAGGACAGGTTCATGAGTACGCCTGTTCTCACGATACGTCATGTCATGTCATGTCATGTCGTTCATGACCATAGTCATAATTGTTAAAAATCAGAACATGGTCACTACATAATGCTTACATGACAACTTTGGGGCAAGGCACAATGATGACGAGCGCTTCTGGTCGGACGCTACCGTCGATGAGTGGGCTAAGGAGATGGCTGGCATGAGGATCATCGCCGAGAAGTTCGCAAATCTGACGGATAACAGCGTAGTCGGCGTCAGGGCGCCGTATCTGCGGGTAGGCGGTAACAATCAGTTCACCATGATGGAGGAGCAAGCCTTCCTGTACGATTCTACCATCACTGCGGCCTTGAACAACCCTCCGCTGTGGCCATACACCATGTACTTTAGAATGCCACATCGTTGTCACGGAAATCTTCAACACTGTCCCACTAGGTGAATATCAATCCTGACCATAAAGAATTCTTGAACGCATTTACAATGATAGTTGTTCTAGATATGATGAATATTTGCAGATCGCATGCCGTGTGGGAGATGGTGATGAATGAGCTGGATCGGCGTGAGGATCCACAAAACGATGAGTATCTGCCCGGCTGTGCTATGGTGGACTCGTGCAGTAACATTTTGACCGGCGATCAATTCTATAATTTCCTCAATCACAATTTCGATCGTCACTACGAGCAGAATCGTGCTCCTCTCGGTCTCTATTTCCACGCCGCTTGGCTGAAGAACAATCCTGAGTTCTTGGATGCCTTCTTATATTGGATTGATGAAATCCTGCAGAGCCACAATGATGTGTACTTTGTAACGATGACTCAGGTGATCCAATGGATTCAAAACCCGCGCACCATTACCGAGTCGAAGAACTTTGAGCCTTGGCGGGAGAAATGTACGGTGGAGGGACCACCGGCGTGCTGGGTGCCCCATACCTGTAAACTGACCTCGAAAGAGGTGCCCGGCGAGACCATCAACCTTCAGACTTGTGTCCGCTGTCCCAACAATTATCCTTGGGTGAATGATCCAACTGGTGACGGCTTCTTTTAAACTGCCGAGCGCGATTCTCCTTCTCGTCTAAGTCAAATTTCTCCTCTTTCTCCTTAGTTCTGCCAATCCTTTCCTCCCTGTACCTCAACCTAATGTCGGTCGAAAGGCACATCGCAAGTCTTCGCGATCCAATTACGGCGCCGAAAGTCACTGACCAACGTCAAGTACTCTCTCGAGACTTTCGAGAACGATGGTGATTACGACGACGAGACACATGGAGGAGACGAGGAGAAAGATCATCATTAGTCCATTAGACTTCGATGATCGCCCTTAGTTGACAATATTTTTCGCTGTTTTTATCGTTGAAAACGACGTATCTGTGATGATTAGTTCTGTTCAGTTGAAATAATAGGGAGTCTAATGGACTGAAGATGAATGGAGTAAAATGAAACTTTATCCGCTTCGTGTTCACAGATGTCTCTTTAGCAATGACGTTTAGCTTCGTCTTCAGGTTACACCCGAAATTAGCGCTCTACGTAAAAGGAAAAACGCTATATTTTTTTGCGTGCCTCGTTATCAGTTGGTAATTGAAGCTAACGTTCATTATGCGTCAGTAATTTGTGATAGACTCCCGAAGGCGACATTCTCGAAGTCCATGAGGCGACAATGATGACCATGTTGACCGATCATAAAAACGACAATAACGATGACGATGACGAGAGCTGCGCATATTTCCACTCGAAACCGGCAGAAGCAAAAGCAAAATATCGCGCCTCACCCGATTCCACGAGGAGAAATCGCGGATCCTTCGATGGTGGTGGCTTGGCGATCCACGAGTGGGATTTCATATGTAATATAATCCCCCCTCGCTCTTATCGCATTTCCGATATCCCAATGAAAGCAACGATCGATATCGATCTATCGGTAAACACGTGCTTTCTTCCCGTTAAATCTCCTTTTCCGTCCCCAATAATCCTCGAAGATCGGCAATTGTTCCCCGATTTGAGGTATGCCCTTATTTTTTTAAGGGTTGCCGATATAAATACATAAATATATATATATATATATATATATATATATATATATCTATATATATATGAAAATTAAATATTGCGTATGTATATTTGTAAAATTAAGTGATACTACCAACGTAGCGTTCTCGACGAACCTTTGAATAAAAGATTCTGAGAAATCACACATGAACAGGTCTGTTTTCATTATTTCTTTTCTCCCTAACTCATTTGCGACGTGTTAACCATTACGATCGTTCGGTAATGGGTTAGAAAGTGGGGCACGCTTAGGCCTCGCAAACTTGACCGTCATTCCAATGGAGGAAAGGGAGGAATTTATTCCTAAGATATGAGAAAACGTACGCGGAAATTCATCCGTTTATTATTTTTCTTATTACTTTGTTAATATAGATCCGCGCTGCGTAAGCTTTTAAAGCTCGCTCGTTCCAAATTATTTGAAATTAATGTGCTAATAAAAAAATTACGCAATATGTTGTGGGAAAAATATCTATTAACGTGTGTGAGCGTCGAAGGGAAATTTTATTAATGAATTGCAAAACTACTTCCCTTGTAAGGGAAGTAGTTTTACACATTTTCTTGTCGGTCGATTTGGATCCGGCAAAGGATTATTATAAGCTTTACAACTCGTGTAATCGCGAGACACGTCATTGTGAGATACGAGAGTTTATTCCAATTTATGCGCCATATAGAGAGGCTCATTCCAGTTTCGTAATTGCTCTGAAAATCTCGCTTGCGTGTCTCGACTGTGACGGCCTTGATCTGAATTCGATTTACTGTGCGATGGACATCGATGACGCGACGAATTAAGGACGACCTGATCCTGCTACAATCCTCGAGAAAATTGAAAGCGAAAGTCTAAGAAAGCGCTTGGAAGGATGAGTCCAGTTATTGAGAAACCATCGATTTACCAATTTATCTAATATATTTAAATCACCTAATTTAATGTATTCTAAAGTATATCATTAAATTCTGTATCAGGTGTATAATTTCTACAAAAAATGATTGGAATTGGAAATTTATAAGTTTTATTTATTTATAAAAATAAATGTTATAGTAAGTACAATAGTTTAATAAGATCAATATATTTATATTTATATTCAGCAACACAATTTTAATAAAAATTTCTTTAATAAAGATTTAGATAAAATTTTTAAAATTTTATCTTAATTGTTTTTTCAAAACATGTCTACTTCTCATTGAAATATTTTTAATGATTGTAAAGCATCACGAAATTTTTTGTATTATGTTTCAAGCAATAAACAAAAATTTGCATTTTTCATAATTTTTTCATTTAAAAAACATATTCTAGTTAAAAAATACATATATTCTTATATAAACGTTATATATATATTATATTATATTATATATTTTCGTATCTGAAAAATAATTATTGAAAGTTAATAAGAAACTTGCTAATATTAAGTAGATGCTTCATTTGCTTCAAATTTATTGAATGATTTATGAAATGGAAATTTAAACATGGAATTGTTTATGAGATGTTTATGATTGTGAAATATCAAGTAACGTTTAATGACAGCAGAGAGAGAATCTCAAACATTTCTATTATAGTTTTCTAAGTATCTGTAAAATGAAATGGAGAATTAATCAGGTTTATTACTTCCAAATAATGTAACCGTCAAAATTCTTAAACAGATATATTTTCATAAACATTATAAACATAATCTTCCTAAAAATTTAGAACATATCCTTTTACTCGCCAGGATATATTGCAGATATTATTCTTATACATCTTTATTATTCATGATTAAAAGTTGCTGATTAATTACAGCAAAGTAGATGAGAGTTTGGAGTTTTTTTGCAATTAGGTGCGGCAAATAATTACACATTCTCATTTGGGATGTGTAATTATTTATAACAACATTGCACGCGAACTTCTACGCAAAACTCGAATTAAATCGTATAAAAGTGAAGAGCGTGTCGCACGCATTATAATGACTTGAAGCATGAAGCACAATTACAAGCCGGTGTCTTCATATTTTATCTTATTAATATTTAAGTGTAAGTTAATTAAGGCAGATTAATGACGTTATGTTGTTATATGACAGCAAGACACATTGAGCGTACACATTTGTGTTAATTATACAGAATATATCGATTTGCATGCTGCCAACCCACCATTATTCTCTACCTACGAATCGTTGAATCGGGAAAAAAGAAAGGACAAACGCGGGAATAGGAAAAAAATAATAGTAACCTCGCGTGAAATACCAACCGGCCACCGACGGTTGCATTCCAACACAGCCTCTCTTTCGTCTTTGTTTAGAGTCGTTTCGAGACAAGCTTAATCAACATCGAGAGGATTCCGTCGCTGATGGAAGTTTTATTCCGCAAGCAACAGGTACCTCAATCGCTATCAAGCGATCGTAAATGAGAGATTGTACACGAGGTCATGTACATATATTGTACTAACTTAATTTCATGTTATTATGCACGAAAAATTAGGGAGCAAAGTTAATGTCTTAATAACTAAATGCGCCCAATGATTGAAGAATCAACAACATATTTGTCAATAACAACAAAAATGACAATCTAAAGAGAAGTTAAATATTTTGTATCAGAACAAGCAATAAAAATATATAATTTTAATTGAAAATTATTGCAAAAAAATTATTCCTTTCAAATTTTGCAGGATAGTCATATTTTTACTTATTTTCTTATTATCTTGAATAAGACATAATCTTACAGCACAGAAACTTGCAGCAACATGCAATGTTACATTATTATTGGAATGTTACATTGTTGCTGCAATATTTTTATAATGATCTTTGCTGTATGAATGTTTTTATACGTTTTCAAACTTTTGAAAATATTATACTATTTATCTAAATATGTATTGTAATTTTTTGATTGTAAATAAATTTGTAAAAAATTAAATTTATAAAACTTATTTTTTATTAGAAATTTAATTACTGATATAATTAATAGTGTAATATATCAATCATGTAAGTGTTCTTTTTTACATGATAGTATTTTTTGATTATGGACAAAGTTTTATATTAATACAAAGTTGAATATTAATTGAATATTAACTTGTAATACAATTCTACTCTCTAAATCTGAATCAGTGAATAATCATTGATATCAGCCAAGCATGCCACTGGTAATCAGTGAGTTAAATGTGCGATACCTAACCTAGCTAATTTTTATTATGTGATAATCTAATGATAATCTAACTAATCTTGTTTTAGTGCTTAAATTCAATGAATATGATATTGGAAGATTGAAATTAACGTACAAACATCGATATTTTAATTATATAATTATATAATGCTCAAACATTCTTCCTTTTTTAGTTGAACTTCACTGATTATCAACAAAGTATGCTACTGGGTAATTAGTAATTATCCACTGATTTAGATTTAGAAAGTAATTAATAATAATATAAAATTGATCATATCTTATTAGTTCAATCATTAGGATATTTACTTTATAATAAATGTTCATATATGCTTCTGCAGTATGTATTGTGGTAACTATAAACGTGGCCGCATTATTCATTTTCACATTATTTAAATGCCTACTCGCATAATCGACATGCATCACTTCTACTTGCGGTAAAACCTTTGTTAGATAATTTTTCTGCAGCACGCAAATGGAGGTTCACCTACGATCAAATTCCATTTATCCGCACAAGGCATGTTAATAGATTTCATAACAACAAAGACGATATCTTTAAAGACAGTATCTTTAAGTACACTGAGAGAAAAGTGTTTAATATTAGTGACTAAAATTGCAGGTAAAAAATTATATATTAAAAGAAATATATGTATATATGTATATACTTATAGTTAGTAACAAAAATAATAAACTACATATTATTTTGGTATCTAGAAATATAAATATAATAATTATTACTATCATTATAGCATAGTAATGGATTTTACTTAATCTATAATTCAACCAAGCAATTATAGTCATAAATAATAAATGCTTTTCTCTCACAATCAGTGTATGTTTTGTAGAATTTATTTATTAGTCTTTTTATCTATTATAGATATCAGGAATTGGTGGAAATAATTCCTAGAAAACATTTATAACAGAGCTATTAAAATATATGTACTTATATCTGAAGGTTATAAAATAACTAAAAGAATTTTAAAGGATTCCACATTACATTAATCTTAATTAAATAAATATTACCATTTAATTAGAACTGTCTACTTTGATCGCAGCCAAAAATTTTTTTCTATATAAATTAATCATCTCACTAATTGCTCGGAATATTACAATTTAATGGATGTAATCTGATTTACAAGGATAATTTAATGAACGAATCTCGGGAAAGCTGTGTCGATCCCTTGCACATCGAATAGGACGAATTTTCTTCTCTTCTCTTATGGAATGCAATGTTTCTCGGCGCTGTTCAGAACACGCGCAAACGGCGTTAAACGGCAACCTGAAAATCTCGCATAAGCGAAAGTAGAGAAAGCTGCGTGTCTCGCGGAACCATGGCAAGGCCGTTGCTGTTTAAAGACGAAACACGCCTAACGGCGCCATCCAGATGCCACAATCACGTGCTTGCCTTCCAGATGCGCCACCGAGTATTAATCGCGTTCGCGCCGGATCGATTATCTTCATCGGTTATGATAAAACTTTCATGAGCTCGAGCATAGACTGCTATTAAGTCCCAAGTTTATCGTACCAGTATTAGTTTTGAAGTGATATTGTTGTTTCGGTATATATGACATACTTATTTACTGATGATTATGTAAAAATGTTCGATTACTCCAAAATATTAAACACTTTTTATGCAACATTACATGACTCAACTGGATGTATCGGTCTAATTTTAATGCATGTGAAAATTATGTCACATATTCCAATGCACCTAAAAATTTGTTATAAATATTTTCACTTGAGGATTAAGCTCTAAATTGTAGATACCCTAGATGGAATAATTTGAACAACTCGAAACGGTCTATGTGTCAATAAGTGTAACCATGCAATTGCAAAGTTATCTATGCAAAGTCACGTACGTTGCATTATTAATAATAATTCGCTCCGGCGGAGAGAACAAAGATAGGGGATGTAATTTGGAGGCAGCGCACACTACCTGGCGCGCTTCCGGTGTGCTAGCTATTACAGAATAGAGCTAAAACAAAGCGGACCGGGCCGTTAAGCCACTTGCAAGTGCAAGAATCTCGATAATGAATATTTAATAACTTCGGCTCTCCGGTTGGCGGATCGACGCGGCGCAGCGCGGCGCGGCGCCTGGTTTGCCTCGATACCGAGCTGAAGAAATGGTGTGGCTCCGGTGAAATTGACTCCTACTAGGTCAGTGGGTGACAGAAGCGGCAAAAGAAGCGGCCAGATATTCGCAGATATTCGTCTAACTTGTTTACCGCGGCTTGTTTTCTTCAGTCAGATGCGCTTGCAGATAAACATCGTACCGACTTATCTCCATGCTGTTAATTGAAATTCTCCTTGTCCGACGATATCGGAGGCAGGGTCCGAAGATTTTCTCGCAATGCTCAATTTCATCAGCCGCGACGGATGAAATAAAAATAACATAAACCTCTTAATGACAACAACAGATATTTTTGCTGTACATGTATGAGTTTTGCGAGATAAATTGGATAACTTTGTGAAATGTATATTAGAATAAACTTCATAATTACATTTTAATTTTTATTATTATTATTATCAATGTTGTTAATATTATATACAGAAAATACACTTATAATCTTTTTTTTCAAAAAAAGATTGAATAACTAAATTTTGATTAGAACAACACAATTTTGTAATGAAACAGTAAGAAAATGTTATTCAGCATAATTTTTGTTCTAATCAAAATTTAATTAGAATAATTCTAATATAATTTCTAAGTGGAAAAGGTAAGAAAAAAATTTTTGTGAAAGAGTCACATATTAACAAAATAAATAATTATACATACATTTTTCTTAGTGTAGTTAAGGAAATTTCTGAGCAAATATCAATTAGGTTAAATTATAATACGTATAACTAGCTTGGTTTATTCTTCTTTTTACCCTTACAACTTTTTATTTTTATTAGTACGAGACTAATATTTTAAACGAAAACTTATATAGGTATATAAGAAGAAACGGTGGCATGAATAGAGTGTAATATATCTTCAAAAAATCCATATATTGTTATATAAAAAAATTCATATATATTTTATATATATTTTGTTGTATAAAATAATTAATTCCGATAGAATGGATAAAGTCAATCGCCATTTGATTTCCATTATTGTTGCAAAAATATAACGAAGATTAACGAAAAAACGTATTTATCTTAATAATAAAAAAAAAAAGTTTCCTTCGAGCCGGATTTGAACCAGCGACCTATGGATTTCTTCTGAAGGGAGCTCTAAACCTCTACAGTCCACCGCTCTACCAACTGAGCTATCGAAGGCTTGTGCTGAAGGTTACTTAAATAAATCAGATCTTGTTAAATAACGTTATATACCTTTTATATACCTTTTAAAATAAAATATTTTACTTATTATATTATATATACTGAAATAAATGACAACATAATACAAGAAAGGAACTATTATCCGAATTTACTAGCAACTTATGAAATTTATAAGAAAATAATCAATTACAATTTTCCGCTCTATAAAGCTATTGAAGATATAGAAGATATAGAAGATATAGAAG
>Ga0157363_1004553_pt1 | contig 12802 bp, 4 predicted proteins | sample AttsexASBM1_FD_111477 | JGI IMG/M metagenome (GOLD analysis project Ga0157363, IMG submission 111477) | Fungus gardens microbial communities from leaf cutter ant in Ribeirão Preto, State of São Paulo, Brazil - Atta sexdens ASBM1 | ecosystem: Host-associated > Fungi > Mycelium > Unclassified ...
AAAAATGTTCCAATTTAAATATACTATAACAAATCTGAAATTTTTTTTAACAAGTTATAAAATTATATAGAAATTCTAAAAAATTCTGAATTTATATAAAAATTTTGAAAAATTATATGAAGAATTTTAAGACTTTTAACAATTTTCGTCAGGAAAATAATTATGAGACAAAAAAATTATAACTTCTTTTTTCTTATTAACAATTTAACATTCATTTAGTCACATATTGTTTTTTATTAATTACATCAATTTCAACAGATACGGGACCATAATTTAAATCAACTATGGCAGGGGCAATTCAGGCATTCAAGGACAATTCAATTCCGAAACCCGCAGAGCAGTTCAAGTATGTCATTCTTGTATAAAATCTTATTCGCAAAATAATTATGTAAAACAATGAATCTCAAATTAGAATATGCTTTAGAAGTGTTACAGTTTTATTTTAAATATCGTAAATGAAGTTATTAATAAAAAGTGTAAAATAACGAATATATTCTTCTTCTCAGAGATATATTTTAATATAAAAAAATCATGTATATAAACAATCGTTTATGTAATATAAGTTTGCATTTATCTTCCAGACTTATACCAAAAATTATAAACGGAGGCATTGCCGGAATTATTGGAGTATCCGTGGTTTTTCCGCTTGATTTGGTGAAAACAAGATTGCAGAATCAAGTTATTGGCCCGCATGGCGAACGCATGTATAAGTCAATGCAAGTATTTTATTTAAAAAATTGATAACTATTAAAAATATAATTATTATACAGTGCATATTATTATATAATTAAAAATAAAATATCCTAATTATTCAAAAAAGCTTTGAAATATTATGTATATAAATTATGTATTATGTATTATGTATTAACCTATTGATAATCACAAATTATATGCAAATTTAAAGAGGAGAGAGATTGTTATATTATTTTATATAATAAATTTCTTAATTTCACTTACAGTTTCTTGTTTTTTTTTCATTTAATGTGAAATAAATGTATGGAATGTAAGAAATACAAAAAAAAGAGATTATCATAATCGAATATATTAAATTATTTTTTAGGTTTGACTGCTTTAAAAAGACTTACAAAGCAGAAGGTTACTTTGGAATGTATAAAGGATCCGCTGTAAATATACTGTTGATTACACCTGAGAAAGCAATCAAACTTACTGCCAATGATACATTTAGGCATTATCTTTCGCTTGGACCTGGGTATGTTGCAAATAATATATTGCTGAATGTCTTTTTCATATTGTCAATGATATGAGCTTATGGTATGTGCTCCTCTTTGCATAACATTGTCAAAGCGGAAGTTAACTTGTGAGAGGTGGCATGAGAATTGTTTAGTCGCATAATGTAGGTACAATGCCAAAATATTTTTATAGATAGTCATTAAAGATATTCATAGTGATCATTTATTAACAATTTATTTCTCTAAATTTTATAGATTTTAATTAGATTCAAATCTTTAGCATCCTACGAGTATGTACATAACTTAACAATCCTTTCATTCTTTTAAAACTTATTTTTCAGATAATTACTTCTTCCTTTTCTTGTGTGTGTCATTTTTTCATTTCCATTCAAAGCCCTAATTCCCCAATTATCTTCTTATTACATTAAATATTTAGTATTTAAAGGGGTTTATTCAAAGTTTATGGCAAGTAGGTTTCAGCATGAAATATGTTTCAAAAAATAAAATTTCTTGAATTAATAATGTAAAATTTTTGTAGAACGCATGGGCTTTCCAATTAGCTGTTTATAACATCGATTTCTCAGTTTATTTTATAATTTATAATAAAGAGAAATGTTTATTAAATCATTGTATTATAAACTGAGATAATATAAGCGTTTATAAAGTGTTACAAAACTTATAATCAATATCACGTTAAATTAAACATTTCGAGTTTTTTTTCTGATTAATGGAGGATATGAATTAGTGTAGTTATGAAGCTACAGCAAGTTTAAATTAAGTCAACAGCAAAGCGAGAAACCAAAGAGTATTGATCGAGCCAAGTTGTCTACTGTGTATAATTTGGCTCAATCAATACACAGATATGAAAATTATTAAAATAAAAATTTGGAAATGTTACATCTTTTTAGTTTCTTTGTGAAGAAAATTATATATGTATAATAAATAATATGTTACAGTTCTTCTTTAACATATCCAATTTGCATTCATTCTGGCAATTAGGTTTTTATTATTTCAATAGATTTTAAATGTTATCTCTAATATCAAAAAATATTACCATCGCAGAAGTATTAGTTAATATAAAATTTAATTAAATGATTTTGTTTAATCAGGAAAATATATAACAATATGCAGCAATATATTTCTTTAAAAAAAAAAAATCGTAATTGGAAAGCTCCAAAAATTAGTAATGTAGTGCTGTATTGTTTGATCAGCAGAGCATCATAGCATTTTGTTTAGAATACTTTATAGTATATCTATCCTTGTTGCTAATCACTGTTATTTATTTGTTTCAATAACTGCTTGCACTTAACATCGACACTGTCTTCCAAGTAAATTACACATAAAGTATATGTATATCTATTTGGTATACCAAAAAATTATCAGTAACTAGAAAAAAAGTTTTATATTGTTATGAATCAACGATATTTGAAAACAATCCAGCGATATTCGAAATAAGATTTATTTGAAGTTCAAGAATATGCAAATGGCATTGCATTTTTCTTGTATTTTTTAAATATTAATTTTGAGTTTATGTCTCACTTTTTGCTGATTAAATTTTACAGAGTTATTGTGTATTACTTTTGATAATATATATATATATATATATTCTCAAAATTAATTTCCTTAATAAAAATTGATTATTTTAAGTTATTATTTATTATTTTCATAGATACTGTAATTCTATAATTCTAATTCTAAATAGATTAAAGTATTATTAAATTTTAAGATAACGAGCATAGCTCATTCTGTACATTTTTATACAACAAAAAAGACGAGGGAACGAAGTTGAGCTCGCACTATTATGCCAGAATTTTATATTGTTGTAAAACACATTGAAATATATTATTTTGTAATTCTAGACAACTGAAGATACCCGTTTGAATGTAATTTCTGAGTTAAATGACCTGGCAAACGGTGCAAGCAACCATAACTAGCTAACCAAGTCGCAAGCAATCGACGAGAGCAGGGTAATTTTTGCTTTCCCCTTTTCATCCTTACGAAATGGTTTTTTTAAAACAATTTAAGAGTAATGACATATTAGAAACTATATAAAATTATAATTAGTTAATAATAGTCTGATTGAGAAAGAGATTGAGAGAGAGATAGAGAATTGCTGAAAATTTATTAAATGTCAGCTAGCATTGTGTACAATGCAGTGTAATTATTAATTTTCTACTTTACAATTATAAATTGTAGCTTATCTCATTTGCTTTTTTTATTTTAAAGTTATTTTCTAATATAATGAATAATTTCGATTATTTATAGCTTTTATTAGTATACGTCAACGCGTGTTACATCACGCTCTATTGGAATTACACATAAATTGCGAATTATGAAGTTAACAATTTGCTTCGTTTACGTTTTTTGCCAATGTATTTTGATGCTCTGCGGTCCGTTAAGATAGTTAACATATTGCTTATCATGCCAACTAGCGTTGAATGATCTCCCTTAACTGGTACACCATGATGAACAGAACATTTTATACATATCCTTAAAAACTTTGAGAAGTTAATTTTTTTTTTAATCAATTTGAATATTTATCTAATAATACACGATTGAATCGCTATACTGATAATTATGCTTGAATAATAATGAATGACCGAAATGATAATTGAAAATTGCTTTTGAGATATCGATTTTGATCGATTTTAGATTAATGCCCGAACTTGTTTTTAATTGGAAAACATTGATCTCAATCAAACTTATTTGTTACCACTAGTCAAACAATTTTCTGAAATTTAAAACACTTTTTTTCTCCTCGGTTTTTTGAAGTCAGTCGTGTGCCAGTCTTATTTATAAGTATTAAAATTTTTTACAATACTCCGTGATCCCAGGACTCTCTTAATCTGTTGTCCAGACAACAATTACCAATAGAACGTGAAATGCTCGCTGGCGGCTTGGCAGGAGCATGCCAAATAGTTATTACCACTCCGATGGAACTGCTTAAAATACAAATGCAAGACGCTGGCAGAGTCGCCATGGCAGCTAAAGAAGGTGACGAAAGCAGTCAATAACTTCTTAAAATCCTCCTTTCATGACTTGTCGAATCCAACAAGATTATTCGCGACTATCATGCGCGGAACTATTCTATTTAAGTTCCTTATAATTATTGCATTGTTAATAAACTTGCAATTTTGAGCAATAGTCGCGCAATTCTTATTTATTGTATCTTTTATGATATCGATTAATTGCCATGGATGCTATATATTTTCAATTAAAATTAGAAATATAATAATTAATAAATATAATTCGTTCGACTCATACGATTCGCTCTTTAAAACGTGAAAATAAATCCATTTTAGAATTATTATACTTGTCCAGGCTTCTAACAATAAATTGCATATCGTATTACTGTTACAGCGGGCAAAGTTGTGCCAAAGATATCCGCTTGGTCATTAACGGTAGATCTACTTAAGAAACGAGGTATACTGGGGTTGTACCAAGGAACTGGCGCTACAGCACTCAGAGACGTAACGTTCTCTGTTATTTATTTTCCACTGTTCGCTAGACTGAATGATCTTGGGCCAAAGCGAGAAGACGGTTCATGTAAGTAGCGATATAATTATATTATCATACGATCGATCCTAAACGAAAATATATTAAACAGTAAATGTCGCTGTTAATTATAGCTGTATTCTGGTGTTCATTCCTTGCTGGATGCGCCGCCGGATCGACGGCCGCATTAATGGTAAATCCATTCGATGTAATCAAAACTAGACTACAAGTTATCAAAAAAGCACCTGGTGATCCAACGTACACTGGAGTGTTAGATTGTATACTGTAAGTTCCTCGGAATTAAACATTCTCCTTATTCAGTTATTATTAAGTTTACAGAGTAAGTTTATTACCTGGGGAAACCTGGAAAACCAAAAATTTTCAGGAGATATCTTTTTTATTTTTGAAAATCAGGGATTTTCATGAATTTTCATGAAATTTTATCTTTAATTTTAATTTTAATTATAAATAAAAATCTAGTTTTATAATCATTATTTTCGACTTGTAGGAAGACATTTAAGAACGAGGGACTGACGGCATTCTTCAAAGGCGGCGCTTGCCGAATGATAGTCATAGCGCCATTATTCGGAATTGCACAAACCGTCTATTATCTCGGTGTAGCTGAGTGGCTGTTGGGATTGAAGTGAAATCGCCATATCGCCGATTCGTGCCGTTCAAATACTCTGGGAAAACTTGACAATAATCGTTGTAGATCGTAGTTGTATTTTTGCTTGAAATTTTTGCTCTTCAATATTACAATAAGAATCTTGTTAAACGGGATCTCGCGATCGCTTATATACAAAGAAAAGTAAAAAAGTATTAATTGAAATTGCCGTAATTCTTGCAAGTCGCAAATTATAATGGATTCGTATATTGAATGGAAATATATCTATGTTTTACCATATCCGCAAAGTGCATTAAAATTTTTAATCAAATATTGTACATTGAATCGATATAATATTCATCTGATGCATTGTATTCTTGCAACGTAAAATATATCGATGGATATATTGAAAGATCAAATCATTAGGAAAACATATGATTACAAATATTTCACAACTGTACAATTACGTGTTTATTCAATATTTAGATTGTTTATGCGTCTTTCCATATAATAATAGCATTTCTTCATCTCTTCCTCATATTTTATAGACTCCATAAAATATATGCGAGATCCTGCCCACGAATCATGCTCATTGTTAAACTATGAGTGTATCGGGATCTTAATTATTATAAATATCTACTAAACTAGCCAATTATAGTCAATTATACATGTATATTAAAGACATTAAACAGATTCAACGTAATATTTTTTAAACGTTTTTCATTAGGCATAATAAAATATTTTGGCATAATAGAATATTTTGTTAAAGCTATCTAGGTTTCTTATTTTTATCTTATTTTTATCTCTGTAAAGAATTAGCAATCTTTATGGCTAAATATGTAAACGGAAATATTACAGAATTTTCTTTAAAATAATTGCAGCTGTGGTTCTTTTCTCATTATTTTTTCTTATCCCTTTAGTTTTCGACACCGTTCTCTAGTCCCGAACTGTGGCAATTTCTTTGAATTATCATGTGATTAAAAAGAATCGATTATTAATATGATTGCAAATGTATTAAGATGAATATATTAGAAATATATTAGATTTTTTAAATTATATTAAGAAAAAAATTTGTTTTTTTAATTTCACATGTTCAAGAAAAATCTGCTCGGGAACGGTTAAAAAATAATAGCGAAAATTCGTATGTTTGAAATTGAGGAAGATATGCATAATGAGAGGAAAAGGTACAAATTAAAATAAATTATTAAGCTTCAAACATTCATTAATCATGTAGAAATTATCATACATGTTTCAATCGTACACCTCGTCTATGTTAATAAAAAAAAAAAAACGAGATTTGTGTCAAAATATTTTTGTTTGAATTTCTTGTTTTGTTTTTCATAAACTGCCATGCAAACATCACATTAGTCTTCTTTATATAATAAATCCTACAGCCTCGCTATGGTAGCGAGATGAATCGCACACATTTAAATTTAATAATCATGAATAATAATCACGTCAATATAATCAAACTTATAATTATATTTATGCTACTCTTTTTCATTTAATGGTGGGTGCAACGTTATTGTCTGTCGTACCTCGTTAACAACAATATAATTTGTTTACGCTTTAATTTGTAATACAAGAGTATTGATATACGATGACACAGATTGTTTGTAATCTAATGCTATTATAAGCTCTTTATAATACCTCACCCTAGTTTTAAAAAGACCATTTGGTTTACTACTAATGACGCATAATACAGTTTATAATAAATAATCATGGGCGTGCCTGATTAAAAAAAAAGTATTTCCCTTAAAAACTTTTCTTGAAAAATTATTACCTCCAAATATTTTGAGAAAAATATGCTTTCCTAATTAATTTCGATATGAAATTCTTATATGTTACAAAAATTCTTTTCCTTACCATTTCTAGTCATTTATGGGGACATAATAAAAATTTTAATTTCCTACATTTATTTTACTTATATTAATTATATCTTCATAATGATATTCATGATGATACTAGCGATAGTAACATTTAATAATATACAACATTATGTTTTTATTATACACAACATAATAAAACAATGTATATTATCATGTATTATTATTGATTTCTTGTATTATACTTATTTATTATATTTATTTATCTCATCGATCAAAATTCCTCAAAAAATTTAGAGTCAGGCACGCTCTATATCCTTATTCAATAATAATAGAGAGTTTCATTTATTAATCGTTATCACATACGTCAATAATATAATATCAATATAATGTAGATATAATTGCCATACAAATTAAAAGTGTTCTTTCTATAATTTGCTTAAAGAATAAGCGGTAAATATTGTAAACTGTTAAACATTCATTGATATTTATGTTGACGTTTTTCGCAATAAGTTTATAAAATTGCTTTCTCTTTTTTATCCATCTGGCGTTATTAATATTTCCAGCAAATATGTGTGAAAGTATAACTAATATAACTGTACAGATTTTACCTGTGTATAATGGACTGAGTATTGTTACGTTACATTGCACTTACTCATCTGCCTTTAAGATTTATTCTACATTATTCTTATTAAACGTACGCGCGTATTTTATGTATCACCATTAAAAATAAGCTTTAAACTCACTTTCATGATACATAAATATATGATAAGATTTCTACTTACATATTGAAAAAGATAATCTTTAGCACATTATCTTTCTTGTTATAATAAAAAAAATTCTCTATTTCGTAAAATTTCTTCGTGTATTTAAGTACTTCGTTAAGTAAAAAAAAACGTTTCATTTCGTTGGTGTCATGGTATTTCTATAACCAAAATTTAATTTTTTTAAAAGGCACATATTCTTCGTAATATTATGTATTAGCTAACGCACAACTTCGTTTCTTCTTTTATTTATGTTTACGACATTACACGATTCATTCCTCTGCACACTCCAATAAATTCGATAATTTATCCTAATATAATTAGTCTTGCATCAGGATACACGTTAACTGTAACATATAACAATATTCCTACTGAGCTACATTTGATGGGATTCAAAAATACTAAATAAAGAAAGAGTGCAAAAGTAAAAAAACCGATTTGTATCGCATAATTAACATCGCATGTTATTTCTAATTAACAGGAGAATCTTTTTTTAATTCTTCCATATTCCAAGATTTATATTTTGCGCTTTTAAAAATATTAATGCCCGTGCAAAGGACAAGATCATTTTACGTTGTTAAAATATGAGCGAGATTATCGCTGCATTCTTCAGTTTTCTCTTCCGAGTGAATTCTTCTCTATTTACGCCTATACTCACCTCATATTGTAATGATGGACCGGCTTTCGGTAGAGTTCGAAAGCGCTTCCTCTTTGCTCTCGGCTACCAGCCAAGTCCAGACCGCTGGGTTCCCTATTGTGTCCAGGATTAGCGGAGGGATAAAGCGGACCTGCGGGAGCGTGGTTATTACCGTGCATATATCCATTGTGATTCGTACTGTTCCGGTTATGAGGCAAACCGAGACTGATTTGGCCGGTACTGTTGCTGTGGGAATGCGTGGTGGTTACTGGAGGGCTTGAGTGAGAATGCGTATGACTGAGGCTGTGGCTGTGTGTCGGCGACGTAAGATGACTTAAATTGTGATGTGAATTCACAATATTGCCATCGTTGTGACGACCAGGTGGCGGGATGTTGTAGTAATACTGACCGCTGTTGCGCTGCATGTTACTGTTGCTTTCTACCTAAATAGAAAAATTTACATAAAATCGCAACGATCCCGTGATACATAATAGGTACACATTTTGGTATTCATTCGCGAATCACAGCAGACATTGATAACAATGATAAGAAAGAAAGAATTATTAATTATTTTTACAATATTTAAAATAATAATTACCCCATTATGTACATGCGACGTAGCAATAGAGTAACTCTTTGAGTGTTGATATGAATTACTCCCATCGTTTCCGTTGTTCTCCGTTTGTGCAAGTGACGCTTGAGGTGGCCTGTAATTCTTCGGCTTTGGAGGTGGAATCGGTTTATAAGTGCCTGGTGGTTTGTTTTGTGAAATTGGTATCGATTTGTAGTCGGTAGATCGGCTGAAAGAAATGATCTTGTATTAGAACTTACAAACTTACACTGACACTTAGACATTACAGATGATATAAAAAATTTCATTAAAAAAATAAAAAAAATAATATCAATTATAATTATTATTCTGTAAAAAAGATGATTTCAAGATATTAAAAAAATTCTTTAAAATATTCTTATCTTAAAGAAAGAGATATAAGTATAAAAAGTTCTTTCTAAATTCTTAATTAAACATCAATATATCAAAAAATAAGTTTCTAATATTCAAAAAAGATGTATATATAAAATAAATGTATATATTTTAGTTTATTGATTATATTAAATACACACCTATATTTGGCATAATCAGTTCGCGTTTGAGCATCGTGCGTGGAACCAGGCTGAACCGTAGATCTAGTGAATCTATACGGATCGTGCGCTCTCGCTGGTATGTTGCTGCTTTTGAGATCATCAGGTACATTTGGGCCCAAACGACCTGTCGATGTGTTCAAATTCGCCATCCCGTAGTTCGCGTTCCCATTAGTATTGTTGTACGAATCATAGGAAGACATACTGTCGTAACTTCCCTATGTAAGAGAACATAAATGTATCTTACAGTTGAATAGCGCGATTTATTTGAAATTATGGTACGCACATCAAGAAAGAAGAAATATCGCTTACCGCTTTCGGTTGAGCTCGTTCCAAAGATGATGTAGCATTTGCTTTGTGAGGAGTCGCATTGATGTAATTCCCCATATCTAGAACTGAGTCAGTTTTATTCACTCCTAGACGTTCCTGAGCGGATCGCCCTATTGTCCCCCGTGGCGTTTGATTAATCGGCTTCGCATTTCGATCAACTCGTGGTGGAAGGTCCGGTGGACTATGATGAGGAGATCTAGGCTCGAAGGAGCTGCCCAGATATTCCGGCGAACCGGACTGATTGCTCCTTTGACCGGACAAGGAGAAGCCATATTTGCTATCGCCTACTCCTTGGGATCTTCTCTTCTGCTGTTCGAACGATTGCTAGAAGTGAAGAAATCTATTAGAGATATTATATGTACATTTTTACCTAGAAAAGAAAAAAAATAGTGCAAGAAGAGCAAACTAAATAAAAAATTGTAAAATAATTTGATACATTAGATTTTTATTTTAATTAAAAAGTTTACTCTCCCTGCACACGAGTGTTACATCAATTATTAGATATATTGTATATTGAATATTTTTATCAAATTCCTAGTACACTTATAATAAAAAAATTTTATCGAACGCATTCAATATGCTCTAAATAAGAAATAAATTTTTTTTTATTTACAAGATGTAAATCAAGTCTAGGTAAGTCGCTATTTTTAGATGTAACTGAAAATATTATACCTGATAATTCGTCGAATACGGTGGCGGTGCAGTAGTATCGTCTTGAGTAGCAATACTCGGATCGGAACTACTTTTTAATCGCGATGGTGGACCCAAAGTACCAGGAATAACGGGCGCTGGGCTCAGCTCCAAATCGCTCTCCGGAGAGGAAGCGTAGGAGAGGCGAGAAGTCATCGGGAATAGGAAGTCATCCGAGAGAGCTTCTTCCGGCTATGAGCGCAGATCACAAAGGACATCACGTTAGGCAAACGATACATATGGTATGTGAATTAATATCCAACAACACAATGAATATACGTTATTCGGATATCAACGAAGTACCGTGAGTTATATTTTTATGGATACTTTGTATAAAAATTAAATTTATAATATGCTTTCTTAGAACAATAATATATCTCTAACTGTTCTTTCTAAGCATACTACAAATTAAACGATTTGCGAAGGAAGCAAAGTAGAAGTATGATAGCACGATAAGCATTCACAGACATATAAAACATATATAAAAAACTATTTTCTTCAGCAAGCTTGCGCAAAAAAGTAAAATATTTATAAATATTAGCCATGATAAAAACAAGAGAAAATTTTAGCAATTTTATAATAAACATTTTTAGTTATTTTGCTAATTAGTTCAATAAAAAGGATTAACAATTTTGCTATTTAGCAAAATAACTTTAGCCTCATCTTTAAATTATATTACTACGTTTTCTTTTTTTTTATTTTTATTACAATAAAACTGAAAAACTTTATATTCTCGAACGGCTAGAGTTGAGAGTTTCAACATTTCTTTCCAAATTGACAAATTTGGAAAGAGAAAATAGATTATTAAGATAGATATAGCCATGCAAAGTGAAAAAATGCATACTTAAAACATGCTGAATTAACCTTTTAACTGTTTAAACAAATATACTCGAATATTAACTTAATTATTATTTTTAATATGTTTGAATAGTCAAATCAATTTAATTGTTTCTTTAACGATTAACTGATATACATACATCGTGTTTCTGTATGAAATACTGCAACAACTGATTTAGCTCAACAAAGAGCATGTTAAACGCTAAAATATTATTGTAAAATATTGTACTAAATTTTACAGTTAAAGAGTTAAAGCAAGCAATATTTATATATAGCCGAAAAATTGCTCACGGATGACGCCCGAATTTGGAGGCGATTGCGGAAGTGGCGGGAATTTTCCTATGAAAGATGATATTGATTGATGATGTGACAGAAGCATGTCATGGTTCTTGTTCTCATCGTAATACACGTTACCGTTGGGAAGCGGAGGAGGTGAGAGGATGGGAGGTGGAGTGTGAGCGTATACAGGCAGATGCGATAGGTCCCACACCGTGTATCGGCTATATATCGGCTACAATGAAGACCCAAATTATGCCTAAGATCGCCGTACAACACAGTATATTACGTCGAGCAATGAGAAAAATCCGTGATATTCGTGAGAAAAGTGAAAGTAGAGAATGGAAAGAGAAAAAGGGAATAAAAAAAACCATCCCATAGTTATATTTTCAGTAACTTCATTCTTACTAACATTTTTATACTTAATTAAAATAAAACAGGGCAAACAGCACGCATATTCTGCAAATACAACTTGTTAAATTGCTTTACCTTGGTTTGACTCATCCACAGCGAACTTTGCTGTTGGCGATCGATGAGCTCTCTTAGCTTCCGGTACCAAGCTTCCGGTGCATTGAGAGTGATCACCGCGCTGAATACGTGTCCCCAGATCTTGTCAAGCTTTTGACACTGCTCCAAAAGTTTTTTACTGCTTTTGTGCGCTGATCTGTAATATATACATACGTTGCATATAGAATTTTGGAAAGGAAAAGTACAGATCTCATCTTGCTATTATTGTTACTTTGGTATGCCAGCTCTCATCTCTTTGATGACTTGCTTCGTCTCGGCCTTTAGAAAAATGACGATCGGATAAAATTGAGCGTAATTTAAACGATCTACGGCATTCGGAGTAATGTCAAGCAACGCGTGCTTGCCCCTATCCATCACTTCCCTGATAGCGCTCAGGCGAATGATGCCGGATGTTTTGGTGTTCTTCCCCGTACCATCTTCCATTTGACTTTCCATTTCTACAAAATATTCAATATTCAGCAATATCTGCTTCGAAAATATAATAA
>Ga0157363_1004554_pt1 | contig 12802 bp, 12 predicted proteins | sample AttsexASBM1_FD_111477 | JGI IMG/M metagenome (GOLD analysis project Ga0157363, IMG submission 111477) | Fungus gardens microbial communities from leaf cutter ant in Ribeirão Preto, State of São Paulo, Brazil - Atta sexdens ASBM1 | ecosystem: Host-associated > Fungi > Mycelium > Unclassified ...
ATATATATATATATATATATATATATTTAATTACATTATTTAAAATTAATACAGAAAATATAATATATTATTATTACTCTCTAAATCTGAATCAGTGGATAATTACTGATGTCAGTACCAAGTATGCTACTGTAATCAATGAATTAAATATGAGATTCCTAACCTATTCCTAATTTTTATTATGTGATCTAACAAAACTTGTTTAGTGCTTAAATTCAATGAATATGATATCGGAATATTAAAATTAATATCAGTATATATTTAGTTATTAATGCTCAATCATTTTTCCTTTTTTAATTGAATTTCATGGATTATCAGTATCAAGTATGCTACTATAATAATTAGTGACTATCCACTGATTCAGATTTAGAGAGTATATTATATTATTTACGTAATATCTATATTATTTAAAATGTATACACTAATAGGTATACTAATAGGTATATCAATCTTATCATATCGTATCTTCTCAAAATTGATCTTCAAATAGAAACTATCAGATTGCAAGATTTATATTTCAATAGCAATATGTTTCTTTATCACTTTTTTATTTTTTTACTTTGAGTATCGAGTTGTATATTTTTTTTTTAATGTTTACGAGTGTGAATTTTAAGAAGCAATGGTCCGGACGACAGGACGCCGCAATATTGCGATCCCTCCCGCCCCCCTCTTCTCCCCCAATCTGCGAAGGAATTCCATAATGACGCGGTTGCGTGGCATCAGACACGTGTTGGTTCCCATGGGGCAAACAGCGTTCGCGATTAGGCATGAAAAAGCAGACAGCAGGGGGCATATCGCGTATGTCACAGGATGAGGCCCACACCTTCTCGGCGACGTCCACACGCGCCATACTAGCATGCATCGCGTTTTAAGGCGAGGTGTAAAAATACACGGTGTGTGGGCGAGAATTACCAATGGAGATGCGTCTTTCGTACAATGAGACCGAATTTTAAAATGTAGCCAAATGTCACGTATACGTTTATGCCATTGGATCGTTACTGTGCGTATGCCAAGGAAGGTACGACGGGAAAATTTATTACAATACGAATTCCACTCGAATTGTCTCACCGACAGAGAGTCTGACACGTACTCTGTTTTGACAACTTGGCTGCGGCCTCTTTTGAAGCTTGATTCAAAAGGGATTCCATCTGATCGTATTAACGTAAGTATGAAAATTGTGCAATCGCGTTTGCGAAGTTTCCTGTTGCCGTCAATCTCCGATATCTCTTGAAGTGAAAGAAGATAATCTATTCGATCATAGCGGAGGGTGTTAGAAAGTGAGTGATGAGACGTAAAAACTATTTATCATCTAACTGTAATTTTTGTCACGATCGAACGGTTAGAAAACGAATGCTCGTAAAATTCTCAGATGATTTCCTTGGAAATCTGAAAACATAGTCGACATAATGATAAATTATCATTATGAAAAAAACATCATATATCTATATATCGTGTTATGCCATTCACGTAATGCCGTTCTGCGAGTTATTTATTAATTATTCCTAATAAAAAATTTATTACTTTTCATTAAGCAGGATAAGCGTAGAAATTTATCTTTCATCAGGGTTGTGCTTAAAAATAACCTAACGTGAAGCCTCTGGTATGAAACTTGGCTAACGTACGTGACATAGAAACTTCAATCTACCGTGCTTCATATGATATCCATAAGGTTGCAGTGGCCTATATTTTGCAACCATGTCGTCGTCTTCGTGCCAGCACGCATCAATTTTGTTAAGATCAAGGGTATGCGAATGGATGCAGCGACGGCGCATCCGTCGGAGCGGGTTATACACGCGACGAGGACGGTTCGCTCGAATCGGGGAACCCTCTCGAGAGAGGCGCCCACCGCGTAATCCATTGGGACTCTTGCACGTTGCGTGTGTGTACGTACGGCTGCGCGTGCTGAAAAAAAGAAGGCAACCCGATATGAAGCAAATGAAGTGCAAATTGAGCGGGGCGCGCCGCGAGACTCTAGAAATCCGCTCGGACGAGCCGGAACGGGCTGTTCGTGAGTAAACTCGTCCAGACGTGAGGCGCAACGTGATACTCTTGCGGCAAACGTCGAGTACTCGAGGCCACCGATTCTTCCTGTTCTTCTTTAGGGGACCGACCGCCCAAGCCAGATGCGCCCCGTTTTGCGGTCGATCTTCGATGAGGGAACTAATCCAAATTGGCTCAGCCACGAAATGCACCACGGAAAACGCAGAAGAATTCGCCAGAGATTTCTTGCGGTGAGATCGCGCAGGTGAAGGGTATTATTTTTTGCTCAATCACTGATGGAATAAGCATACGAAGATATCGAAACAAGTTCTGGTGCATTTGTTTTCCTCTAAAGATGAATGTATCTTAATGAATCACTCTTTATTATTATTGTATTATTTATTATATTAAAATATCTGTTTTTCGATTGATCAAATATCAACTGCGACGAAAAAATGTAATATTAAAAATAAATGGAAAAAAAACTTTTTTCTTGAATGCTTAAAAATATATAAATATAATTAAATATATATATGTAAATAGTATTTATTTATTATTAAGCAATTAATTATTTTGAAAATCAAATATCTCTCTTAAAATAAATTATTTTCATTGTGTCTGAAATTTTTTGGGTCTTATTTCTTATACATCTTAAACGACAACGTTACATTAAAATTAAGATTTTTTAAAATAAGATAAAGAAGTTAAAATATTCATATGATTATATTGCATGATAAATTATATCTCTCAATTAAGATGTAAAAGATTGTATAAACGTATATACGTAAATCTATGACACCAATACTGTTATCGTTAAATAACTGAAAATCGATCTAAATGCAAGGCGATGCTATCGGTGACGCAAACTTTTTACCGAGGGCGATTGCGAACTACACGATCGCTAAAATTCCAGACCACGCTTGTCATATCCAATGAGATCATAAAATATCGAACGGCTTTCGAGGAATTTGTGGCGAACGTGTTTACGTCGATATCATGGTCCCTCGATGTATATTGTTCCTAACGTTTCACGGAAGACTTCACGTCGGGTAAGCACGAGAGATAAGGGGGAACTAAAGGATATAACATCGAATTACATTTTTTCTGCTCAATAAACCGTTTTCTAAGTATAAGAAGAATAGCGTAAGAAGAATCCGTCGCAAAAAGAGCTAATTACAGTACATAGAATGCATCCATGCAAAAATGTCATTTTATACATATGTACATGCAACGGTTATATGGGTACTTTAGAAATGTATAAGCATAATTCGCTGAAATGATATAGAGTAGAATTATCGCGTATATACAAAAGTATAGTTATATAATTCAGTATTAAGATTAAATTTAAAATGTGTGCTAAAAGATATCATTTATTATTTTTATCACTATACACTCTATTTTTATATTATATAGTTAAAGGGGTACAGAATTTTTGTAAAGTCTTTTTGAGAACAATTAATAAACTTCGTTCTTTATAATAGGTGAAAAGATGTATAAAAATCTTCGGGTCCAACGTAGGATACTTTTCTGAAAATTATCTTTTCCTACTCTTTTGCATAATAACACGCGTCATTCTGTCGAATGGGCGTGATAAACCTAATCTTCCAAATAAGATTTTCCACAAAAAAGAGTTACAACCTGAACGAGTTAAAACCAAAGGTTCAAATCGAAAGGGTTAAATCCGAACAGGTTAAATTCATCATTAGTGATCACTAATGAAAGAATTTACCATACAATCGATTGCAGTTACAGTTAAAGCATTTCTAGTTCAGCCACAAATTAAACTTGTCGATTTTCGAAAATGAAGAATGTTCAAAATCCTTTCACGCAATCCTGAACATCCTTGATCTTTGAAATCTGACGTAAAAATGAAAGTGGATTATTCACGCTGACGACAATCTTTTACCATTATTTTATGACGTTGTAAAAGTAGTAAAAAAGAGTCTGGCCCAAAGGATTTATAATTTTTCTCCACTCACGTTGCAAGATTTTTAAGCTTTACGATGAAATTTTTCTTTGAACTCTATTTGGTTGTCCTCTATCCTTTCATGAACAGTACGAGTTGGATACTTCTGCTGAGGTCAGCTCTTTTTTATAGTTTTATTATGTCTAATTTAGTTTCCGTGTCGTTGAGTGTAAACCCTTTGAAAAAAATAAAGAGAAAAAGGTTACTCAGTTTGGAAAAAAAATTGCTTACCAAGAATTTATGATATAGACTACATTGCTGTATTGATAGTTTAATCTTACTGCCTTGAAACAGTGATTTTAATGGCGCATGTTTCTTTTTTTTTTTGTTTTGACGAGTCAAAAGAAAAGCTTTACGATGGCAAAGTTTTCCAATTTTATATAAAAACATTAAGACTTTTACCTTATTAAAGATTGTCAAAAATAGCTGTATTTGTTTTTTCTTTGTTACAATAAATAAACATAGCTGATATAAATTAGAAATACAATACGTAAAAAGAATATTATAATCTTCTTATATTTTCCTATATTTCTTATATCTCTTTTTAATATCATATATTTCTATATACAAGATTTAGTATTTTATGGACAATAGCAAAAGGCATGTAATATAGGATTAGATATACTTTTAGGTTTTTCTGCAGGAAAAAAAATTGACAGATCAGGGTTAACCCAACCATATTCTTTAAAGCAAATTTCACTTGAAAGATATATTTCAAATAATACATCCGAATATAGATGAGAAAAATTTATAATTTATTAAGATCAATTTGTTATTGTACGAAAAAATGTATTTGTATTATAAAGAATGAATAAAATGAGAGTGCAAGGAAACGCATGAAGAAATAACAATATACCTATACTTTTGTATAACATGCCGATAAAAGTAAGTTTCACTTAAATGAATCTCAAACTGTCTTTAAAGTGAAATTTGCTTTAAAGAATATGGATTAACCCTGATCTGTTAATTTTGTTTTCCTGCAGAAAAACTTAAAAGTATATGTAACCCTATTATACGCCTTTTGCGTGCTATTGTCTATAAAGTACTAAATCTTGTTGAAAGTAACATTCATCACATTCTGTAACAAATATATAACAGAATATTATGGCAGAGTTCTTATATTGCGTAATTTTTAAAATTTTTAATAATTTAATGTGTTAAAATTGATTTATTATAGTTTTCTACATAATGAAAAATAATGTTTTCAATTTCTTTCAAAATATTTTCACTGAAAATGCCATAAATTACTTAAGCCTTGCATTGAACAGAAGAAAAACGTTTAAAATAGAAAAGGAAATTAAAATGTATAGGAATACAGCTGAATTGTAAGGAAGTTTTTCATAATATCAAAAATATTTTGTAATGTAAAATTTAAATGTCTTTAATACAAAAATTATTTCATATAATATAAAATAGAACACACTTTTTTAACAAGAAATAAATAAGATATCTATGTAATAAAGTTGCGAGATTGTCTCGATTATTGTATATAATTTATCACTAAAAATATCTATTTTATCAGCACATAAATTATATCCTTCAATTTTCTTTTTCATTTTTTAAAATACTTTTCAGTCAACTAAGTTGAAAGAACTGATATTATAAAAGAACTGACATTAAAATGTTAACCCTTTCTACACATAATATTTCTACATCAGGAAAATAATGATCGCTCTGAATTATATCCTTCAATTTTCTTTTTCATTCTTTAAAATACTTTTCAGTCAACTAATTTGAAAGAACTGATATTACAGGACATTAAAGTGTTAACCCTTTCTACACATAATATCTCTACACCAGGAAAATAATGATCGCTCTGAATTCTGTCAAAATAGGACAAATCCTTTCGCCACAGGATTAGTGTTAATTTTTTGGTTAATCACGTATATGATACACGTTTTATATAAATCTATTATCTCAATAATAATTTAAGTTTCTTTTTTTTATACTTTATCTAGAGATTTAAATTTACTTAATTAAATAGATAGTTGTATAATAAAGTAAAATAAAATATAATAAAGAAATATTAGTATGGTTACATTAGAAAAATATCAAAAAAATATTTCCTGTTAAAAATTCAGAAATTTTCGGTTTATTATATCGACTGTACCAATTCTTCTATATGAAATTCTTTTAATTAATTCTTTTAATTAAGACCGATTTTTTCATGTTTTTGCATTCAACATTCAAAAAAAATATCGAATGCCTCGACATATTTATTATTGCAAACTGCATCGAGAATATAATCTTTTTTTTTCGAATGTTTTCAATAGATATTTATTAGCCTTCTACAATTTTTTTTCCTTTACACAAAAATACTTGTCGATATGGTATTTACGAAGCGTTGTTTTTCAGATTTATTTTTGCTGTCAGCTCGAAAAAAATACGACCTTGCTTGTTACATACCATCGTAAACGCGATCATACTGTGTCTCGTTGATATGAAACATTTGCGCGTCCTCGAAAAAGTCCTTCGTTTTTTTCATTGGACCATTTTTGTTTCACTTCTGGCTACGCGTCATCTTTTTTTGTATTACAACCATCAGACAGACGACAACTGAGTAAAAAAATGCCTATCGAAAAAATCAACTTATTTGGAAACAAAATCGGAAGCGAATTCTCAATATGAAAATTTATAGCTAGCTGCAATATAATGCGACATTGCACAAAGCAGACCAATTTTAATCTTCTTCAAAGGGCACCGGATTATTCATTTAAAAACTAATTTTGCGTGCGCTCATCGTGATCGTAGATATTCGCGTGCCAGAGATATTTCTCGAGATATTCAAAACGTCAGAAGTGCAATTCTTAACACAAGAGTCACAAATTTTGGCGGCGCAAACTATGCATGCCATTTCGATCCTATCAATGTATATTCGGCTGGCCTCTCGATTGGCCGCCTCGAGCAAGTTATAAAACTCGCACGCACTGTACGCCTCTTACAATACATACGCATATTCACTGACTGACAGCCCAACAATTTGCCAGCTATTATCGGATAAGCAAATAATGCCAAAAGCAATGACTCAGAAATGACCGTCAATTTCCTACGTGGAGTCATTTTCCCACCACGACCAATTACCACATGTTCGTGTGCTTTTCAAAAATGACTGCTGCATTTTTAAATTCAATGAACGTCAACGCCTCGAGCTGACGAGCGTCGAATAATGACAGAAAGACCGAGATTCGTAGCCTAATTGCGCGAGTTCCGTCTGGCGTGGTGTATCGCGTGGAGTTCCCCTTCATTCCTTGCATGTTTAGAAGCATATTCGGATCACAGTTGTCATAAATTATCGCAAAGCGTGACTACGTGTGCATTCACCCGCCATTCCCTTGCGGCTAAAATCCTTATGGTTGAGTCAAAGCGATTTTGCATCTCATGAATTCCTCCAAAGGTCCAAACTGCACGCATCAAAAGCGATTTCATATATAAAGCGGCTCTCAGAATTTAAAAGAAAAAAGAATTTTAAGACATCTGTTATTAAAATTTTCACTGATGTCGAGAAACACGTATTATTGGAGAATACAATCGTGAGGAAAGCTGTGAGAATTTGTGTCTAAGATATCTAATAAAATCCGCCGTTAATTCTCAACCCACGCGTTGGCCGCACCTGTGGTAGAAGATATCCAACGAAGAGAAGTTATATAGGAGCTGAAAGCAAGCAGGTAGTTAGAGGATCGACTTTCTCGACGGAGACTGCCGCAACGCGCAGACAATTATAGTTTTGTCGCGGTGGAAAGTACGAGGAAGGCGAAAACCGAGAGGAAAAACGGAATGAGTAATGCGAGGGTACTATCGTGCTGGCGAAATCAGATTGTTGCAGCACTCGGTTGCGCACTTGAGCACTGCAAACTGGGGTGCTTTTGCTTGTTGCTTGGTTTCTTTATTTTTGCTGGATGGTGTAATAAAGTACGGGTGAGCGAGAGGGCCTCGCGGACCTCTAATCTGATATCTCGACGGAAGGGGAGCGAATATTAATGTTCGTTTGCCGCGAGCAAAGCTGATGCCGCCTTGCGAGCGCTTTTATGTGGCCAACACCGGCCCATGGGCCCCACATAATGCCCCGGCACCCTATAAAGCTAATGAGTCACGCCGAGTTCACGGAGGCCGTAGGTCTCCCCGACAAACAGGTGCCGTTGTAACTACCGGGATACTCGAGTGTAAGCAATGTTCATCATGTACGTTAATCTCAATCTTTTATACCCCACTGTTTGCATTGCAAAACATTCGTGTGATCTCTATCAAATGTCCGTTAAATTTATTCTCATATCTAAAGAGTGCAAATCGCGTAACGCTTATCATGAGAATATATCATACAAGAGACGCAAACAGAAATTGTGCATTAACACGTGATATATCGGCTGATAACTGATATCGTGTACGTGTGGTAGTAATCAGTTTCGGTCTGAATTCAAGAATAATGAAATTCATAAAAGATTGCGATGCGAACTACCGCAAGTATCTTACATAAATCTTACCGAAGGCTACGACATACGATAAAGAGGAACGTAAGTTCCTTGACCGAGATACTATTCATCTACCAACATTTCGCCGACTGTTAGTTATCGCTTGGATATGAATTAGTGCGTTGCTTGTTAGAGCTTATCGGTATAGTCCTACGTAAGCTGGTGCGAATGTCGTAGGACGATCGTCTCGAAAATTTACAAAATTTATTATAGTATAATCTCTTTCTCTCTTTCTCTCTCTCTCTCTCTCTCTCTCTCTCTCTCTCTCTCTCAACGAAAAATTGAAGGAAGAATAGAATTGTCTCAATTATTGATGAAATATTAAAAGTACAGAAATTTTAGACAATTTTTTTTTAATTCAAATGGTTAAAATCTAAGAAACAATCAATAAATCTCTCTTATCGATATAATTCATTTTTTCTATATTAGTTCATTTTCTAGCAACTTAATTTTTTTGTTATTGTTCAGCTCAGCATGCGAGCCTTCGTTAGTCCAGCGAAAAAACCTGCAGCGTTTACCGATAGATGGAAGCACAATGTCTAGTGAATCTCGTTGCTTTAAATCTATACTAAATTTAAAAGAAAAAATGCATTATCTAGTTACTCATTTTATCGTATTTAGATTTTAATATTAACAAATAAATATTGTTATATCATAGAATTAATCTAAAAAATTATTCGCCAATCACTAAGTTATACGCAATCTTACATTTTACTTATCTTAAAACAACTGTACAATTCTAATCTAAGATTTGTGCAAAAAATCAAATAGAAATTAATCCAAATTACCTCAACAATTGAAATTCATATATTATTATAATCACAATTTCTATCTATCTCTATATTTTTAAAAATATATTAAATTAATTTGTTCGGTACTTTCAAATCTAAAAAATATTTTATTTAATAAAATTAATTAATTGAAAAAAAAAAAAGATAATTAATCACAATTACTCTTTTTAAATTGTAAAAAAAAAAGAACGGTTTTGCATAATTTTATTAAAAAAAGATATGTCGAGTTACACGACAGTAGTGCATATAAATTTCTCGATCTCTCATCGCACGTCTCTTCTTCCTCATAATCGCCACCGCCATCCCCACGCACATCTCTCTAAAACACGTTCTAGCTCGGGATCCACGCGCCTGCACTGCTCGAGCGCTCAAAGTCGAATGACGATCACATCCCCACCACTTGCAAAAGCGACGCGCGCGGCACGTTCGCTCTCAGCCAATTTCCAGTGGTGGGGACTAGACTCGACCAATCAACATAGTTTTGTCGTACGCCGCGTCGAATCCCAGTCACGTGATTGGCGACGTGCTTCTTTCTCCGTGTAGGTGAAGTCGCGCGCGCGTTATCTCCTTTCGTACTATCCTTGTCTGTTTCCCGTCCCTTCTGTCCCTGTTTCTGTCGTTCCGTATTGAACCGGCGGTCTCCCTCTTTCTTCTCTTTGTCGGTTTCCTCGTGGGGTGCCGCCGTTCTGCTCTCTCGCACGCGAGGACACGAGTCTGGGATCCTCTAGAGACGAACCTCGTCGCACCTACCGCACTTCTACGAACCTTTGGATTTACGTTACCTCTCGCTACTAGAGATACTTTGATCATAGAGCGGGTCATGCAAATATCGTGGGAATAATTATTATTTTTATCATATACCTTAGGTGCGTATGTCGAATCGTAACACGTCTTAGGAATAATTTTCAAAATATTCTAACATAACGTGATTAAAAGATTTCTCATCTCGCGAGAACTTATTATAGTTATTATATAATATAAGAAAGTTGATGAATGAAATTAGATTATAAACAGCGTATTTTTTCTTGGACGAAAGAAATGCAATATCAAGAAAAGGCAACGACATGTAACGAATTGAATGTATAATATTATTTGCAACATAGTATTCGACAAAATGCGATGATATTTACCGTACTATAGTCTACAAGAGCAACGCTTATCAGGCAGACATCGCAGTACGTATTATTACGTTTGCACAAAGACTAGTTATATCCGGTTTAATCATCTACTATATAATCGCAAAGCAAACACAAAAGACGTTACTCACGCAAAATCATTTACCGTCTATAAAATTATACATCCTGTCACCCCCTGCCTGTCTGCACGAATAAATACTTCTTATAAAGTATTTATATTCGCCCAATTGATTTTTATTTGATAAAGAAACCATTAATAACCCACCAACCTTTCCCGAAGCTTAAAATCTGATTTATAATTTAATTTGTAACACGTAGATTAGAGTCAAGCATGAGGAGTGCTAAACGACTGGGATATCACGATCCGTCACAATATTTGCACGCAACCATTCGCGCACCGTCCGAACAGTCAACAAAGTTAAGATCCGGCGCGAGATCGATGCGGTCGTATTTCAGGCCGTGCGTACATCGTCACGTATGCGTGTGACGGCCGAGATAAATACGAAGCCGCGCGTTTAATCGGTCGCGCCAAGTAGAAAGAGCAATTTCGAAAGGCATACATCCCGGGAGGGAGTACAAGGCACGTGCCGGAGCTACACGCGCGTGCGTCAGCCCGTCGTATTCCGCACACGGTGGCACTCGGCTATTTTTGAGGGACGTGATATAAGCTCTGATGACGTTCGCACGACCGGTCGCATACTCGCGTCCGCGTTGGAATTACCATCATCGATCGGCATATGTTAACGCGCCTAGCCGGGGCCAGCCGGTTCTAATGACCTTTGCAGACGCGAAACTAATCGCCAATCCGTGTTCTGTCCCATTGTTTCTCGTTCTGTGAGAGAAACCTCAAAGAGTTATCTCTCGCGCGAACTTATGCCAACGACGATATCCTTGTCGTGAATGAAAATATACAAAAGTTGAAAATGAGTGTCGCACCTGAAGAATTTACAGATTTAATGAAATATGTTAAAAATATGTAATATCATAGCAATAATCAATGATATATTTGTGAAAGATTATCAAATAAGCATCGTTTTTTTTATTTTAATGATTAATGGTAAAATGATTAATAAAAAACAACTAAGTAAAAGCATTGAAGTCGTAAAAGAGCAATCGAAAATTCCATTGGAAATCACTGACGTCAGTCTCACTGGCAAAGTCCGATCGATCGGCTCCGAAAAGGTTTGGGGAGTCCCAAGGGGGGGTCCAAGCCGCACGCCATAGAGGGAACCAAAGTCCAGAGTGGGGGTCTTAAAGGCATCGGGCCATCCGACTGTCGGAATTCGATGGTAGGGGTAGTCAGGTTAAAGCGTCACGCGCTGGATCCCCCCACTCGTGTGTTCGCCACTGAATGTCCCCTCCACCGAAAGCGCCGCCACCAGGCATTCCACCGGGTGCCACGCTCCGACGGCACGATAGAAGACGTTCGCCGTTCATCGAGTTAGTCGAGCTCAGACATCAGTCGCGAGCGGTCGTGATTTTAGCGACGTTCAACAGAAGAGACGAGTAGAAGGGTGCATACTCTTTTGTCACGTTTCCTTCGATTCATCGTCGGATTTACGAATTCGTATCGCTCTTCCTTCAATTATTCTATCGTCCGCGACGATTGGCGGACGAGGAGGGACATCGAGCACAGCTGATTGTTGGATTACAGTGAAGTGATCGATCTCGATTCACAGTGCTTTCACGTTTCGATCGAAATTATTTGACTTGGGGAAGTTTTTCCGAGTTCTGTGATACGGAAAATAAATCATGGTGACTGGAGTGGGTGCCACGATGCCGACGGGTGGTGTTACCGTCGGCGCTACTCCACCCGCGCAACACGTGCCCCAGGAGGCTGGTCAGCCTCCTGCGCAAACCACCCCTACTGCCACAACGACTACAAGAAGATCTGGTGAAAATCGACGGGTTAGTGTCAAAATCGAAGATTTTTCGTTACATTTCAACTGCGTGTTATATTTTCCGCATTCGAAATATTGATCCGGAGCAACGGACGTTCTTTTCTATGACAGAAAAAAACATAGTGACTACTAATACTATTGCAAAATTAATATTTTTGATGATATTATTTTTTCTTCAAAATGAAGGCGCTGTTATAAATAAATTCGCATATTCATGATGAATTAACTAGAAATAAAGTAGTTGAAAAGTGTCATTTATATTTCATGCTTCGGATTTATTCTCCTTTAAATACCAGATTTCAGAATAAAATAAATATTACTTATATTTTTGTACGATATTACTTCAAGTTACGCGAAATCGATATTATAGTGACATATCGAGAACTTCGAATTTATTATGTGACTTACCATTAAATCATTAAACAATGATTAATTAGTTCTTAATCGTCAATTTACAATGATTTATACAAATATTATCAATTTATTATTTTCGACATTTTCCGATGTCACGAAAAAATTGAATTTATTGTTTGAAAAATTGAATTCATGTGATTTTAAAAGC
>Ga0157363_1004555_pt1 | contig 12801 bp, 10 predicted proteins | sample AttsexASBM1_FD_111477 | JGI IMG/M metagenome (GOLD analysis project Ga0157363, IMG submission 111477) | Fungus gardens microbial communities from leaf cutter ant in Ribeirão Preto, State of São Paulo, Brazil - Atta sexdens ASBM1 | ecosystem: Host-associated > Fungi > Mycelium > Unclassified ...
GTGCGTGCGTGCGTGCGTGCGTGCGTGCGTGCGTGCGTGCGTGCGTGCGTGCGTGCGTGCGTGCGTGCGTGCGTGCGTATGTATGTATGTATGTATGTATGTATGTATGTATGTATGTATGTATGTATGTACATGTGTACGTATTTGTAATGTGTAATATGTATATATAATGCATTTATATTTAATATATATTTACATAGGAAAAAAAATAATTATACAATTTGTAATAAATTTTATAACACGCTATTCTTGTGTATCCAAGAATTGTGCAAATAATCAAATCCGAGCCATTTCACGTAAATTTTATCTCCTTTTTTAATACACTTTTTTTAATATACCTTTTCAACTAGACTAAGCTGGGGACTAATCACCGATGCGATGTAACTCAACTCATAGAATACTCCAGCGACCGATTTTTTGCGGTAATCTTCCAGTAGATACGTCACGGGATTAGTTTTTTATACTTTGACGATTCTAAATACTTCAATTTGACGATATATATAAACGCATTATATAATCTTTCTCAAAGATTGTCTTGAATTTGCTTATACGTACCGAGTCACCCATTTTGAATCGCGGGGGTACGACGGCTTTTACGCTACTGTACACCGTGTTTAAGAGATTGTCAGCTGTTGGCGATCTTGCTGCGTGCACGATGGATTTGTGATTGCATGGCCACGCGATCACCGTCCAAGTGTTTCCCGCAATATGATTGCTTCGAGGACACTTGGTCGAGAAAAATGAGATTTTCCCTGCTTTCCAAATTTTATTTGAACAGACCTCAAATGCGGGCGAATGTGTTTTACAGTAGCAGAAAGGATCTCAACGGTAGCGCGGTAATACTTGTCCACGAGGCAAAACACGTGCTGTCGAGACAGTTAGAGCGGCCATAATGATCTGAATGTTTTAGATCGATTACGCGCGACGCATGCATCGTTTAACAATCGACATCTCGTGGATTGATCGATTCTTTATCGATGTGATTAGATGATATAACTAGATGTCGTAAACGATAGAGGTACCGAACATCAGCAATCGTGAGAGTCACAGTCGATAGGCCGTATATCGATAGTTCGATGCTTTCGCGCGTTGTACTTAGATACGCGGGACGCGATAGCAAGTCGATCCATTTATAATTTCCATTGTACGTAAATTGTTTCCACATATCATTTTTCAACGTACGATAAAACCGTTCAACGACAGATGTCTTAGAGAATAATGATGATAATGTTGAATAATGATATATATATTGTATTTTTTCAAGAGTTTTTGCATTGTAAAATTCTTTTCCCATATCGGTTTGCAAATTTTTCAGACATCTTCCATCGTCTCGAATTATCTTTGCGATTTGTAGCCATCTCATTTTCACTCTTGGTTTTCAGCAGTATGACCCATGCGTGCTTACTCAACACATCGATAACCGTGAGAATGTAGTGATAACCTTTGTTGAATCGTGTATAAGGACGCTTCTTAATCACATCAGTCTGTCACATGTCATTGTATCCATAAATTATGACACGTTTGCGTGGAAAATTTTTTCTCGCCGGAGTGTACAATTCTTTCACCAGTCGCCATTTGTCGAGATTTTTCTTTTCAAACATGTTACGTTATGTTCTGATTATTGTAATGCATAAAATATCACAAAATTCTTAAACGTTGTTCATCGGCATTTTGATGTCAACTAAAATGACTGTCTCATTTCAATTTATAATAAAGCCAGCTTCACGAAGCTCTTCGATAATATACAATATTTCGTCATCGAGGGCGTTGTGACTTGCCTGAGTAAGGCTTCAATTGGAGACGCTCTATTAGCTCGTTAGGATTCGTCCCAATGAACATAATTTATTGTCGTTTAGGATCATGGTGCGTGGTATTACACCTTTTCCGATTGTTTTACCTAACTTGTTGTTTGGTTTTCCTGGCGCGTGACATGCCCGTTCCAACTTGTGTTTTACCTGACATCAAGGATGCTATTATATTCTTATATTGTATTTGTATCCTTTGCTGCCCACTATTGGATTATCTGTTTTATGACAGCACTTGTGAGCAGTCGTTGCCAACAATATACTTTTATCCTAATTTATCATTTTCTGTGTAAATAGTATCGTCGGAAATTCTTTTGAAAGTTAATTCGTACAAACCAGATGTACCTTTGTACTTTATTCCATCTACGATCACAAAGTCTTTAGTGTCTACATGTCGAAATATCATCGAGCAACGTGCCATTCTCGCTGAGACATACGCCATAAACGTGATCGATCGCTTTTTCTCTGTCATCATCGAGAAGCATGTTTACATATTTTTGTTCAAGCGCCCCCAATTATGCAACTTCTCACGAATTTGCCGCGTTTGCAATTATTGTTTAATTAACGTTCAAGCGATTCACTGGACATTTCATAAATGTCTTCGACTGAGGAAACACGTGCGAACATTCGTACGATAATTTATGTGGTTCAGGCGACGCATAATTGAAATTCGACATAATGTTCGATTCTTTTATACATTGCTTTGAAGACGACAATGTTAATTGAAGCCATGAATGATCCATCCAGAGGTCATCATCATCATCATCATCATCGTCATTATCATTTTTATCATCATCATCTTCATTATCTTCAAGTTTTCTTTTCTTAATATTTTTATCCTTTACAACATTGATTTCTTTCTTAATTGATTGAGATTCATCATTAGCAGTGTTCTCGATAATGTTTTAGAGTTTCGACGATAAGCTTAAAGTGTTTCTCCAATGCTATCTTCCTCTATTTTGTCAGTTTTTAAAGCGCGATATTTTTTACGAATCAATTTACTCGCAATTTGTTTCGCTATTCTCTCCTTGATCTCTTTGTTGTTATCCATGTTGCACTCGAAAAGAAATGTTGTGTAATTGACGTATTGACAACGACTAACCACGTCAAGATATCGCATACTCATTAAATCCTTTTTTGTATCGTTCATTCGTAAGCGCTCTGTCTTTATCTATAACTCCAAATCCATACTTTTGTTACCAACAGCAACGACACAGTTCGCAAAAATTCTCGTAAGTCAATGTTTACATGATCATTATATGTATGTTTCAGATTGGTACCATCCTGTGAAAAGACTCAGATTTGCATTATTGTGTATAAGATGCTTCGGTATCTTTGCGTATGTTTGACACAGATAAAAGCAGTCAACGTCCGCGTGTCGACTCATCGCAAAGTATTCTCTGATTGCGTCTTGCTTATCGCATGCGACGTCATCGAAGACAAAAATGGAATTTGGAAGTGCCTCATTTGACGGTAATACATCGTTATTACTGGAGAATGTAAAATAACAATTTCTTCAATCGGTGCTAATAAATTCTCCAAGGTCTTTTGGCTGTTGCAACGACTTCGAGTACACGTTCTCGAAATGTATGCTATGTGGATTTTTCAGCAAACTTATCAACACGTTTGTTTTGCTGCAGTTTGATAGATCGCAGATGATTCCGCGTATAGAAATCGGCAGCATGTTTCTATACTTGTGTATTTCTTTTTCAGTCTGTGCTTTATTATCGATATTAGTCATTTTGATCGTCTGGGATTGTCGCAGGAACTTTTCCCTTCACGATACTGATAATAGTGGAAAAAAATCGACATCGAGAGCAAATTTAAAATAGCGCGTAAAGAGAAACCGCTCAGTATTCTAAATGTTTCTTATCGTGTCAGACAACTGTGATATACATAGTTGAACCGCCAAAGAGTTGGAATATATACCGAAAATTAATTTACTATGAGAATTTAAGATTTATATAAATCAACTGCGAGACTGATTACCCAAGCATAAAGGTTGATTCAGAGGTTCAGCAACATCGTTAGCTTGAAATATTATAATTTACCCTATCGATTGCATTGATGGTCCATTTATAAGAAATTGTAGCAAATTTCAACAACAACAAAAGGTTACAGTTTTTTAAATCACGCGATAAACGCACTTCCGATCGAGTTACATATCAATTTTGGATGGTCCAGATACGCATTTAGAAAAGCGATTGGCTAGAGGCGATCGAGGCATTAATCCGTTGGACGCGGCGTGTCGCGAACGTAGCTTATTCGCGGAGTAAAGATCTCACGAAAACATGTAGCTGACAAAATACTCGCTGAGGAGGCTTGGAAACGGATTATCGCGAAAGATTCAACTCTGGGAGAGAGAGAGAGAGAGAGAGAGAGAGAGAGAGAGAGCTGCTGTCACAGCTGTTGGAATTAAAAGCCAAAACGAAAATTACGAGTATGAAAACGAAGAAGAAAAAGTTGAAAAAACGAATATTACCGATGGCAAAACGCGGTGGTATCTTACCTATCCTATCGCTATTGAGAGTCTTTGGCTCGTTAGGCAGCGACGCGGCAGGAGTCGCAAAAACTATAAATGGTAATAAAGCTGTGCAACGTCAATTAAAAGAAATGTTATAACCGCGTCATGGAAGGTTATGGAGTCTATCTCGCTCCACAAGCGTGGACAAGGAATCACAACGAAAAAAATAAAAAAGATTAAAAAAAACGCTAAACAGTTGCCAAAAATGCCGAAGATTGTAACTACCAATGTTCAACTACAACTGGCAAAACATATGCGAATTCCATATTTTAGAGATATTTTTATGTGTACTTACCAACAAGGGAAATGTATCGAAACGAGAGCAGTACCGTAAATTTAGATAATGTTGATGGACCAGGTACTCATTGGGTGGCGTATGTGAAGCGAGGAGATCGTGCTGTTTATTTTGATAGTTTTAGCAATCTTTGACCACCGAAGGAATTGGTGCGATATTTAAACGTAACGCGAATCGAATATAATCGCATGCCTTATCAACATTACAATCAAAACAATTATAGACAACTGTGTCTACAGTTTTTACAGACGATCAATTTAAGAATTGACATTGCACTTTTTCAACTCAATATTCATTCGTGGGATTTGTATGAATACTCACTATTGAGTACAGCGAAGCATACTTGGACCATCAAGACTGCGACTCAACTGGAAAAATCACGATACGTTATCTTTGGTCTACAGACTGATAACGATAAAAAAATATCATGACAGCACGTAAAACTTACTTCGACATCCCTTAAATTAACCAATATGAAACTTTATCTAAATTCTGAATTTTTTCGGTATAATCTGAATTTAAATTTTGACAAACGAGCCACTATTTTGTATGATATGTATTTCCGTCTTATTATCAAATCCCTCGTGAAAGAAATGAGCCATCATTCCAATTACATTCCTTTTTGAAAGGTTTTATTCTAATAACCGTTGACTGCTCGTGACAAAACGAATCAAGAATGACACTGTGAATGTACAATTAGAATTTGAATTCAAAAAGAATGACCCGCGATTGTCTATTGCCTTATCATACGCGACCGCATGATCGAATATAGCCCAATGTCAAATGTAGTACGCAAGATTACGTAAATTATCATCACCAAAAAATACTCTCATTCTCTTTTTAATATATAAGATCAAATTCAAGATCCTTTATGGTCAAGCACAGTTTCAAAAAGTCGTTCACTATGAGTATACCAACGTTTGTAGATCTGTAAGGATTTATTATTGGAAATAAATTTGTCGTGAAAAAAATGGTGATGTTGAAAAAAGGAACTATTCTCTCTCATTATATTTTTACGTGATATTATCCCATGTCATGAAACTTCTTGACAAAGTCAGAAAAGTATTGCGCTTCCTGGCAGAGTACTTATAACCATGGATTGCAATGGGAATAATCTCAGCATGGCGAAACGCTTGATTACAATGGCTGTAATTGACGCGAAGAAAATGACGACAATAATGCTCTTGTATACATTAAAGGACATGAAAAACGTAAATGGTTGATACATTCGATAGCGATGACTCGACAATCGAGACTCTGGATTACGAAAATATAGATTCTTTACATAATCTAGATGTTATTATTACTGTACAATGTGGAAAATATATTAAGAATTGTGCGTTACAGAATGGTATGTATTTAAACACATTATACAACTGGTGGTTGCAATGCCAGAAAAAAATATATCAAGTTTAAAAAATAAGGTATGAGATTTTTTTTAATGCATTTCTTTTCCCTTTCCCTATAATTAAGAATTTATCATAGTCAATAATGATAGTTGTTCAGTAGTATGTATATAGTATGTTTAATAAGTATTGGATAGTTACTCATTAACAATTTTAATAATGATTCGATAATTAGGAACACTTGTCTATTTGTATTACTAAGCATATTATCAGTTGCTAAATTAAAATTATTGCCGAGTCATATTATTTAAAAAAATCATAAATATCATATCTATTTAATAAAATCGTGTGCAAAAGAAAAGAGAGCGTAATGGGAAGAAAAGAGAGCGCAAATAATAAGTATAGGACTGCAACGGGTAGAAGAGAGAGAACTGCATCCTACAATATGGATAGGAGAGAGAGAGAAGACAATAGTTTAAAGAAAGAACGCAATGGGTGAAAGAGAGAAAGAACAAATCACCTCTTCCCCTCTAACACGGACCTCGATGACGCGCTTCCCCCTCCCTCGAACCCAGCATTTGTAACTTCGGCCTTCCCATTCGCGCAACACTAAAGTCATCTGCTAGTTGCTATATTCGTGGATTAGAATCCCTCTAGCTATTCTACTTACGTGACGATATCATTTTGAAAAAAAATTCTCAGTCCAAATATAGTGCCACGTGCAAAAATATAATGTTCCTGTCAAAAGTTTATACCTCAGCTAAAAGTATATTATGCGTTCAAAAAATTCCATAAAGAAGCTTCAATATTTTATTTGTTATAATTAGATCATCAACGCTTTATATCAGCGACAAAGATGCAATGCCTCAATCAAAAGTATATTATTTTGACAAAAGTATATCTCATATTCAAAAGATTCCACCTCAATATTTTTAAGGTTATCTAACAGTTATCGAATGGCTATCGATCCACTATAAACAACTTTCAATTCACTTTAAACTGATAACTATTGAACGGATATCAAACCGTTATCAGTTCATTTTCAACATCTATCTGCTATATATTTATTTTAATGTTCATAGGTAAGGATAACAGAAATAAAATATATTATAATGTGAGATAACACACATATTTATTTAAAAAAGTCTCACAATTTTTTCTGGCGACCACTAGTTAAATATTTTAAATACATTTTACAAAATAATTTTTAATGTGTTTTTCACATTGTATAATATTATAATCATCTATATTACAATTCTACATCATACGCATCCAGAATTTCAATGATATTAGTATCGAGAATATCGTCAGCCATTCTTTCGTGTCCCTTGAATTATACAAGAGCTTCATCTTCTTCTATCACAATGTTAGTAATTAGACGCCTTGCCATATTGTACGGAACCATGCCGTCTTCTCATCGCAATTCATAGTGATAAGTATTCAATTAGGAAGCGCACGACTTGTCGAATCTCGTTAGAAAATACCATGGCATAGGACATGAAAAAATATAGTTAAGGAAGTAGCGTGAGAACGCTTCTCAGCTACTTCCTTGATGATAATCTTTTGTCGACGAATCCATACAGATACATAAACGTCGATTTGATCATGATGAGCAATTTTTCGAGACTGCACTTCACCCCGGTTTTCCTTTCTTTTATATTCTGGATATTTGCTGACGTTGCAATTTACATTTTGTAAATTGCAACGTCAGTTGGACAACGGACAGTATTCGATTACACGATCGTGTATAATGAGGCTATATGCGATAGTATTGACGGACACATTCTTCTTGCAGTCAAATTCTGTGCGTACATCCACAGTAGCGCTCTTGATCAATTTGTGTTGTCGCGAGTAATCAATAACCGCAAAAGATCCTTTCTTGATAAATAAGAACACATTGACTAGCGTTTCAAAGTAATCGATTCCATAATATGCTTTACGAAAACGCGCATATAAATATAGGGCAGCGTATCACTATTTGCCAAAATCCAGATTTAAATCGTCGTACGGATACAATTCTGAATTTAGATAAAGTTTCACATTACTCAAATTATAATCGTCGAACACGCTAATCTCGTGACATTCTTTCGACAGATTTGCAGAGCAAAAATAACGTATCGCGGTTTTTCAAGTTGAATCGTCGTTTTTTTTGACGACTTGGTCGTATTCTGTAACAAAGAATACTCGTACAGATCTCACAAGCGAAAAGTACAGATCTCATGCTCAAATAACGATGCTTTCCAATGCTCGCAGCATTGATAATTTATTTCTTTTAAAGTAACATAAGGCATCCGTCACTGCACTTTGAATAATTCAACCTCAGGCTCCGTCACAGGATTTCTCATCAAGCAATTGTAATCATTGCGCGCTCATATCAAAATCAATTTGTGGCGAACGTTGACGACCATGCGTAATGTAATCTTCGCAAAAGCTCAACAGCTTGTTGAGCGGAACGCAATTAAAGTGTCCTTCTTCCATCGGATTTAAAGTTCCATCCAGCGCAATCAAAGTATGTCATCGACACATAGTTCTTGATAGTACTGGTAACTCCAACATTTCTGTTGCAGTCAATCTCTACACGGTTGAGTTCATATCGAATTTCATCAAACATGAACGCCAAGCAATTATTTCCAAGCGTTATCGACAACTGACTATTTTCCTTTTCATCATCAATCTTCTTTCAATATAAAGAAAACTTCCGCACGGTAACGTATACAAATCTTGCTGCTGTATGGATACTTATATCTCGTCGCTATGTCTAAATATAGTATTGGCGTACGGATTGTGTGAGTCTCATGAGACTTGACGATGCGGTCATCAAAGATAGGTTCACCGATAATATTCAAGATAACAGCCATTTCATACAATGAAATTCAATCTTTAAAATGCAACGTTGGATGCAGTGAGTTCCTTTCCAGGTATAATCTCTCAGTTAAAAGGTGTATCTTTTGCCTGTTTAGGCTGTTCGTTTAACACAAGCGCCATCGTACATGCAATCCAACAATGATCTCCTCTCCGCGAAGTAATCTGCCGTCTTGGTCTATCATGCGAATCGTCAAATCCCTAATGCTCCGTACGATGATTGGAAAGTAAATGATCTGCGTCGGTCTTTCCTATATCTTATATTGTAAAAGATAGGACATTCAGTCTCATCATTAAACATCCTTTTTATACGAACTGCATACCTGTTTTATAGGTACGCCTATGAGTTTCATGTCCTCTCTTCTGTTTCGATCTTGTATACTGATTTTAAAAGCCGATTGGAAAAAAGGCTTTTGCAATACATTAAACAGGCTTCATTACATGACGTGGTAGATACAACTGATTCATATGTAATCTTTGAATCCATTTTTTTACTATTTGTTGGTCGATTCCCTTTGGTCTACTAATGAATTGTTTACACAATATAAACCATTTTCAAAACCTAAGACGGAAGTAACTCAAACTCATTTTGACGAACTGATGTGGATAACGGCATAGATATTAAAAATTATAAAAGCTTCGTCGAACATGAGCTTGGTTTGCCCCAGAAACTTTAAAATCTTCTTCACATCGATATATTTCTGCTTCGATTATTTCTGATCTAAGCAACATATGTGTACTCCGGACAAACAGTAAAAAATAGTCCATGTATTCTTGAGGTAATATCCCTTGCAAACATGGAAATATGTAAAAAAAAATAGCAAGAATGACTTCCATTCTGTAGCTTTCCATTTAACTTTTTCTTGCAATGGCTTGGCAATCTATGTATATCTTGAGATACTTTTATCTTACACAGCATTATGTTGTTGATCTTCCGAAGAAATATAGCAAATGTTATTGCATTTCGACCAAAAATTCCAAAATTATTTCATGATTCCTAGAACGACCTCATGCATATATTTATAGGGATATATTCATAGCTCCAAATATTATCAAAGATATGTATCCCTCAGCCACAGAGCAGATGCTCCTTTGACTCCTTTTACTTTTCTCTACGATGCAATAGCTTCACGCATGTCCCGATAATACATTATTCCGAAGCTCATCATCATCAGAGGTGTAAAGAAATATCTTACCTAAAATATTCTTCATATGAACAGCACCAACTGCAATCGAAGTATCCATTGAATTTTATGCGGTTTTGCATTAACGATGGAATCTAATGCGCAAAGTGGTATCACTTTGAAATTCACCATTTCTCCTGTGATAGCATTTATTATTTATTATTAAATATTAAAGCATGAAGACATTGATATTATTATATCAATGTCTTCATGCTTTAATATTTTAGCTTGCTCAACAAAATCGTTGAGATATAAATTCATCCGTCCGGAAATGGTTCTGCTTTCGTCATCCACACATCTGCCAGTATTATATTGGGTTGGCAAGGAAGTAATTGCATTTTTTTAGCTTAAAACTGTAAGCTTTTTAAAAATTGCCTTTTAAAAAAACACAATTATTTTCTTGTCAATCCAATATTTCGGAACCTTATTTGAACTGGCAATTCATTAAGTTGTAACGGTCAAAAACTGTAACTTGAACTAGAATATTGGCACATCATCGATATTGAAATTAAATATCAATGCTCCAGAAATACATCTCTGAACTTTCTTGTACAACTTGTTATCGTATATGTTCATAATGAAATCGTTATCCTTAGTTTCTCATTTTCGTAACCATTCAGATTTGCAAATAGTTGCGTCTGTATCTCTTCTGTCTTCAATAACTATTCCAACTAAAATTTAACATCAAGACAAGTAATGATTTAAGGATTGATTGCTAAGTTTTTATAGAGTACCGCAACTGGAACATTTTCCTGAAAAAAGTTTTCATTTATTTTCACTGAAATTCATAATGCTTAATTTCGAGTTGCGGAAGTGGACAGTAATAGCATATTTTTGTTACGTCTTTTGAAGGTTCGTACATCTTTGACACCTTTATAGTTACTGATTCCTCATTGAAATCTTGACTTGCTAAAATTCGTACATGTTGATGAGCTTTTGTCATGCCATTAGACTCACATTAAAACGTAAGCAGAATCCAACAATCATCAACATTACATCCGAAACTGATAGATCAGCTGCAGGAAACATTCTGTCACCAACTTCAAATGGTTCTTGGAAATCTTTATGAAAAGCCTGGCCGCTTTCATTATGTTGATTATCGCTGTAACTGTTGTTACTGTTACTATTTTCATGTTCGCTATCATAATCATTAATTCTATCACCTGTTCTTCAATTATAATAACGCAATTAACAATGTTTTCTTGGCTTGAAAGTACGATTTTTTCAAAATTACTCGAAAAAAATAGTGGATTGAGAAATTATTTCTTTACATTCGAAACTTTTAACAGTGCTATAACTTTTGTTTTCTTCTATCTCTGAATCCTTTTGTTTCTAATTTATCAATTCGTGATGTTGATGGACGAGATTCTTCCTGCATAGCGAATTCTTATTATGTTCTATACAAGGAATTACAAATATTATTTATTTCATCACGTCATAATTCCATACATATCATAAATACAATTAATTATATGCAAAAGATACATTTATTCGAGTTTTTCACAAAGTGATTGCACATTAAAATAAGTGACAAAATTAGATATTTTCTGATAAGAATGATTGAGAACACAATATGGATTAGTAGATGAAAAAAGAAATGACATTAAATGACATATCTCAATGAAGTTGCAATAATTTGACAAAATTATCGCAATTCTACAAAATGCATTATTTTTAAATGCCTTTTAAAAATGCCTTTTTTCTTGAAAGAAATGATACCAGTTGTAAAAATAGTTATTTATTCTTATTTTCTGATAAGCAAATACTTCAAATTTCAGTGCACCATAATTTCAATTTCAATTTTCATCTGTTTCAAAAGAACATTTGCAAAGGTACATTTTTTATATTTATTTTAAGTAGATAGAGAATGCCATCACGATCAAAGTTAGATATTTCGAATGATACAATATATATTCTTTATTACATTAATTTATTTCAGAAATGATCGCGCGCCGGTAACTTTCAATACAATCAGTCTAATATATAATAATATTTTAATAATACTTTTCGCAATAAGTTCTTTACAATTTTTCTAATTTAATTTAGGAGGAATTATTATCTGTTTCAGACTGATATTGTGTTAAAAGTCCGAATTAAAAGTTATCGGAGTGATTATGCAATCGACAAACTACGACATTCCGTTAATAAATAAAAGTTCCCGATTTAATAAAAGATGAAAACAATGTGCGATTCATCGGACCGAATTCATCAGGCTTAGAGCGAAAATGTACGCCTTGCGTTGATGGTAAAAAAAATACTAAAAAGACAAAGGACGTCAAGAGCAACGTTGTAGCGAAATCCATAACGTTCAATAATTATACGCAGTGTCTCAATGACATAATTGAAATGACACGCAAGCAGTCGTGCATAAGATCGAAATTGCACGAAACACCATATCTGAAACGAAGATCGCTCTAAGTCCATACGATGATAAGCGGTACATTGTTTCAAATTTTACTGACACGCTGCCATGGGGACATTATAAAATACCTTGATCAAAAAGTTCCGGAATTACCAACAAGTATGCTCTGGATGCTCTGAGTCAACTGATTTGAGTTCTGTTTTTTTGGTTAGGTTGCCACATCTATCATTGACATTCCCACCAAATTTTATCACCATAGCTTGACATTTGTAAAAGTTACGCCGTCTTGAGTACATTTATCTCTGCACGTATTTTCGATTTTTTATAGTTTTAAAAATGGAGTTGAATTTGCAACAACGAGTTTGTATTAAATTTTGCGTTAAAAATGGATTCAATGGTGTGAAAACCTTGGAAATGTTGGGA
>Ga0157363_1004556_pt1 | contig 12801 bp, 5 predicted proteins | sample AttsexASBM1_FD_111477 | JGI IMG/M metagenome (GOLD analysis project Ga0157363, IMG submission 111477) | Fungus gardens microbial communities from leaf cutter ant in Ribeirão Preto, State of São Paulo, Brazil - Atta sexdens ASBM1 | ecosystem: Host-associated > Fungi > Mycelium > Unclassified ...
CACTCTCCAGATAAGGTTACTTAACGAGTTAAAAGTTACTCAATCGACATTTCTAATCGAGCCTCTCGACTAACACGGTCCCTCCATATACCCTCGGCTACCGAGATTATTACGTTAAGTTTATTGCGGTTATCCACAAGTTACTATTATCCACAAGTGGAATGTTTCATTGAAGTGCGCAAACTTAATACATACAACCTAAATAATGAGATAAACATGAAAATGAAATGAAATCAACAGTAAATGTTCTCATTCAAATGATTTGATATCTATTTGAATTGATATGTATTTGAAATTATAAATGAAAATTACTTTATTTTTATTTTTTTTTATATATGTTATTATTAATCGTCTAACACTTAAATTTTTTGAATAATGTCAATTATCTAAAATTCTAGAAGAATTACACAAATAAGCAAGTATTTTGTATCTGGTATTTAAATACAACGGTATTTTATTAATTACATATTCTATCTGCATGTAATCTTAATTGTATTGTTTGTGTAAAGTTGGAACGCGAAATTATATAATGTCTTTTTGAGGAGATTAATGGAAAATGCTCATAACGATCGCATAAACACTGGCGGTATAAAGTTAATTGCTGCACGCGATATCAAGCTGGAGTTCTCGTTTGATTGGTCCACTTTTTAAGATCTCGATGCAGTGCAGAGATTCTCGTCGAGAAGCATCCAGGGCAACGGAATACATTCCATTCTGCTATTATTTTCCTTTTTACTGACTTCTGCCGTTACATTGCAGATTAAATAGCACGGAAACGAAATTGCTCTGCTCACAAGGAAAACGTATAAGAAGCTATTAACACCGCTACTTTGCACAATAATTATAAAACGCAATTTGTAATTTTGGTAGCTTTCTACAACATTTCAGTCATATCAATGATACATAATATCCAAAGTCTATTCGTGCAATTCCAAATAGTTTCAATGATTTCTGGATCAGCTTTAAAAAAATTTATTATAAGTGGTTTCTTTCTGTTCTTTCCAATATTAAAAATCGCAAATGAAGTAAATCAACTGTCTCTCCTCTATACTTTTACCCTGTCATCGGTATAATAGAGTGTCGCTGAAAGCCGCGAAAAGAAGACGCAGTTTTATGGTGTGCTGTATTGCTGCGATGTGCTTGAATGAAATTTTCATGCAGCATAAAGAGCGCAAGAGGAGCCCTCTATTATGTGAAGACTCTTCTTTTTATCTGCTTCGTCGTGTTTTTCTCACGAGCTACCAAATGCGTATACCTCGAGCTTTGCTCAAAGCATCGAGCTTATATGAGGAGGGAGGTGCATTATTCCTGGATTCTCAATGCGGCGCACGGGTCGGGATCCTCTGTATTTTGATATTTTCATCTTGTCGCGAACAGTCATAGATTTTCCTCGCGCGCACAAGTGTTTTGCGCGCGTATATTTGCAAAGCGATATAAGCGAATGTACGACTACTTATACGCGGCGCGCGAATAATGCCGAGGATAAAGTTGGAATTGAAGGCCAGCTGTAATAGCGAGACCATCGCTAAGACAAGTAAGCGTAATAAAAACGTTTAGTAATTCTATGTACCGCAATAAGGAACTAACGGTATATTACCGATTTGACAGTGTGAGTTCAGAGGTTAAAGTATCAAGACGATTAAAATTAGATGCTCCACTTCTACTATAATATTCCACGTACTTGAGAGTAAAATTTGTCAGATACGAATTTATTTTACATACTATATCATTTATCTCTATTTTACATACTATATTATTTATCTATTAAATATAGATTGTAGTCAATGTTACTTTTCTAATACAGACCGGAAATGTAGAAACTATTGTCATAAATTTTTCATTTAATGTAAATAAGACAAAAAATTAATTGATATTTTTATTAGTTTTCTATATATTATCTTAAGACAAATTCGACAAAATATTTTAAATCTATTTGTCAAATGTATAAAGAGGGTAAGATTTTTATAGCATGCATTTTAAAAAATTCGACTTTTATTTCTTTTGTTTAAACATAAATAAATAATTTATAAAGAAAAATAGCTATTGAATTTGACATTTATGTGATTTTCTATTATAAAAGACTTCAAACAAAAAATCTTAATTAAAAAATCTTGATTAAAAAATTTTTTTTAATTTTAATTAAGAAAAGACTTCATACAACGAGCTGCTGTCAGCAAAATGTATAAGCTTTTAAAAAGAAATATCAATATGTCAGTTATAAAAAATTGGAGCCCAATTATAGAATAAGTTTTAATTTTATTTTCAGCATCAGCATTAAAAAATTTATTAAAATCAATCAAAATTATCTATTCAATAAAATTGTTGACCAGTCAAAATATTCATCTTTATCCATTTAAAATTTGAAAAAAATTGCGATTATAAAATGTCTCATGAAAAAATATAAAACGTCTTATATCGTGTCTAAATATGTTACATAACCTTTTTAAAAGAATCCGAAAAATAATTACATTGCATCATTATGACAATGCCGCCCTGTTTATCCGCACGGCTTATAGTAAAAACAGACGACATCGGTATGGCACGGAGTGGCGCAACGTGACGAAGAGAATATACGTAACATACATTTGCGCCATCACCGTCGACAAATCAGTTGAAAAATTGTCACGAAAGTCACGGTGAATATATGTACGCGTGCACACATATGCATGCATATGCAGGCAATATCTCGCGCATGTTTTCCATATAAAAGTATTTCTCAATCTCGAAGAGCACGATGGCACTTGCGAATCGAAAATCCAATACGTTCCTATTTGAACGTCTCACAGCAACAATTCTTCCTGTTTGCATGAAATTTTTCTTATGCATTAGAGAATAATAATTGCTACAGTTTACACGTATATATAATTCAATTTTTTAGTATAATTTTGTATAATTATTTCTATATCTCGTAACTCACTTTTCTTTTATTAATGTTAAATTCCAAACAGACTTCTTTCTCTTGATGACAGAGATATAAGGTTATTATTGTAAAGTTCTTGACATTTTATACTGAGTTAATCCGTGTGGGTGTATTCTCATGAATATACGTGCAATAATAATAATTTGAATTAAATTTTTGAATTGAATTAAATTTTCTCCCAAAATGAGTATTATATCGAATGTATAAGAAATATTACTGCAAATTTATTACGATTGATTCTTTCTTATGTAATTTTAAAGTATTGTTTCTTCTTCTTATTCAATCCCTCTCTCGTAAAATGTATTTTTACCATTTACGTGTTGCTATGTTGAGTAGAACTAATTTCAATTAGAATTTTAAATTGTACGAATGCAAATTGCTTCACGTTTTCGGAAGCGCACTAAATTAGGCCAGTAAATCTTGTCGCCCAACTAATATATTCTTATTCGTCCTCGGAAGACGAAATACTGACTTGATGGCTGGATTTATGGACAGACACCCGTTAAATAAGATCGACAGATTTGATTTTAAATTTATTACAGAAGAATCGACATCAACGGCGACGATTTTCATCAAAATTGTGAAAGGAATAATCCAAAAAAAATTCCGTTATCTTAAAACCAGGAACTGATTTATTCTATGGTTGCGCATGCTTGCTCTTCTGTCAGATGAGGTTAAACGCAAGTGAAAGGATGTTACGGGCCACTCAGGGCCGCAACTGTCCTCCTTCTGAGTTGATTATTGAATTCATTTAAGCCACCACTTTCGCAACGATGCAACTTTTATCTGTTTTCCAGCAACATGACTTTGCGATGGTGATTTAAAGTCTGTTTCCTGTGACTGAACTAGTATACACTTTTGAAACTAAAAGTGAGATATTTTTGATATTTGACGAAAGTGAGAAATGAAAGTTCTAGTGCAGTCAAGTGCAGAAATAAAAATCAGACTTTTTAAATTTTTTTTATATTACAATCAATATATGATCGTTGTATTGCATTTAATATTATAATAATTTAATTTTGATTATTATGTGATGTCAGTAAATCTTATTAATAATTTGTCCGAAAGTAATTTATTGAAGAAAGTATTTTTTTAGAATATAAATATAAGTATAGTATAATATAATAGAAAGCACCTAGGATCAAAGTTAGATGTTTTGAATAATATATAATATTCTTGGTTCATGAATTTAATTTATCTCAAATGTGACTGTGTGTCAAAACATTCGGACATTTAAACATAATCAATTTGAAATACTAATTTTTTTTTAAATGTTATGTATCAAGATTTATGTATGTGTATATATATATATATATATATATATATATATATATATACATACTACTTACTCTATATATATATTGTATATAGAACGCATGTAGATTTTTTATTAAAACTAAAAATCGTAGCTGTATATTATAATTCATATTAATGCAAAAAACTACTATGCATATGCACATACGGATAACACAGTAGATAACAATTCGCGCAGTATTCACACAATTCTCTGCCTTTGAATAACGTTGCGATAGATATATAGAATACCTGTAGAATTGCAAATTGTGCGTTTGCGGGAAAAAATGTACATGGAAATATGCATTCAAAAATTGCGGTTCGTCTAAGGTGTAACCAGCTGAATTTAGTCGACGCTCGGAAAATGTTTCGTTGCCCCTCGGAAGCTCCATTCATGTTCGATTTTGCATGCGGACTTATACAGAATATAAATTACGATGACTACCTCGACTGTGCGAGGTACATAAATCAGTCTCGACGTAAACAGTCGTCGACTCGTTTAGAATTTCGCTAACGAATCTCACTGCAGCTGGAGTCGTGCGATTACCAATGCTGCTAAATAACTATTGTACGAAATTTAATATTAAAAATAAGGACTTTCCCCTAAAGAAGAAACGCAATAAAATTTTCCCTGAGATAAATTAATATTATAACTTCGCCGAAGAATATGTAATCGAGGAGAATTGCGCGACTTTCTCAATGTTCTGAAATATTTAATTAAAACTTTATTAAACTTCAAAAGTGGCACGCAAGGGTTGATACATTTTCTTGTTTTAGTTATTTTAATGCTTCTGATATCTTTGCGATACGTTTCCTTAATACTAACAGAGAAATGTAAACGAATAAGCGGGTTATACGCAATGTGCCACAGCACGTGACACAATTTACGAGAATTCACGAGAGTGTCATCTCACATGCTTCCGTAGAAAGTAACATTTTATCAAAGAAAACATTTTATTATGCCCGCAATGTAGCTTCATATAATAGAAATAGAGGTACACCACACAAGTTATTTCTCCCAGACGTGTGGAGTACTCTTGAAGAAAGTTAAATTCTTGCATATCTGAAGACGGATAACGAAGATGAAAGTTCAAGGTAATCTAGATTCAAGTTGTGATAGCAAGACTTTGCATATCGTACGCGTGATGCTGTATCATTAAATCCCGCATAATCTTAAATAATTATTAAACAGTTTTTCTTAATCCCGACTTAATTACAGAAAATAAAACAGTAATACAAGAAAGATACATTTGCTTTCTCTACGATTCTTCTTTTTAAATTATTTATTATATGAGATTTTATTTGATTTCCAGATTTCCTAAAACATGTATAGAAGTAATCCAATTATGTGCATATCTTATAGATAAAAGTAACAAAAAGTCCATTGTGTTGAGCACTGTTTCGAACTAACTCGCATTCACTTCTTGGTTTTCGACAACTGAAAACGCTAATAGCATAACGAACGTATAACTACTGCAAGTACTAAACTATTCGTCGAGGCGCGAGACTTGTCACCCTAGCAAACGCTCCAAACTATCCGAACAATGTTTCGAAACCGATTCAGCTTCAACCTACTATGAGAGTGATACGCCGTGCGTTTCGTGGTTGTCCAAATATATCGTACACATTGGAATGAGAAACGGTAAATACGGGATTGATCATCAGCTATCGACAAACCGGGCGCTGAAGTACGCATAATTATTATTTGCCGGCGTGGTCATTTAATGTTATTAAATCATCACCGATTAATTGTACTATAATAAATTTTAAACTTATAATATACATCCATTTGTTGACAGTAATTACTAGCTGTATTTAAATTAATAAAAAGGGTTTTTATTAACTAATATAACATTTATATTATTACTTTCCATTAATTTATTATGAAGATAATTTGCAATAATATTGCAATAAAACAGGATAACATTTTGGCTTACATACATGTTTATCACATATCTTATCTCGAATTTTATCCTCTCATGTTTAACTGGAATCCGAGAAAATTAAGGACAATCCGCGTCACGTTGAAACTATGCAAGACTCGTCTTTTATTACGCTTGTAAGAGCACTTCAAGCTATGCCAACAATGCAATGTAGTCATATTCGTATGGTGTCATATGGCAATGTTTCATTCGAAATTTAATTGTACATTTGTAGTTGACTTTTTGTATATCGCATTTTGTATATGCGATGCCCGCTCGTTCATCATTTAGTCTAAACGCAACTACCATCTTATTATTACGTATGCAAAATATGTCGTATCTGCATAAAAGATGATCTTAATAGATTTTATTTATTATCTCATATTGTTATTCAATATTATTTCGCGGTTAGCATATATAGTGAATGCTTATCCTTCTTTATGTCGTTAAAGATCTACCATCACAAGAACTTTAAGTAGTATTAGGAACTAAATGATATTTCAACGGAGATACCCAATCATTACGGTCTATAATGATTGTTGTAAGTCGTTAAAGGAGATGATGATCGATACGACGACATTGTCTTGACTCGTTGATGATATGGCAAGTTTAGAGACAACCATCTCGCTTTCTCTCACGTGTGTCGGATCCCCACCAACTTTGGCTTCTGTCAATTAGGTGGAATGCAATTAACAAAGTTACCATCTCATCCCTCTCGCTCATCCTTCTACCTCAATACGTACTCAACCACGCAACGTAACTAATTGCAATTAACTCATTCGCCTTTTCACCGCATTCGTCTGGTCATCGCGGTGATTAGACGCAATACATAAGGTTATATGTATACGTCATAAGTGAGCTAATCGATATTTGTATGTATCTTGCGATGCCAAGATCCGTCCTACACATCACATTGTTCGAGAGTAATTAGCATCGTCTTTCCAGATTTGCATATGCAATGGAATTCGAAATAACATTGATATGTGACGTTGTTATAAGAATATGAAGGTTTTTTTTATTGGCTCTATCCCCATTCATTATGCATTCATTACGTGCTGGAACAAAGGGATACTTTGAATGAATAGATCATGAATGAAAGCATCGATGAATATTCGTTATTGAGGAGGTGTGGACAATGGCCGAACGAGGCCATTGTAGGCGGAGAAAAATCGCGGCCGCCGCCACGTTATTAATGCCAGGAAAAGCTGCTCGCGGATTAGTCCAACTTCATAAATTGCGGCCCACGGTACAAACTGGCAGGGTTACAATGTCAATTGTTCCGGGTCATATTTTTCGCGAACAAAACACACCACGTTTTCCACCAACAAAAAATAAAAACTCGAACTCACGAAAGCTGATGTACGCGCTTTAGTTAGTTACCAGCACTTTAAAGTCAGCGGGAAGTAGACTTTATCCCGCAATTCATTTCTTGCACCTTTGACAAAAGATACCTCGGCGATGTAATCAGAACAGTGTCACATTACCGGATTCTTGTACTACGCTCTTCTTACTACTCCTCACTAAGACTCTTCCGTCTTAACAACCACCTCTTAAAATTTGATACTCGCTTGCGTAAACCCGCTTTTGTATTTAGTTACTTTCTTCAGTCGGTGTCTCGAATAATATTAAACATGTAAAGATTTCATACAAAATTTTTAATAATTGCTGAATGAGAAAAATGAATTGTTTATTCAGCCTATTATATAAAGATATTTTTTGATGTTTTTTAATGTAAAATCTTTTTAAGTTTAATTAATAAGTTTTTACCCATTGAAAAATTAGATTATTAGACAATATAATATGTATCATTAACAAAGTAAATGTCATTAAAATAATTCTCTAAATCTGAATCAGTGAATAATTTATTGATCACTCAGTGGTATACTTGGCACTGGGTAATGAATGAATTTCAACTAAGAGAAGTTCAACAAAAGAAAGTTTGAACAGTATATAATTAAAATACTGATATTTTTTGCACGTTAGTGCAATCTTTCAATATCATTATATACATTCAATTTATATACTAAAGCAAGGTAGCTAAATTAGAGATTTCACCTTTTATATTATTGCTTACCAATGACATACATACTTAGAATTGATCTTAGTGATTATCCACTGATTCAGATTTAAACAGAAGATATGATATAAACTCTTTTGTCAAAAGATTATTAATTTTTACGATAAATATACAAGTTAAATGAAGGTTGCTCTTTTCAGCATAATAAGTCAAAAAAACAACTCCGATGTACTCGTCTTCAAAAGTCTATCGTCTAGAGAATCGTCTAGAGAAGAACAATATTAAAGAGCAAATATCGTGCATTATTAAAAGGAATTTATTAAGAGAAATTTCTATTACATCCATATCTCTCTCTATTACGATATATTATCTATATTATATTATATTTATGTTGAAATTTTATAATTTGAATGCAGATGAAGAATATATTTTTGATGCATTTAAATTTATTTATGTATTATGCTGACATAACGATCGATTGCCGAATCGCCGCGATGAATGATCTATCGTTAAGGGAGAACACGTTGGGAGTAAATTTTTAATTAAAAAACCCCGTTCTATCTCTCCGTCATCGTGCATATCGCGCAACCCGTGCGAGAGGGAAGAGCTGCGATCAGTGGCGGTTCTAGCATAGCGAAAACAGCGAGTCACGGATGTAATTTGATTAAAGTTGGATCCGGCAGTTATCCGAGCGTCGAATGCGACCGCTCGCAACCGCGCCTGGGATCCGCCGGGCGTTCAATTAACAGAATTCCTGCCGAGCTCCACGGGCTGACACGTTCCCTGCGTCCCTATCCTTCCCCCTCGTCCCTCCCTCCCCCCCCATCGATGACATTCCCAAATCCGGAAAATTCCTCGAAAACGCCACCGATGCGAATTAACATTATGGCGATCAGAATAATAAAACTATTGTTTCCAACTCTTTTATGTCAAATACCAGATTAATTCTATATCGTGCCTAACATTTTATTTTGTAAAATGAAAAAAAGGGTTTAGAGCAACAGCTAGATGTTAGTTACTATATTTTAAAACTTGCAAAACAAACGTTTCAATCTCTACATTAGATCACTTTCACAATGCTCGATTAAAAGTAAAAAAGATAACTTTTAATCGAACATTGAAAATGACCTAATGTAAAGTCGTTTGTTTTGTAAGTTAATGTTTTAAAGTATAGCAACTAACATCTATTTATTAGAGCTGTTGCTCTAAACTCTTTCTTTCATTTTATTAAATTTAATTAATTAAGCGTGAATATTTAAATTTATTTTATTTTGTTTTATTTTCTACATAAAATATCTTTAAATATGTCCTTAATTTGTACTTGTATATATTTGAATATAATTAGATAGATGAGATGATGCAGGAATTTTAATTAAAGGCACTTACAACAACCGTAGATGATAATACGGAACGAAATTGTCATAGGGCGGGGATACAACTACTGTAATCGGATAATTAGATATAACAAAATGCTAAATTTATTTTGGACTACATGTGTAGCAAGGATGGTTAAATTACATCCGATTCGTTGAGTCGCCACACGTTGCGCGAGAATCTCGTCATTTAATATTTGTCGTAAAATTAACCACCACGCTTAACCGCGATGCAATATTTAGCTTACAATTTTGTAATCTATTTCGCGAAGTTCGAGTATCGTTTTGTTGAAATATCAAACGACACGGAAATGCAATTCCATTTTATACTATTATTATTTGAGAAATACGAATGCAAAACGTTTTCAAACTGTGGGAAGAAAAAATATTCTTTATTTTTATTCCTTTTTGAAGAACATGACATTTATTTTTGCAATGCCTACATTTTCATTTATCCTGCACAAAATTTATGCAGTAAAATTTTTCTTCTGATTGCAACATCAGCATAATGTAAGAGACTGAATCTAAATGTCTCTAAGCATGCATTCTATTTATGCAAATTGAAGTAATCAATTATTATACTTTGAATTTTTATACCGGACGCTTACAACATATGATTGTTGCAGGATAAAAAGTATGCAATTTATGTACGTTTCATTTAGTGATACAACCTTTCGTGCAAATTTCATTTAGTAACACGAACCTTTTTCAACAAGTAAGCTTAATTGAGAGGAATTCATGTTTGAAATTTATTCCATTAAAGATTAACTTATGCAATGAAGGATGATATCTTTTTATATATCCGGACTTTTATTTTATGTTACTAATTAACTTTTATAATTCTATAATCTAAACTACAATAATTTTCAAGTGTAAGATTATTTTAAACGTTTATATTATACGTTTGTATCGTTTATATTTTTTATATATTTGCTCCTCTTCAAAGTTCCTTCCTTTTCAAAAATAATCCGCTTTGCTCCACTAATCTGACAGCAAAATAAATCGATAGCGAGGGAATTTGCTCTAAATCCAGATGCGTTTTCTATGTCTACTGTGCCTCCCACTCTTTTGGAAATTCGCGTTATAGATTTCGTGGCAAGAGCGAAGTGCATTAATATTAATAGCAAAATATTTTCACAGCAAGTCTGGGGCATTTTTGATAAATGTACGTACCTAGAAAACTGGTCTCACTTTATCTTTTGCTTTGGACATTGATGGATTGTCGTGGTTCACCGTTGCATCTCCGAAATGTTCGTCAGGTACATCGCAATCGTATGTCATCGATACGTGTTTGTTTTGAGCGAAAACTTGAATTGGTATAAAAATTTTAATTTCATGGCAAATCAGCTAAATTAAATGTATGATATCAGTGATACATCTGAAAAGAAACGTGTAATGCTAAAATTTATTTAATACATCTTTAATATTAATTTAATAAATAAAAATTAAATATAGAAATAAAATTTATACTGTCTTGAATTTATTTACATAGTTATATAGTTAAAAATATATTTTTATTTTATATATGACTATATTACAAAATTTTTTTAGTAAAAGTAAACACAACAAATATCTGATCAGCATTACTTACTTTTTGAATAAAAGATAATCTTGACGAAATTCACTCAAGCTTACATATACAAAAGACTTCCTTAATTTTTGTAAAAAAATAGCACATCAATTTTGTTTTTGAGGAGTTAATTACTATTACATAATAACTATTACTATTATAATAAGATATACATAAGATTAAATATAAGAATAAATATGAAAAAGATAATTTATATTAAAATTGTAATATTCTTAAACAACGTAAAAAAATACCATATTGTTGCGATATATTCTTTCAGGATATTATAATGAAAAACTAAATAAAATTAAATGAAAAAACTTTGCAATAGACACAATTTGTATTCGTTTTCTAAGGTGGACAATGAGAGAAAACCACTTCAACGATCTTCGGGTAAGTGTTGGAACGAAGGCAACAACCGACAGACGGGCTTATTGTCCCGGATTTCATGAAGTTTGCACTTCGGTCAGCTTTGAAAGAGTCGCTACGCGGGCGTTAATAAAGGCGAGTGTCGGCTAGTGTTTTAACGAAGTTACTCTTCCTGTGAAACATTCCCGCGGGCCACCCTCGCACGCTGTGGCTTTTGCATCGTCGTCCTTCGTCTCTTACCCGCCCAGCCTTTATCCCGTTAACATAGCCCGCTCTTTTTGCCTTTCGTCCTCTTTCGTGCATTTCGTTGGCGTGCACTGCCCGAGACACACAATGGTCGTATTCACGCCGCTTCGTTGCCGTTAAACTACTATCGCTGACTACGGTCCGGGCAAAAAGACACGTCGGCGCATTACTTTTAGCAATCGCTGAAATTACTCACCGTAAAAATATGGATGATAAGAACTTAATTAATTGATTGTACTTAGTCAGCATGTGATCTTAACTTAAAAAATTGGACAACTTGCTTTTAAATAATATGCCATTGTATAATCAACTTTTAAAATATTCTAGTTTTTAAAACAATACTTTATATTTATTTGAGAATATAACAACATTTATATTCTCTAATATATTTGTGAAATAGGAATGATACTTATTACAGTTTTAAAACTGTAATAAGTAATAATATCCGACTGTCAAGGATTAATAATCCCGGACTCGTAATAATTTATCATCTTAGTTCGACGTTGTCGGAGTCACAGAATATATTTTCCGGTGATCATTAATATTCCATTCTGGTTATTGTATTTGTAGACAGCAAATACGATTTAGTGAGTCGTTTGTAGAAACTTTTGTTGTCTTCAATATTATAATTAATCTTATTGAAATATAAATATCACAGAGCTAAACACAAGTACAAGTTTGATGATTGATGCGTATACGTATTGATACAGAGAATGAAAATTACTTGTTTGTAAATATAATTCAACTTTCGCAAAATTGAAAATTACTTGTTTGTAAATATAATTCAACCTTCACAAAATCTAATTATACAGCATGTTCAGAGCGCTATATGGAGATAATGTGGTTTTAGTAGTATATTTCATCGTCGGTCTGACAACAGTCGGTTTTGACGAATGGTTGCATCTCGCACTATTCGCGGTCACGATCATCTCTGACAAATTGTAACGTCTTTCACCGCCTGCGGTCGTGGTCAGTTTTGACAGGCGTCTCGGGTCGACCTGTGGTTACTGGCCAATTTTTACATCTGTCCACTCTCTCTCACTGTAGTCTGCAGTAGCAGTCGGTTTTAGTAGTCCACTCTCCCTCTGTGC
>Ga0157363_1004557_pt1 | contig 12796 bp, 3 predicted proteins | sample AttsexASBM1_FD_111477 | JGI IMG/M metagenome (GOLD analysis project Ga0157363, IMG submission 111477) | Fungus gardens microbial communities from leaf cutter ant in Ribeirão Preto, State of São Paulo, Brazil - Atta sexdens ASBM1 | ecosystem: Host-associated > Fungi > Mycelium > Unclassified ...
AAAAATTGTGCATTCGTTTTAATATAAAAAATTATATAAAAAAATCTTCGATAATTTATAATTTTAAAAAAATAAAATATAATAATTTTATTTATTTTTATATATATATATATATATATATATATATATATATATATATTTTACATATTAGTAATAATTGTATTTATTATTATATATATATATATATTATATATTAAATTTTATTATATATTATTATATAATAAAATTTAATATGTAAAATAATAATATTTTATTATATAGTCTCTTATTGAGTTGACATTTTCAATATAAATTAAAAATTCAGATGTCACTTTTTAGTATAATAATTGTTATAATTTATATATTGTACATTACAAAGTTATTATAAAAATCAATAAGAAATTTTAAATTATACATAATTTTCTTTTTTTTGACATTTATTTCTTATTTTTATTTTTACTTATGATTTGCGAGCACACAGCCAAACTACCAGAAAGATATACATTTCTGTGGCTTACTCGATCATTCAAAATTAAGAAAAAATGAAAAAGATCATGGAAACTTATATATAGAACACTCACAAGAAATATGGATAATTGAGAAATTGTGAAGTAAAATAATGAATCAATTGATTGATAGAAAAAGAATTTCGAATTTAAATAGATATGTATTTTAAATAGATATGTTTCAGTAAAGGCAAAATTTGTTTATCAATGTGTTTATCAACGGTTGTCACCTTTTTCCTGTATTTATTCACTTAAATGAAATTTTATTAATTATAATTGTAATTGTTAATATATTATAATCTGTATACAATGTAGAAGAGTTACGTACAATACATTATATAATATGAGGTATAACGCACATTTATTTAAAAGTAAGATTGTTAGTGAATTAGTAAAATTAAGTTAATAGTGAATAATAGTTTTCATGGCAAGTTTTTATGATAAGTTGAGCTCTCAAATTACTGATGTACATCAGAGAAAATTATAGATGCTAATGGATTATAATAGCAAAATATTATAAGCAGTATAATAAATTATACTACTCTGCTAAGTCTTTCGTAGAAAATAATATTATGTTTCTAATATGAAAAAATAATCGAATATAAATGCATTATACTACAAATATAATTATTACAAATAATTATGTTAAATATCATGAGTTTACATACTTTTGAGTCTGTTTTATTTTATGCTATTTAAATTGATAAATGTAATTATTAGTTACAAGCGTATTTTAATTGAAGCGCATTTTAATCGGAAAAATTTATACATCCTTTTGACAGAATTAATTCAGAGGTAATTTGGCATGGATGAAATTGGAAAGGTAGCAATTTCCACTACGTACTACACACAGGATGTGCTATATGCGTTGCATCATGCAAAATGTCAGATATGCATTCTGGTTGGAATTGGAAAATTGCGCGTCCTACGAAATTTTTATACGTACCGATAAAAGTAATTTGCTACTTCGTTATTCTATATGACCCGAATAGAATAAATTGAAATAAATAAATATGACGAAAAAATCTGCTGCAATAAACTTCTAGTTTTGGAAAGATTAGCTTCATTTAAAATATATCGGATGCTATTTATGCTATATGCATTAATTATCTCTGCAATATTATGTGCAAAAAGATATTCATGATATTATAAATTATATATTATATATAAATCGTGATTATTGATTGATTTTATTAACAATTTAATTAATTATTATTTTAAACTCACAAAAGTGATATCCCCCGCCCATGTTACAGTTTTTTATAAAATTTATAAAATTAGATTTTATAAAATTAGATCAGATTATAATTAGATTATAATCTGATGATTTTGTATACTTTTAGTTTTATATCTTAGTAATTTATTAATAATATATTTAGTTTTATATTTTAAAAATATATAAATTCTTCATAACCTAATATAAATTAGTCAATACTTATATGATATATGTGAACTCGTGACATTTCTAAGTTTGAATCACAAAACATTTTTATTTCAGTTATACAAAACATTTTATTTCGGTATATACATATAGATATAGTAAACAAATACTCGTTATGAAAACTTTCCATTAAAATTTTAATTATTAAATTTTTAATTATTAAATTGATTCTTATCATATTTCATTTATTAAATTGAAATTGGTATTATTAAATAACGAGCTGAAAAAAAAGCTTTCATCAAACAGATTAATCAACAGATTATTGTTGTCACAACTTGACGAATTTAATAATGATGAGTCTGCATATTGCAATGACATGCTGGAGGTCCATCATAAGCGGAACAGAATAAAATAGATTGCCGAGAAGAAAGATTGTGAGAATTCCTTTGAATTGTCGTCTACGCTCTTATTCGTCTCCGCCATGCCACAATCGCCATTAATGGCTGAGCATCTCTCGACCTGGAAACTTCGGCTTGTAAGACTGGAAGATATCACGCGGAAGGAAAATTTTCTATAGAAACCGCGCAGCATTAATCGCGCAATATTAACGATTGAAATTCCTTTTAAATGCAGTCATGATTTATAAAAGTATCGTTTTCGGTGTGCAAGAGAAATGAAAAAAATGAAATAAGAGAACAAAAAGAAAGAAAAAAATTTATTCTAAGTTAAGTGATCTAAATTAAATTTTCTGGAAAAAATAAATAAAAAACAAATAAATATAATTAACATTATAATATATTGAGCTAAAGAATAAGATTAATTGCTGCGTATTAAAAATAATAATTGGTTATTTAATTTCCTAGTTATATGTAAAGAAAAATAATCTCTCTGATGGTTTTGTATAAGATTACAATTATTTCAATTTTAATACAATTATAATATTGTGTTATATTACAGTAATGCGATAGAAATGGAATAAAACAATTTTTATGTTGTACATGTTAAAATCAAGGATGAAAACTTTGAAAAAAGCTCAAAGGTATCTAGTACGCTGAACTTTGCTAGCTTACTTTGAAAGTCATTGTTAAAAAGTCATACTTTAAGATACTTGCGATGCGACATTCCTGATCGCAAATATCTTTTCCAACTTTATTGCAAGTTGAAAAATTCGTATTCTTTCACTGACATAAAAAGACTATAGTTCACTAATGCTACAAATGCAAGCATTTTTTGATTGATTAATTAGTGCAATTCTTTTTTTTCGATTAATCAATCAAATCTTTTGTAACGCCAAGTGGACCGCATTCAAAAACAAAAATTTTAAAATATAAATTTATGTATAAAATTATTATATAAAATCTTAATTTTTTGATGAGCAAATTTAATAAAGATGTTTTAATTTGAAAAATCTTTCTATTATTTTTTATTAATGAATGAGTTTAATTATTCGCAAAGTTTAATTGCTTTAAGACTATAACAAGAAAATTAATGTTATAAACTTTATGTATTTTTTATTACTATTTGCTGCTAAATTTTTTAAATAAATTATAATGGTAGAAAATTAAAAATTTGAAACAGTTAAGTATATGAAGTGATATTAAGTAATATTATATTATAAAAAAATAAATTCTATAAATAAGTTATCAAAATATATATTGTGCATCAAATTCTTTTAATATTATTAACATTAATAATACGAAATAGTAATACATCTACATATTACGACGATTTCAAATTGCATCTTCGAGGACCAGATACTTAATGAAAATTTTCCATTAGGCACTATGTGTGCTAGCGCTATTATTCTGTATACCCTCATAGTGCCGTCTATCAATGCCATTTACGTCGATATACGACTATTTGCTGCGGGAACGAAATCGATAATCCGATTTCATTATCACATCGTAGAGACCAGCTACGGTTCTATTAACTAGCATGCATGTCAATCCCATAAATATACGTCAGCGCGCACAATGGCATAAAATTATGCTGCCGAGAATTTGATTTCAAAATACATATCCAATTTATCTGACGCTTTTTGTTTCCATTAATTACAAATTGGCAAAGAACATAAAATAATGAAAATGCTATTTTGCTTACATTATTGAATTTACTTCACTTTCAGTATTTTTTTATTATTTGTATATATTTATTATTTGTATATAACTCTAAATCTATAATCTATGTGACCTAGAAAGAAATTTTTTGTTAGCTCTTTTAATAAAAATTTTTTCCAAACTGAATATCTGAAAAATCTGAATACTTAAAAAAATAAAAATTATTATAACTATACGAATTTTCTCTTTTTTTCAAATTATTTATTTAGATAAATTATTTTGCATTCTTAAGAATGTACAATCGATCACTTGCGGGATAGGTGGTGAGGGACGTACGCTATTATTCTTGGTAATATCAGCCCAATATATGAAAATTTTTTAATAATAAGAAAGGCTAATTTATGATTTATTAAAATTAAAAGCTAACATTGATTGCTAATTTTTAATTATAAATCATAATATTAATATTCTATTACTAGGAAATTTAATGTTTTATGATTATCGATAACTTGGCAACATTGCATTCTGAAAATGAAGTTGGCATTTCTATTTGTAACTTTTTGCACACTAATAATTGACAGTCAATTGAGGTTAAAATATTTTCATATATGTGTTTTACAGTCATTTTATACGAAGATGCTTCGTTATAAAGGCAAATTTATAACTAATTCATGACAAATTCATAACTAATTCATATATAACTATAATTGATAATTATTTTATATTAAAAGAATGCTTTATATTAAAAGAATATCACGAATTATATTATATGATAAGAGTTATATGATAAAAATTATGTTTTAATATTTTAAATGTTACAAGTATATTAAATTAACATTATTAAAACATATTGTATATATATATATATATCAATATCTTTTAAAAAAAAAATATCTCCGCGTATTTTTTTATTATAATGTTAAATAAAAATTTTAATATTTAATATTAGTGTTGTATTAAATAAAATAAATACTGTACTAAATTAAAAAAAAATAAATATCTTTTTATAATCAATTTATTAATTTACGAAGAGGATTACGTTTCTAGTTATATAAATAGTTATATGAATAAATTTAACAGACATGGCGTTATTTGTATATTAATATTGGGTTGTCCGGAAAATTCGTGCCGATGTTGATGGAAAATTTAAACGCAGAAAATTTAAATTTTAGTATACATTTATTAAATTATATAGGTTAGTCGGCACGAACTTTCCGGACAACCCAATATATGTACATTTATATATTGGTATCGTTTTTTTATATTATATTTTTTTATATATATTTTAGTATATATATTTTCAAATATATTTTACTGCATTTTTTATAATAATAGTTGCTATAGCTTTCTTAAGGTAAAAACATAACAATAAGTTATAAGCAAGAAACATATATTCAATCACACACAGTGTCATAGGATGAAACTAGCAATTTAATCTAACATCAACAGCATTGCTAAACATATTCCGCATATATTTCTTTAGATGCTCAAATAAGCATGCTTTCATCAGCTTTTTGCTTGTATACAAATCAATTACATGGTGAATAGAGTTAAAATTCTTACAAGGATGTAAGAAAAAATTTGTTCTAATTATTTATATGTTTTTTATGTAGATCGAAGCATTTTAAAAGTAAGTAATTATGCAATATATATCGGTCATTCATTGCATTTGCCATAAGACATGCATAAAACTTTAACTATAGCTCTTTTTTTCTTTTAAAAATTACACGGGCAATCGATTTGAAATTTTAACATATTAATTTCATTTTAAATAATATTCTGTGTAATAATTTTTAGATAGATCGAAGCATTTTGATTTTTCGATCGTACTTCCCTAATCTACAATTTCATTTATAATTGTTTGAATAAAAAATTATGATCCATATTTATATCTTATTTTTATCGTTAAATGCATTCATTCATTTCTGAAATGTAATAAATGTCTGTAATAAATGTATTGTAAACTGTATACTAAATGCAATGTGTATATCGATAAATTAAATTTCAAATAAGAAAAATCTTATATTCTTGATCAAAGCAGATTTTAGTGCTTAAATTACATACATTTTTTTTGTGAATTTATATACATTCTATAGATATATCACGCGCTGATGAAATGTTTTTGTGAATTTAAAACCGCATTTATGGCAGAATCAGAATAATAATCACTTAAATTGTATAAGCAATTTTATAATTTTTTTATGCTAATAAGCATCTTTTAACATTAGTTGTTGATGAAATTTTATATGAATATATTGATGAAATCTAAAAACTGCGAATAATTTAATGCGATAAATTATCTCGGCTGAGAATTGAATCTAAATCTTCCGCTTGCCGAACGAATGTCTTCACAGACTACCGCGACAAATTAAATATCGATTATTATCGATAAAAGTGAATATTGACTTATATAATTAACGTGGTATTTAATTGTTATCAATTATAATTAATAAAACAAATAATAAAAATGTACATATATTTTTGCTTAGCTTTTCAGTTTATGGAAAAATATTTTTTGTCAACAAACACATATATAATAAATACTAAATATTTACATGCCTAAACGAACGATGTTCCGAAAGCACAGTCTTCAAACTACCAATCAGAATATGTTACGGTGGTTCAAATTGAGAATAATTTCCAAATCAAATTATTTTCAATATTTTCAGCTTAGATGCGTTTTCATTTTACAAAAAACGAAAACAATTTCAAGAACCGGCCATCTTAATTTGCACTAGTAGTTAGTTAAATCAACAGTGCGCTTAATATCAAATCTCTCGACAAAATCGATGAAATACCTAGTGGGAGAAAATATATCAATAAATAAAAAAATATCAGAAAGTTTGGTTTGTTTAGCCAATCCATTTATCTTTTCGAAAACATGTAGCTTATGTAAATCTATGGGTTTATTAATCTATAGCAACTATTTGGTTGTGATAAATGTACAAAGCTAAGTTATGAAATAATCAATAATGTTGAGTGAGTTCAATTTTCCATATTTAGTATATAAATATTGAAAAAAACTGTACGGAAATTGCAACAATTTACTGTTACTATTGTTACTAGCAAAATTTTAGGGATTTGTGTGGAATTTTATTAGTAACAGTAAATAATACATTAAAATCGCTAAAATTATATTAAACTTATTTTTCCTATTTAAATAACAAAATTAATAAATAACAAAATCTTTAATGATAATTTATGTATATCTTAGATAAAATATATAAGAGAATACATGCAAATTTGACAGCAATCATGTACATTCTTGTGCGATAAAGTTTAATAAAGTTTAATATCTTAGTGCGTGACTATTGCGAATAAATATGAAACGTTGGTGACATTTGTGTTTTCATGTAATTCCCATGGAAATTACATTCACGCGAGTAAACGTGCATCGTGCTAAGGTCTTCTACAAGCAGACAACCTCAGCACTAACCCGAAATCACGTTTTACGTGTGAGGCTAACACAATTATCATATTGTTCCGATCGTCCGTATCTACTCTAGATGTGGTATTCTAATACGAATATAATAATAATGCAAATATAATTGTGAAAAATTTGATAAAAAGTATAGAAAACCAAATTTGATTTACAGGAAATCCGATAATAACGATGTCAGAAATTACATAACGGAAAATTATTTCTACTTTATTATATATTTCAGAATGTATAACTAAAACGTACAGTATTGCGAACAATATGACATGTGTCATTTTACTACCAAATGGAAACTGTCAAAAAAAGACCAAGTAAAATTTTCAGTTAAAATAAATTTATATGAAAATAATTTTTTAAAGTTACAATTTTTGAATTATTTACAATGGCATTTACTTTTGTAGAAAATAAATACCATAGCTATATATAGTTAAAACTAGTTTCAGGTAAAACAAAATTTTAAACAAAATTTTATCACTTGGTGTTTTTCTGTTTTTCTATGCTTTCTATTTCTCTTTGTATATATATATATATATATATATATATATATATATAAAATATATATATATATATATATAAAATATATATATATATATCTATATAAAATATATATATATATATAAAATATATATATATATATAAATTTAAAATATTCAATATTAAATTTAATAATTAATGCTTTGACTCTCTTGTTTAACAAACATCAATCCTAAATTTATTATTGAATTTATTAACCTTTTCAGACCTGATTTTGAACGCATGGTAAAAAAAATGTTTTAAATTCAATTTATGCGACTGTTAATAAGTAATTTTTATACTAAACAATTACTTTTATTCAAACTTTTAACTATTTTTTTAAATATATGCATTATTGTGGACATTAGTTCTCAGATGGTGTCAATAGAATTAAATAATTTCAACAGATAACGTCTTTAAATGTACATTACAATATATGCAGGATCTGAAGGGATTAAGCTGAGATTATACTTTTTAATATATTTCAATGAAAAGCCTATTAGCTGAAGGTGTGATCAAAATTTTAGCGTGTACAAAATGCACTACTATAAAATATATGGATAAGGTTTATATAATGGAAATAAATTAATGGCAATCTTTACATAATCTCGAAAAAACACTCTTTAGTAAATTTTCAACAAACATTTCATTAACACATATAATGACTGCGTATTCCGAGAAATGATAATTTCAAGGCGAACAAAATATGGCTGCAACTTAAATATCGATTAAAGTTAAATACTAATTAATTAAGCAGTCGTTAAATAATGTAGGATAAACAAAGTTCTCTTATGATTTTATCCGATCTCGATTTCTAAGTGAATCAAGCTTGTTGAACATTATTGATACAATCAGACCATTCTCTCTGGAATTCTCTTGATCTTCGTAACCTAGAATCGACAATTCGGGTCTCTGGGTCTCTCATCGAAGTTTCGTCCGTCCCCCCTCTCTCATCTGGCTTCCCTCTTCATTTCATCCCTGTGGCAATGTGTAGTGTGAACGCACCCGTACGTGCGCAGGGTACGGCATGGAAGCAGCAGGTATATGCCCGGCCTGGCAGGAGCGTAGGTGAGCTAAAATAGATCGATGGATGTTGCTGCGCACGCAAGTACCTCCGGTTATACCCCCCCTCCCCCCTACAGGGATAGAGAACAGCGCACCTCGGTGGGTAGGGCGGCATCGAGAAATAGCTGGTGGGAGTCACTGAAGAGGGTGGAACGGCCAGAGGGACACTACGGGAGAGAGGGGAATATAGAAACGTGGAAGGAGGCAAGCCGTGTTGGAAAAATGGAAGGGTGAATGTAAAGAAGAAAGCAAGACGATATTGAAAAATAGAGAAGGTGAATTATGAAGAGAGAAGCGTGATGAGATGTCTAGAATGGAAGAGAAAGAGAGATGAAAAAACAAGGAAGACAGTTGCTAGCAAGACTGTTTCAAGAAAGAGAGATGGCCGAGAAAAATGTAGGGATGCATAGGGAGCGATAAGCAGAAGAAAGATAGTGATATAGTGAAGCGAAAAAGAGAAAGGTATACAAACGATAGAGACGAAATCTCTGTGGAGGAAGCGAAAGATAAGGCGGGTAACGGAAATTGAAACGAGACGGATAGTCCGAATTCTGAACAAGAGCGAGATAGATGACCTGCGAAGAAGGGGAACTATCTGGGAGGGAGAGAGATACGCCGGGGTGAAACCAGGAGGGTGCAACTGGTGAAAGTGGAAGGAGTGGAACGCAAGCGAATGGGGGAAGAGGGAGAGAGGCACGCGACGACATCTCACCTGTTTATCAACCCGCCAGTCTGGTTTACGCGCCCGGTCATCCGCCGACTCTACAAGTGGCTATTCCACTTCGACTCTCGAACGAACACGGATTCGTCTAACTCTTTAGCTAACTCCTTATTTAGAACGCCGGTAATATTTGGAGATCGCGAAAGTACGTGCGGTTAATATTTTAAAGATATTACGTCATGTCACGATTTGCCTCGATGGATCTTGCTTCTCGATAGCTTCTTCTCGCCATCATCGTCGAACGTGTCTCTGCGTAACGGTGAGTAATCGGAGCCTGCGTTTAATTCTGATGCGAACTAGGTCACCAGTGACACCACTAAATCGCGCGGTCGCTTCCGGCCTTCGCCGGATCAGATGGCAAAGACTCCATTCGGAATTTGAGACGCGCGCGCGCGCGCGCACTCCGGATTGTGTTGCTTGCGTGTTAATTGTACACATTTAGGAACTCTGATAATTTTGTGTGTAATTGTTTTAATTGTCCATCCTGTTATAGCATAACATTAATGTAATGTGGATGGTGAATCAAAATGTTGGAAAAAACATTGAAATTTAACAATGCGTTGTGGTAATAATGATCAATTCCTCGGGGGTTGATTGTCTTCCTATTATTTTCTCTCGTAAAAAAACTCGTTGTATTTTTTTGGAATTTGATGAATTGATATAACAAAGGAAAAATCTTTAGAAATTGGAAACACACATTTACTAGCAACTCTGACATGTCATCTATTAACTTCAACTGTTCGTTCGACAAAAAGCGATTGTTTTGTTGGAGCAAACATCAATAGAAAAAGTTGTGATCGAGTTTATCTTTGATGTGTTCCGGTTGTTTAACTTGTTAAATAAAACGAACGAGACGAGATATATAAAAATCACATTCATGTAGTAATTGTCGCATGACAATATATCTTTCAATAATTTTCCGTTGATTATTCATTAATTCCGTTAATTAGAAGAACATACAACTTTTTTAATGCAATTGAAATTATCTTTGAATAATATTAGATACAATAAGAACAGGCGTTAATTAACGTGACAGTTAACGATTACATTAACATGAATCCTATCTTTATGAGACACATACATGATTGAATGGCATAGCGAGTAGTGAGAATCAATGTACTGTCGAACATGTTGAAGATTATCGTTCTCTATCTGAATTGTCATTCGTGGGTCGGTGAACAGATAATGTTTCTTGATAAGTAGGAATGCAATATGACATAGATACTTTTTTCGTGATATATATTGCTAGAATTAATATGTTTATTCAGTGAATTGTATATGTCTCACCACACAATCGAATTCTCATTATTATAAACAAAATATTATAATAAACAAAATATTATAATATAATTAAATAATATTATTTTCATTGTCAAATTGCGCATTTTCATTCTTTACATTATATATACATTTAACTATTAAAATTTTATATTAAATAATATTTTTTTACAATTTCTTTAAAAAATTTCGGTCGTTTATCATCAGAATGCTAAAAATATAATACGATTAAAATGATCTTTATGAATATTTATTTAAAAAAACTAATAAAAAAGAATGTTTACTCACTCAGAGAAATTTCTTTGAAATCCGTAAGGAATATTATATAAAGTAACTTATGTATCATTTAAGGAATGTTTTCTCTTTAATTTTTATTCGATTGCTACAATATAGTAAGATTAAAAAACATTTGATATAACAGTATAATGTATAAAAATCTTTTATTTGGAGAAATACAAATAAACATATTGCATGTCTTATTTATATATATCATATGAGTTTAAATAAGTTCAAATAAAATTATAAAAATGTATTTACAATTATATATAATAATATGTAATATTTATCATTATAAACAATAACATAGGGCATTTTTTATTTACATAAAAACAACAATATATTGAAATAAAATTAAAATATTGATATCTGATAGGTGCGAATTTGTCTGGTTTTTATTTGTAATTATAATCATATGTTCTGAAGTTTCTGCGACATACAAATTTACATTCAGCATTATATTTATTTGTTAATCCTTATAACGCGAATTAATTAATTTATTATTAAGGTTGCCGCTGACGAGGTCGACATTTCAACAAAAATTCTAATCAACATATGTGCTCGTCATCTCACGATGAATAAAAATTAATAGCTGTAATATAAATCATCGGATATATCAAGTTTGTCCTAGTTGAATGCAAATTGCAAACCATTAAAGTTATTAACTCGTTTTTTAAAGGATCATCCATTACGCAAGCGCGGAATTGAAATTAATCAACAATATAAAGCACAATCTTCATTAAAAGCGTGAGGTCATTCTCATGTAGCGTTTGTTAATTAAATGATAGCCGAATGAGTAATCACTGGCTCAATGAGGTACTATGCGCGAGTCCGTAGTGCAAAATACCAAACTCTCATAGTCTTCCTTTCGCAATCGATTGAGTTTACTTGTCAGTGACGAAAACGCTTTTGACGGGATGAAAGACATCTGTTGGATTATAAAGATCTGTTTCCATGCACTTACTTAATATATGAGGTTTTTTTATCTTTTTTTTTGTGTCGGACGAGTAAGTTCAAGCGAGAAAAGTAAGCTCTATAAACGGACAAAAAACTGCAGCAAAACTGCGGCAAAAACTGCGCAGCAAAGAGGTATTAAATGGAAAATGTAATTCTGAAATTCGAATTTAGTTGCACGGATTTATGCGTTAAAATTTGCGCAATATCTACATTTAAAATTTTGCGACTGCCGTCACGACTAAAAAATAAGATCACTATTATGTGGCAAAATAAAAAAAAAATTATTTTATTGTTTGAGTATCAAAAATGAAATTAAAAGGAAAATTAATGATTATTTTAATACTAAGATATTTAGAAGATGTCTGTAGAATTACAAATAATTACAAATGAAAGATGAGTTAAGTTTTACCCATATAAATTAATTAAAAAAAATTTTTTAATCGAGTTTTATCTATATACTTTTAAAAATTTTTAATTTTGTCTACAACTTGAAGAAAGAATATGTAAAAAAATTATATAATTGAATTAAAATTTATGAATTTGTAATATTTTTTTATATTTTATATTAATATAATTATTTCGGTTTCTATATAGATTTTACAATCATATGCATAAGATTATTTA
>Ga0157363_1004558_pt1 | contig 12795 bp, 15 predicted proteins | sample AttsexASBM1_FD_111477 | JGI IMG/M metagenome (GOLD analysis project Ga0157363, IMG submission 111477) | Fungus gardens microbial communities from leaf cutter ant in Ribeirão Preto, State of São Paulo, Brazil - Atta sexdens ASBM1 | ecosystem: Host-associated > Fungi > Mycelium > Unclassified ...
CCCATATATCTATTCAGATGATGGCCATGTCGGACTTTGGAGAGACTTTGATTATTCTTGGTCTGGACGCAAGAGAAATATTATCGAAGATATGATTTTGTTTGAGGATGGTTTCAACATCTGATGATGTGAGTTTCTCTTGGGAGTTCATGTGAGGGTAATACAGTATGCCGATGATTTTCAGATATGATTTAGACTTGGGGAGTCTTGAGTCTTCAACTTGAAGGGCGTTGATGTCGTTGGCATTCTTCACATAATGATCTATGATGGATAGGTCAGATTGTTGTGCGACCTTGTTGGTGATGACGATGATGCCCGTGTTATCAGATCGAACATAATCTACTAAAACATCAGATTTAGCATTACATAGCTGTCTGTTTATGTTAGCCACATTAAGGGAAGAGTTTTTCATGAATGAAGAAACATTGTCGTAACTCATCGGTATGATGATATGTTTTCTAGATAGGCCTTTAGTGGTCATCTTGATGTGAGGTTTTGGTTTGCTTTGACTGTTGACAATATTGTTCACCTGATTGATTTTTTGAGCATTTAAGGCAGGGAATGTTTCTTTGATTTTTAAGACTTTGGATGTGCTTGTTGAAGATTTGGATGCTTGCACATAAGATTTACTAAGTTGGCCTTTGGAGGGCTGAGCGTTGTTTTCGACCGAGGGTTTCTTGGGATGAAAGTATTTGGAAATAACATTGATCTCCTTCTTAGTTTTGGCCAGAAGAGGGGGAAGGGGCGGTGCTTTATTGATGGTGATAGTGGTAGACTTGGGAGTATCCTTCTTGGTATTACCGTTGGACAGAGGAGTTCTTGGGGTAAATTTCACAGAAATTTTGGATCTAAGAGTATTTGTTTTCTGATCAGTATGTAAAGTGTCCCATTTAGCTACATAGATCAAAGATATAAAATTCCAAATGGCATCTCCCATGCCCTCGAAGTCATTGAGATCATTGACTTTGCCACTGTTGACTTGTTTACCTTGAATATACTTGGCCAAGAAGTTAAGGGTAACCTTGATATTCTTGGAATCAGAAGCAAAATGCTCAATGGAGCTGTGAAGGGAAATGGGGTGGAAGGATCCACTCCATAATTCGGGTTCAGTCAGTGCTTGAGGGTCGTAAGGAAGCTGTATATTGATTACATCATCCTCGTGTTGAACATGAGAAGGTGTTGCCTTGTTGTTAGTGTTCTGAGGCCTCAAGGTATCCTGTTGGTTGGTCGTCTTACCAATCCTCAATACTTTCTCTTGCTCTGTCTCATACGACAGCTCAAGACATTTGTTGGTAACTTCACTGTTAGAAGGGGAACCATCTGGGTCAGTATCCATTCTATCATGGTAAGGAGTAGATCAACCAGAGGAAACCATTGAGGGATCCCTAGAGGAACTGGCAAAGGCTAAAGGATTTTGACCTCATACCTCAGAATTGTTAGTAAGGACTCGTCCCGACTGAATGTCCATCCCTATGTTCATTCCTGAAGACATAGTTGGTAAAGGGTTCCTGAAGTTGGTAGACGTTGTTGGAGAGCTGAAGGAAATAGAAGAAAAAGACAATTTATTCGCTGATATTCCAATAGGTGCTACCATACAAGATGGTGGTAAGAGAAAAAGAAGCAATGTTTAGCTTATATGTTATGCCTCTATAAGTTGTACTAGTTATATATTTCAGATGAGAAACTCAAGTTAGGACTAACAGACAAGTTTACTAGAAGATAGAAGATGTTTGTTACAACTCAAAGATCTTAGAGTTGATCAATGAATAGAACCTTGTATTAAGGTTAATACAAGAGAACTCAATAGAGAGCTCTATACATGATCATCTATCTTATATACCTAAAACCAATGATCCATACTCTACTATATTAGCCTATCCTAGATGACTATATGTATAACATGCTGTATAATATTATCTTTTCAGAACCTTCTATTGTCTTTCATCATGACACATGATTGTGTGACAGTATAACCATGACTATGTTATAAGACTGTGACTAATGTATGACACTGAGTCATTCCAAACCCTAACTCTGGCTCCCAAAATAAAAGTGAGAAGGAAATTGAAAATAAATAGAGTTTACTATCTTCAACTCTGATAGTGTTATTGCTAACATTAGAAGTTGGTAATAGTTTTAGTCAATTTTCAAAATAAGACTTATAATATAAACTACTGGCTTATATACTAAGTATACTATTTAGAGTAGTTATTTAGAATAGAGACTACTAAGTATTATTTTAGTTTTTAGTGATTCTCAGATGTTAGAGATAGAGATCTATAAAGTTAGCAAGAGTTTAGTGAGAATGTTCAAGGTGAAATGGAGATGAATAATTTGCACTGGAAGAGATTAGAAAATGTAGATAAGAGAAAGGCATCATCTATGGATTGGAACAGATATAGCTAGATTAGAATATAACAATCTTATTATAAGATATATAATATCACTCTTCTTTTTGTGTCACATGATACTATGACAATGATAGTGATATTTGTGACATCACATTATTCTCTTTTACTAAGTCAAAACTAAAAAGAAGAAGAGAAAAATCAAAAGAAAAATAAGAGAAACTTATATAATAAGAGAAAAGTAGAAAAGAAATAAGTTTATCATTCTTGAATCTGACAATCTACATGACTCATAAAATTTAGGGTAGGCTAGATATAAAGTGTACACAGACTATATACTAGATGTCAAAGTTGTAAATGATAGACTAAACTCTATTATATTTTCTTTTGGTTTTATTTTATTTTTCTCTTTCTTTATTTTGGACTTAGGTGGAAGCAATGGTGTGACATTACATGTGACAGAGACATAACATTTGTCACAGTCACAGTCACACCATCATATGATACAGAGAAGGTTGTAGAAGGTTCTGGACTAAATAAGATTATATAGTATAACAACAACATATTGGTCTTATGGAAAGTATATATATTCTAGAATAGGTTAGTGGTAGTGTGCACACAGACCACAGTCTGTGATATATAAAGTAGACTGGTTTGTACTTAGAACTTTATCAAGTTCTTTTATGTTACTCAATACAAAAGTGGTCTTTGATCTTTATCCAAAAGGCTTAAGTTGTTATGATTCAAGACTTAAACATTAAAGTCAAGAAGTAACCTTGGATTGTGTAATCGCAGAAGAACTTGATAGAGAACTCTGTACAAGACTGTCTACCTTATATACTACTAGCTCATGGTCCGTACTCTACTACTTTAGTCTATCCTAAATGATCATATGTTTGTCTTAAGGTCAACATATGTTAAACATACTGTATGATGTCATTGTTCTAGATTTTTCTATCCAATTCTATTGTGACCACATGACTTGTGACTATGTCACCCTGATGTCACATTAGCTCCTAACCCTTAGTCCTAAAGAAAAGAAAAGAAAAAATAAAATAAGATATTAGAAAAAACTTGGGTCTAAGGTTTGCAATTCTGATACTCCCTCCTTCTAAAGTCTTTTTCTTCTGCCATGTCTAACTGCTCTTGTCATCTTACTTCTACATTTACCCTCCTCTCAAACTCTGCTACTGCTTTTTTTACATTCTCCAAATCCTCCTTTCTTTCCCAATTATCATATTCTACTATAAACCTCTTCCATTGCATCAAGTGCTTTACCACTTCCCTGACTTTTCTTTTGTTTAATTTTTTTCTACCTCCTACTCTTTGACTCCCTCTATTTCTACTGGTTTCACCTCCTCTGCTTTCTGTCCCTCTACTTGTTCTTTGTATTATACTACTTAACTAATGTTTACAACTAGATGAATTCTCATTGTGGTTGGCAATCTTAGCTTGATCGCATTGGTTGAAACTACCTCATCAATGATATATAGGCTCACATATCAGTCCACTAGTTTTCTTGCTGGTTATTCTTTGAATACTCAAAGAATACTAGGTCTTTTGTACTCAGCATTAATTTATCACCTATATTCCATTCTTTTCCCTCTCTCCTTTCTATCTGCTTTTCATCTTCTCCTGTGCTTTTCTTAATGCTGCTCCTGCTTCTTCTTGTACCTTCTTTATTCTTTCTGCAAATTCCATTGCCTTTTTCACTTTTCACTTTTTTCTAATATCTACTCTTATTTTTAACTCCCTTTTATAATTTTCCATAAATGGAGACATCTTTGTTGCTGAATGTGTCTTGTTGTTAACTGTAAACTCTGCTGACACTAACCATTCCAGCCAATCCTTTTGTTTATGATCAACAAAGAATCTAAGATACTGTTCTAACTCTTAGTTCATTCTTTCTATCTGACCATCGGTTTGTGGGTGAAATACTGTTGACAACTTTGTTTCAATTTCCAACATTCAATTTAACTCCTTAGTCAACTCTGCTGCAAACTGTGGTCCTCTGTCTGACATTACACTCTCTAGTAACCTATGTAACTTTCATGCATTGTTTCAGAACAATCTCACTAGTCCTTCTACTGTTGTTCCTTTTGTTGTTGCCACAAAATGAGTCATTTTGGACAACCTGTCATAGACCACTAGGATTGTATCTTTCCCAACTACTAATGGTAACTTTGTAATGAAATCTACTGTCAGATGTGTTTATGGTTTTTCTGGAACCTCACTCAACTTTAACTTTCCTGCTAACCCTTCCATCCTGTTCTTCATTCTTTGACACATATCACAGCCCTCCACATATTTTCCCACATCTCTTGTTATCTCTGGCTACCAATAATTCTTTGCTACCAATTCTGTCATCTTCCACTTCCCCCCATGTTCTACTACTGGTACATCATGATGTAACTGGATTATTTCCACTCTCAATGCTTCATTCTTTGGTATGTAGATTTTTACCTCTTTCAATACTAGATCTCCCTCTATCTGCCACTCTTCTCTCAATACTTTCACTCCCACCTTCTTCATCTCTTCTACTACTCTAACTACTTCTTTGTCCTTACTTCTAGCTATTTTTATTTTCTCTAATATGTCTACTTCTGGTCCCTCTATTACTACTTTCAATAAACTATAAAGCCAATGGTCTTTAATAAATATTTGGTTGTCATTGTCCTTTTCTACTCCTAATTTCTAGTCTAGTCATCTACTAAGTCCATCTGCCTTCCCCATTTTTGTTCCTGGAACATGTTTCAAGATAAAGTTAAATCTAGACAAATATAGGGCCTATCTAGCTTGTCTTCTGTTCAACTTTTGCACCTTCATAAAGTACTCCAAGTTTTTATGATCTGTCCAGACCTCAAACTCAAATTTTGTGCCCTCTAATAGATGCTTTCAATTTTCTAGCCCTCTTATAACTACCAACATCTCCTTGTCATGAATTTTATAATTTCTCTCTGTCTTGTTTAGGGACTTGGAGAGGAAAGCTACTGGCCTCTATTACCCATCTTCACACTTCATTGATAGTACTCCCCCTGTCACATAGTCTGACACATCTACTTCCATCCTCATTTTCTTATCCAAGTCTGGTGCTGTCAGCACTGGTTCTTTTGTGAATCTCTCCTTCAATTCTCCAAACACCTTCTCCTGTTATTCTGTCCACTCCCACTTCTGATCCTTTTTTACTGTGTCATGTAGGGGTCTAGCTATTGCTGCAAAGTCTTTAATAAATCAGCAATAGTAATTTGCCAATCCTAAAAACTTCTGTATATCCTTAACCCCTTGTGGAGTTAGCCAGTTCAAAATACCTTTCACCTTTTCTTCTTCCATTTTAATCTCCTCCTGCCCTATTACTACTCCCAAAAACCCTGCTTCCTTCACCTTTCATTTGCATTTTTCTGGTTTTCCATATAGACTGTTCTCTGCTAACCTCTTTACTACTTTTACTACCATTTTATTATACCTCTCTACTGTTTCCATTCCTACAATTACATCATTGATAAAACTTGCCACTTTCACAGTGTTGATGAGATTTCATAGGATTTCATTTATCATAGTCTGAAAAGTTACTAGTGAGTTTGTTAATTCAAAAAACATCACAGTCAGCTCAAACAACCCTTTTAGTATAGTGAATGCCACCTTTCACTCGTCCTCTTCCTTTATTTGTATATTATTATATCCCCATCTTAAGTCCATCTTTGTAAATACTTTTTTTGTGTCTATATTTTCTATAATGTCTGAAATAAGAAGCAGAGGATAATCATTCTTAACAGTCCATTCATTAAGATACCTATAATCCCATACCATATGCTTTTTTCCATTCTTTTTCCCTACAAAGAATACAGGTGCTGTTTGAGGTGACTTTGAGGGTCTAATGTACTCTTTTCTTAATTATTCAGAAATGAATTTGTGCACCTTCTCTCTCTCTTCTCTTAACAACAGATATATCTTCTCTTTCCTTGGTACAAATCCTTCCTTCATATTGATAATGTGATCCTATAATTTTCTTGTGGGTATTCTTTCACTAGTTTTCTTGCCAAAGACATGGATCCACTTATGGAATCTTTCTGGTACCAGCTGTTTTACTTTTTCTTCTTTATCCCAGATTTCCCATTCTTCTGTTTCTGCTACCTTCTTTACTTCTATTGTTCTTTCTTTTCTTGGTTTTTTCTTTTCCTTCCTTTTCTACTCTTTCTCTTCTCATTTCTTTCATTCTTCCTTCTGTTTTTCCCACCCTGATTTCCCCTGCTTTGGTTTCTATTGCTTTCCACATTCCTCCAGACACTTTGTCATTTTTATCTCCCTATCAGACTTGCAAACATTGAACCTGAGTTTCTTTCAACTTTCTTTTTTATTTTATTTTTTATTTATTTTCTATTTTGGAATCTAGGGTTAGGATTAGAGTGATGTCACAGTCACACACATAGTCACACATCAGTCATATCAAATGACATGGTGACAGTAATGGTCACATGGAACATAGTGAAAAGTTTGAGAAGTAATGATGTTATACAACATATACAACACATGTTGACCTCATAACTAACACATGGTCTTTAGGGTAGGCTAGATGTAGTAGAGCATGGACCATTGTTAGTTGGTATATAAAGATAGATATATTGTACCAAGAACTCCATTGAGTTTTCTTGTAATTAACCCAATCCAAGGTTTACTCTTTTAACTTTAAATCTAAGTCCTAAAGACATAGCACTCCTCTGTTGATCTCAGAATTGTGGCAAGCAAGCCAGGGCATTCCCAAAATCACACTCCACTTCTGTTCTCCTATCACATCTATCTCTATTCTCTTTCTATGTCACTGGTAGTAAATGTTTATCTCCACTGTATGTTCTATCAGCCCCTCCTTATTTAAAGTCCTATCTACATTCCTCACATAAATTAGTCTTTCTAATTTTTTCAGCTTGAATCCCTACTTTCTTGCAAACTTCAAACTCATTACTAGCCTTGTAGCCCTACTATCCAACAATGCTTCCACTGTCACTCCTTCTTGTATATCAATCTTCTCTAGCCCAATCTTTACCATCACTTCTCTTAACATATTCCCATTGTTTAGGTTGCAGCAGGATATATTTTCTTTTAGAAAGCATTGTAAACCTATTGTTATTGAGACCTAATTGAGAACTATTAGACCTCCTTCCCCATTTAAATTGTTTTGTCTATTGTTATGATTGTCCTCATACCCTACTCTACTTCCTTGGCTCATAATTCTCTGTCTTCTACAGTTTCATGCAAGATAGCCAAATCCTCCACAGCTATAACAATTTCTTCCTTTGTCTACATCTATTACATATGAATTTCAAGATACAAACCCTGCCTGCTAATTTAGGTGCACTATCTTCATATTTGTTCTTTCTACTTCTTGTTGTAGCAACCACTTGCCAGAACAGCACTTGTAGTTTGCTTACTTCAGCAAAGCTCTCAGTAGGCTATCTAGTAGTGGGGATTATAAGAGAACTCGACAAGGAGCCCTCGCTGCATTGCTCCTCTATTTATATAAATTACATGTGGTCCGTGCTACAACAATATTAATCTGCCCTTATGTCTATGCATCGTCCTCATGTTCTATTACTCATCCACATGTGTTTTCCTTAAGGCCACTATGCTTCCTACATGTGCCCTGATGTCATACTCTTAATCTCCGCTGTACATGTACACACCATGTGTATACTATGAGGAACCATAGTCCCTTGACGTCATCCCTAACTCTAACTTCTTCTAGACTCTTCCTAATCCTTCTAGACCCTAAGTCCTTCCAGACCATTCTAGCCTTTATCACATGACTTCTAGGTCACATGCCTATCTCCTATCTCTCTTCTGTTGTAGACTAATAATTATAATACTTAACCCTAACCCTAGTCCAAGTCTGTCCACACTCTCGTCTTATAACACTTCTTCCATTGGAGTAGGCTCTGTCAGTACTTGTTGTTGAGAAACCTCCTGTCTCCTTGGCCAAACTTGAAGCTGTGACCACTGTTGCCATTATGCCTCTACATTGTTCAATCTTAGAGCCTATAGCCTCTGTTCTCATCTTCCCCTCAACCTTTCTTCTTTTCTCCTACACTTCCTTCAATTTCTATCCAACACTATTGCCCTGTCATATCATTGTTTAATAAAACTGGACTGTCATTCTAACTCCATGAGTCTCTAGCATATTATCCTATTTATCCCTCTTTTGAACCCTTTTACTAGTGGCCTCCCTTTATATCTACTATCCCTTGCTGCCCTTTTAAATTCCTGAACAAATTTCTTCATTGTCCTTCCTTCCTGCTCCAACCTCTTGAGTTCTGCTACTTTTACTGTTTCTTCATCTCCTCCTTCGAACTCTTTCTTTATGTCTGCTAAAAATTCTCCTGCTGTCTCATATTCCATCACTCCTATTTCCAAATCTTCCAAAATATTCTCCTTCTAGACATCTACCAATCCTTTTTACACATATAACAAGATCTACTAGATTTGTTCCTCTACTACTACTTCTCTCATCTTCATTCTTATATATAGTTTGCATGCTATTATGAACCTTAAAAATATTCCCACACTTCCATCAAATGTTTGTGGTCTGGCCACTTCTTCTGCCCCAGATGTCAGACATGCAAAGCTTGGACACTAGCTTCTTTATTTAATTCTCTTTCCCTTTTCTTTCTTTCTTTTATTTTCTTTATGTAGATCTAGGGTTAGGGTTAGAGTGACATCATGATCACACTGTCACACACCAGTCACATCAGATGGCATGGTCATAGAGAAAGCCATAGAAGATTCTAGAAGAATGGTGTCATACAACATATACAATATATCTTGACCTTAAGACAAACATATGGTTGTTTAGAGTAGGCTAAAGAAGTAGTAGCACAGACCATGATAGTTTAGTATATAAAATAGACAATCTTGTACAGAGTTTTCTATCAAGTTCTCTTGTGTTAACCCTAATACAAGGTTTCTTTCCCTGATCAGCTCTAAAGTTATTGAATTGTACTACTAGATGCTATTCCTCCTTCTTGTGCTGCTAGTAGAACTTGGACCTGAGCCTACAGTGCTGCAAGCTGTTCTTGTTGATATTGAGCTAAGAGCTCATAATTGATTTGGCCATGTTAGCTCATGATATATAGTGGTGGTGAGATTAGTGAGAGTGAGGATGATGGTGGTAGTGGTGTTGGAGGAGATAAGGTGTAAAGTGGTAGTGGTGCTAGTCTCACTCTCTGATTTGTACTCAGAGCTTGAAAAAATCTCTGTAAGTGCTAATGGGCCCTCTGCTTGTCCCATCTTACACTGTCTACTGATTACTCATACTACTGACTACTGCCTTAAAGGAAATGTAAACAATTTTGATCTAAGAAGATTGCTCTACTCTAGACAAGATTTTAAAAACACTTGTCATTCTTCTGTATAAACAGACCACAAGTGGATCTGTAGCACAAAGCTGATAATGGAAGAAAGTATATAGCATGTTTACAAAAGTGATACATTTGAAGTGTACCAGTGGGATTTGATACAAACAAATGGCTAAACTTTCCTCATTTAGCTAGTATATTCCTTATGTCTAGGGTCTGGCAACTTTTCTTGACTAAAGAATGGTGTTATTCTTTGGTTGAGGATGGTGAGAGAATAAGAGCATGAGAGAGTCTTATATTGGACAGTCTCAAGAAAAGGAATTGAGTTCTAATGTTATGATTCAAGACGTAAGTGTTAAAGTCAAGAAGTAATCTTGGATTAGATAATCACAGGAGAACTTGATAGAGAACTCTGTACAAGATTGTCTACCTTATATATCTCAGACTACTAGTCTGTGCACTACTACTTTAGCCTACCCTAAATGTCTATATATCTGTCTTAAGACCACCATATATATAATATATAGTATGATATCATTCCTTCTAGAACCTTCTACTATTTTTCATTATAGAATATGACTATGTGACTGTGTGACTGTAACCTGTGACATCCCACTGATCTCTAGCCCTAGTTCTAAAAATAAAATAGACTAAGAGAAACAGAAAATAAAAATAAAAATAAAATAGAGTCCAATCCTTGTGTTTCTAACATAAGTTATAATACTAGAGGTCTATAAAGTAGACATACTTGTACTAAGAACTTGACTAAGTTTTCTTGTATTAACTAATACAAGGTTTTACTTTTACTTCAATACTTGAGTTTAAGTTGTAATAAGTTTCTATACTTAGTACAAAATCCTAATCAAACTTTACAAACTTTGAATTCTAAGTATGAACAATACCTAATATATTTATCAATTATATCTAAATCAACTTTAAATGTTTCAAAATTATTTAATATACTTAAATGAGCTATTATATTATAACCAATTATAATATTATTAAAATAATAACTGATATTTAAACTGACACCAGTTTTTAATTTTAAATAATTTCTAAACAAATATTTTTGTTTTAAAACTTGTTTTATTTTTGTAGATTTTGTATCATTATTAATTTTATTAGTTTTATTATCATTTATTTTATTTAATCCAGTTATAGTGTTATTGAAAGATTTAATATAATTTATATTTAATTCAGATTTAGAATGATTTAGATCAAATAATAAATTTTTCATAGAATAACCATTTTTATTATATTTTATTAATAATCATTCTAAAGATAATGGAAATTTAAAGATTATACAATTATTTTAGATAAAATATTTTAAATTAGAATCATTTTTCAAATTATCTATTAAAATTTCAAACTCCTTATTAATATTATCAAATTCAAAATTTCTAATTATTTTGATATAATTAGCTATTAAATTTTCTAAAACTTTATAATTATTCTGATTTTCATATTCTATATACTTGGATAGCATACAAACTACTTATTTAGACTTTTGAGAGATCATCATTAAGTCTCAAATAATGAAATGTGAACTACATCTGACAAAAATAGCTCTTGGATATCACAAAATAAACTACTTACTTGTTTGTGATATTTGAACCTTGGATATACTCTTAGAGGTTTAGGAGTAATTTAGAAGTTCAATAATAATGACAATGATAGTTAAGATCAATACAGATGTCAATGATAAATAATGAAGATTAATGATAAATGATAAAGATTGATGTTATTAAGTTTGAAATCTAATCTTCAAACATAGAAGTATTTATACAAAATAGTAATGGTCTGTGCACAAGCTATTCTTATCATATGATCAAAACTCATACCTAATGGAGGCTGTCATCTGTCATAGCAGATGTCAGGCTAATTTTAGAAGGTAACTAATTATGTTACTATATTAATATGCTTGTATCTCTATCAATACTTATTGCTATAAGATATATCATATATTATCAGGAGCCATTTAATGAGTACTGTCCAATACAAGTTCAATTGTGCAAATCTGTCTAGCTATTCATGAGATATTAGCTAACAAAACTTTTATAGTTACTGATAGCCTGATATCTCAGTTATTTGTTGTTGCTTTTGTACATCCCACATATGTGCAGATAGCCCTCATTTGAGACTTTCCAGTGCAATTTAGTTTGTGAAAATTGGTCTACTGGTTGTAAAGATACAAGCTGAATAAAGTTTGTGATATTAGATATATAACTCATAACATTTAGAGTAGGCTAAATATAAAGTATACACAGACTATATACTAGAGATATATAGAGTAAACTTATCTGTACTAGAAACTCTACTATATTCTCTTATATAATAACCAATATAAGGTTGTTCTTTTATTCTTATACTGGGACTTGACTTAAGTTGTAACATAGATAAGAATTACTATCTCATATGATGTATAATATTATCCTTCTGATGTATTACATGATGCTATGACTGTGATATGTGACCAACATGTGACAGTCATATATGATATTATACCATTCCCTTTTACTCTAAAAAGAAAGAAAGAAAGAAAGAAAGAGAAATCAAAAAATAAGAGAAGCATAGAGTTATAGACTTTACAAATGAATGATCTTGGTTTTAGCTTATATATTATACTATTTGTCTATTATGAGGTCACAACTTCAGAAGAAAGAACAGAGTTCAAGAGAGTGGGTTTTGACAAGATAAGTATGTTACTGTAATACTGGAGTTTAGTGTTAATAATAGTCATTGATTATCAGACTAAAGATTACAATATATCTACCAGTTTTTAAATATAAGTATTATGAAAGAAAAACTTAGATATCTTATAGTATAGCTGTCAAGATCGTTGACGGTGGACTTTATTTTATTTTCTCTTTTCATCTCTATTTTACTTTTCATTTCTTTTTCATTTTCATTTTTCTATTTTTAGAACAACTTGGGTTAGGGTTTATTGGTCACGCTGTCACATCAGTCACAAATTGATGGCATAGTCACAAGACTGATCACGAGACTTGGAGAATGGAGTAGAAGGTACTAGAATAAAGTGACGTCATACAGCATGGACAACACATGCTGGCCTCATGTAATACTCATGGTCATTTAGGGTAGGG
>Ga0157363_1004559_pt1 | contig 12795 bp, 4 predicted proteins | sample AttsexASBM1_FD_111477 | JGI IMG/M metagenome (GOLD analysis project Ga0157363, IMG submission 111477) | Fungus gardens microbial communities from leaf cutter ant in Ribeirão Preto, State of São Paulo, Brazil - Atta sexdens ASBM1 | ecosystem: Host-associated > Fungi > Mycelium > Unclassified ...
AGATGGGAGAAAGTAGTGGCCAGCGATGGACAATACTTTGAATCATAAATGTATAACTAGTTTTTTAGAATAAAGCCTCGAATTTCGGAAAAAAACGGCGGAAGCAAAGTTGTACACCTAATAATAAAAATATCACTATTTAACAGATATTAATAAAATATAACAATTTAAATTACTATGAGACAACATTGGGTAAGTGTCGGATAATCTAATCTCGCTGGGCTGATGTCGCACGCCGTGATCAGCATAATATTCGGGCTGTGTTCGATTTGGTTTGCGAATGTTCATATGGATCATTCATTTCACTTCTAATCAAAGAGAAATAAAAGCATAGCTCAATTATTTTTATGTGACTACTTTTTTGAACTTAGTTGGATTAAAACGAAAAAATGTTCTACTTATAATTTTGAATAATTTAAGTAGCATTTATGGTCCACACACATTTTTAAATAAAACCTTTTTTTATTTAATTGGATTGAAAAACTGCATTTCATATTCAAAATATTGAATTGAGCAGTATTCACGTTGCATACCCAGCAAAAGATGAAAATGGATTGAAATGGATTAAAATGAATTCAGATTTTCAGAAATACGAATGTTGAAACAAATCCTTTTCAATCTTGAATGCATTTATTCATTTATAGAAATTACATAAACCAAATATTTATGCTTTTTTAATGAATGCATTTTTATTCATTTATAGGAATTGCGTAGAGTATATTTCTATGTCTTTCAATCTAAAAATAATATTAGTATTAGTATTTTTTGTGCATCATGAATACTACTTCAGAATTGTGAATAGGAAGTACAATTTTTTAATTCAATTAAATTCAAAAATAATATCAGCAATTTCTGTGACATGAATATTGCTCAGTTATATTATGAATATGAAATGCAGTTTTTCAATCTAATTGAATAAGAAAAATTTTTGAAATGGACTATAAATGCTACTTAAATTATTCAAAATTATAAGTAGTTTCATTTTAATCCAACTAAATTCAAAAAAGTTGTTATGTAAAAATAAAATTAAGCTATATTCTTTTGATTAGAAATAAAATGAATGATCAAAATGTGAACACTCGCAAACCAAGTCGAACACAATCCGAATATTACACTGATCACTGCGTGCGACATCGGCCAAGCGATATTGGATTATCCGATACTTACCCAATGTTGTTTCATAATAATGTAAATTGTTTATATTTTATTATATCTGTTAAATAATGATATTTTTATTATATCTATATATTTTTGTGCACTGGTTTAGGTGGTTATAATTGAAGTAGAGAATGAATAACAACATTTACTAATTGAAAAAGTAGTATAGCGTGTAACATAGAAAATTCATAATCCAGAGCTCCCAGGTTTCGAATCCCACTAAGGTGCTTTTTTTAATACCAATTTGAAGTAATTAATTTCAGGTATAATTATTATAAATAAAATTCTTAGGAATAAAATTTGTAACCCTTAAATATGAATGTTTTTTTTTCGAATATTAATTTGTGTCAGCTCGGATCCAATTCATCTCAATCCTTTCAATCCATTTTTATGGATTTAAAGTACGCATTAAAAAATTTTAATCCATTCTCGTTTACTTGGTATGAATATCGTGCCATGTGTTTAGCATGTTTCAGCTGACAATCTTTTCCCCTGACATGACATTTATAGACAGAGACGAAGATTTAGAGAGAGAGATGCTTGCAAACTAAGCACATCATGTTATTCCTTTCACAACAAGATTTGGGTTTATGTGCGATTTCAGCATGCCCTGTTCACACGATGAGGGAAAATGATAATAAATGCGTTATAGCAGTTCAAAAAATTGTTATGAGATTGTAAATATTAATTGTAAAATATTAAATATTACAACAGTAATAATTGTTTTTACAATTTTATAAATTATATTTTATTTTAATAAACAAATTATTAACACAAAGTTAGTAGTATTTAAATTATATTCATTCTGGATGCATCTTTGACGCACCATGTGAACATAGCACACAAAACTTACGTATTGAAAGAGTACGGATTAGCACTAATTGATCAATTCAGCAACCGAGAATGGATTGAAATGAATTGAAATGGATTCACATTTTCAGAAATATTGATTCATGAATGTTAAAATGAATGCTTTTCAATCCTGAATGCATTATTCATTTATAGGAATTGCATGGAGCATATCTCTATGCCTTTCAATCTAAAAATAATATTAGTTTTTTCTGTGCACAACACACACATTGTGAATACTGTTCAATTCAAAATTTTGAATAGGAAATGTAGTTTTTCAATCCAATTGCATCTAATTGAATCCAATCTAATTGAATCCAATTAAATCCAAAAAAAGTATTCGCTATTTAAGTACGCATGGAATGACTGTGATTGGCTAGTTTCATAACATCAATGTTATAATTTCGACGTAAAGCGTACTGTAATGCTCGCATCAGATTACAGATGACTCAGTAAACGAGAATAGATTAAAATGGATTGAAATTTTTTTTTATCCAAATGCGTATTTTAAATAGCGAATACTTTTTTGTATTTAATAGGATTCACAATTTGATTCAATTAGATTCAATTGGATGCAATTGGATTGAAGAACTGCATTTTCTATTCAAAATTTTAAATTGAACAGTGCAATGAAAATTTATCGAAATATTAATTATGTGATCGATGATGTATTTATGTATCATTATATTAATATGGATAATATTTGTAGTTTGTTCGGGACACACATATACATGCTTTATCCTTACGAATAAATTTATCCTTCAGAATTAATATTATATTTATTGGAATATTTTATGATTTTATTATAAAAAATTGCTTTTGGAAAGCACATATCGCTAGAAATGCGATTTGTAGAAAAATTAAAGTTAGTGAGATATATGTATAGAAATAGTTTTTATTTTAGAGTCTTCGTAAAAAATTTGTCCAAATACATTACATTGCAATATTGCTGGAATGTTTTGTTGCAATATAACAAAAAGCGGACATCTTAACATTGTTGGAATTTTGTAACAATGATTCAGCAACGTGTCGCAACCATCATGCAATATTGTTTTAGTGAAATCATTCTGCAATGTTTCTGCAATCTTTCTATGCTGTATGAGAAATCTGTCTGAGATCTCGAACAGAGAAAAAATTAACAAATCACATTTGAATAATTTGATCACATGACTATTGGTTAATTCTTTCTTCATCTGAGGCCTCGCAATTTATAGTATCGTGGACACAAGAGGTTTGTTCGCGTCGCATGCTCCAATATATACTTCTGTAATAACTTTTTCTTATTCCCTTTCTTATGCCCTCATTAGAGTGAGTAGGAATTATGGTAATAAACTTAAGGTTTTAGCGTCGCTTGCTCTAATATGCTCCTATCATATAGTTTACATGGTGCACTTGATACACATATTAGTAACTAGAAACTTTCTATTAAATTATTTTAATTTCAGCGATGTATTTAAAGAATGATGTATCAAATTGGTACAGTATACATCATAATGATTAATTAAATACACATCATGTATATATTTCAATGTATCACTGAAATTAAGAACATTCAATAGAAAGTTACTAGTTAGTATTCATATCATGTAGCACGATTATATGAACCAAATGTCGATCCGATTATATGAATCGAATATCATCTCCAGCCTTGAAAAGTAAATGATGTATTCTCAGAAAAGTGGACGTTGCTATATAATTTACATCCATTTTGTCAGAGGGCAGTAGTGCGCGGCAGCATTTTACGATTACAGGTTTTGGGCCGCATGTCCTTTCTCAGGTTTCTCTTTGCCCGTATCATCAAGTGCACGATGTAAACTAAGTCATAGCTTTCAGTAAAGATGCTCCTACTCACTCCAATGTACTCATTAGAGTGAGTAGGAATTTTTATCTCCCAGAAGCAGTGTTGGGTAATAACTAAAGAGTTTTTGCAATAACGCTTGAATTCAGATATAGTGAACGCTAAACTTACGTTATCCTTTTCTTAATTTGTTTTTAAAAAGAAAACAACGTGACCGTAACATTCATTGTATTTAGATAAAAGGTATTGCAAAAACTTCTTAATAAATTATAAATTAAATAAAAAATTAAGAAGTCAGTAATTAATTTATTAATTTTATATTAAATTAATTTATTTAATTTTAAATGATTTAATTTTTAACTTAATTTACTTTTAAACTTTAATTTATTAATTTTTTTTTAATTTAAATTAAAGTTTTTTTTAAAAATATTTCTCTAAATGCTAATATTATTTTCTATAAAATTTTAAACAAATTAGTTTAGAAAGAGGCTAATAAAGAGGCTAATAAAGCTTTTTTGTGTTGTTATTCGACGCTCATTTTTAGCGTTAAAATAGGTTGCATAGTCAAAATTAACGCTTGATATTCGTGAATTTTTATCACATGATTTGTTTTGACGCTAAAAATGAGCGTCGAATGTGAGCATGAGGAAGCACTTTGATCATTTGTGTAAAGCTATATCCACACAACTTGCATAGCTACAAAATTATCCAATCGCATTTCTTTTATAAAGAAATTAAGATATTGCATGTAAAATGCGATTGGACAATTTTCTTTATGCATATATTTATGCGGCTATGCAAATTTGTGTGAATATACCCTAATGAATGTTACATTCGTAGTGCTTAAAGATGAACGTGAGATAGGTTTACATTCAGAGAGCATTATCAGTTTTTATCATGCTATCTCTCTTTACATCTAATAAGCAAAAAGAAAGAATAAAAAACTTTTATTTACGTAATTTTCAAAGACAAAGAGGAGTACAAGGTTACACAACATTTTTATTTTTTAAAATTAATTATATTTTATTTTTCTTTTATAATAGTGTAAATATTAAAATATGGAAATACCTATATAAAAATACTATTTTTTATTGTTAAGAAACATTTTTATTATTTCATATAATTTAATAAAATATTTAATTTATCTCATAAAATTTATATTATAATTATTTCAATATTTTAAATAGTTAAAAAGAAATTAAGATATTTTGGTTTAATAAAAACAATATTTTTCAAAATTAATTTTTTATTTAATTTAAATTAATCCTACAACGTAATTTTAATGATATTAGTTTTTTGTTCAACTTTTAGCTTAACTAAATTAAATTTATGAACTATTAACTTTAACTTTTATTTAGTTAAAACATAATTAACTTATGTCTAAAAATACCTTGCCTAAAAATAATATTGCGTTTATTAGACTTTTTCAACTTATCTTTTTATGAAGTTACGGAGACATATTTACACAATTGGATTTTGCAATTTAGCTCTTGAACGTTATAATAAATAAAATTATCTGTATCTCAATTATTATAGCGCAGATTGGGTAAAATATCATAATGAATTTATATTTTATCTTTTTTTTCCAACAAAAACACTGTACATAAGCACTGTACATCGTCCTTCAGACGACTTTTCTGATCATGAATGTCATAATTACATTGCGATTTCGACTGTGATCAAAGTCTCGCTATAAATGCTTTGAAGCGTTTGATGGACCAATCAGAAGAAAGAATTTTATTAATTGACCAATCAAAAGACGCCTCAAGCATTTGTAGCTTAAAGCATTTGTAGCATCGCTTTTACTGTATATTCTTTATATTTTACTTCAATATTTTAATTGTAATTTCAGTATAAAAAATTTTTCTTCGACAGAGACTTCATGTTGTCCTCTCCTGTTGTCTGAGACAACAGAAATGTAGTTGTTGGAGAGAGAGGAAGGGGAAGGTTTAAACGGCTCCACGTTATCCACATATAATCGTACGATATGACGTTTCTCATGACGTCACAATCGTCACAGTTACGATACAATGGCGGCTGTATAGCCAACTTGAGAGCATTAAATCTTAAACATATGTGATTCAAATAAGATTAAAATTTATTATTTATTATTGTACTTTCCATCACCTTATGATAAGTGTCTCCGCTCTTGAAATAAAAAAGCTGTTACATCGCTTCAACCTGCTTCTATTAATCGAGGAAGGTCGAACCATTTTCTTTATATTTTGTTCTGGTATTGTGGCAATATTCTCACACATCAAGCCATCAAGAGCAATCTCAAGATTCTCAAGCAATCTTTATGGCAGTGTCAGCGGATGATGTACGTTGTGTCACTCTTGGAATTGTTTAAGATCTATCAAACATTTACTGTTCAGGAGTTAGCTGTTTGTGACTCGTAAGTAAAAAATTATTATTGAAACAATTAATTATTCGGTAGAAATAGTAATCTAAATTGATAGTACACGACTGTTTTAGAGTCCTAACCTCTTTTATATTCTGGTGTAATGAATTTCGACTAACCTTTCGCCGCGTATAAAATCTTTACAGATCGTTCGCTGCAATCATATAATTTCTTTCTTCGAGAGTGCGATGTGACAAAAGTGAACAACAATAGTGAGAAACTATTGAAAAATATTCTCTTTGTATAAATTTGAAGTATGCATCATATTTAAATAAAAAGAAAAATAAACGAAAAAATATTTAAAAAAAAACATTTTTTTGACAAAAGAAAATATTCTTTTAGTCAGGGAATAGAAAGTTATTTTTTAAAAATATAGTTATTTGTTATCGAATAAAAAAAGGAACGAGTTACTAGTTATCGATTTTTAAAAGTAAGTGGTTGCAGTTACCATTGAGAAAGTAACTTTTCATTGCTTTTTCGTTACTTTTTAAGAATCGACGATCACTAATTACAACGGACAGGTGCTTAAAGGCTTTCTAGTTTCAAGTGTTATGAGTAGCTTGTGTTCAATCGAATTGTGTGCAAAGTAACGATAAAAGTAACTGTAAAATTTGTTATTGTTATAAAAAAAATGTAACTACGTTACTGTTACAGTTATAAAAAAAAATAACGCAATTACTAGTAGAGTTATAAAAAAAGTAACTTGTAACTTTGTACATGTAACAAGTTACTTCTATTTCTTACCTTTAGTGTAAGTAATATTATATTGTAGCAGTTATCATTTTACTAATCAAAATGAGACATTATTTAATATCTATGATTTAATTATTTTTTTATAATGACCAAAAATATAATTTATATTTGTGATCCATTTTCTGTTCCTGCATTAGGGTGCACTAGAACTCTTTCATTTTCGAAATATTAAACATATACCTTACTTTAAATTCCAAAAGTGTACACTAATTCAGCCACAGAAAACAGATCTGTTAATTTAATAAATTATTTTATTTTTTGAAGATTTCGAATATCATTTCTTCTTTGCTTGTTTAATGTAAGTATCTATGTATAGTTATGCATGACATTTAAAATTTTTAACATATAGAATTTTAAATTTAATTTATTGTTTTAAGTTTCCTAAATTTGTTTTTAATTCTTTATATTATAATTTTATCTATTATAATTATATCTAATGAAATAATATAATCTATTAATCTTTAGACTGCCTGTATTTTTTCGTTAAAAGTTTTTTTCTCTTGTATATAAAATTCTTATATAGAAAATATTTCTATATAAGTAACATACACATGGCGTAAAATATCGAGATTTGTGCAGAGCCACAAAAGTGGCTTTCCCGGTGGGGGACGTCAAATAAAAAAATTTTTCATTTTCTCAAAAATAGTATTTGAGGGTTTTTGATATCTCTGATTCCAATTCTGAGTATAGATTTATCTCGAGTTCTAAACGTAATATTGACAACATAAATGAATATAATTAAAATAAAATCGATATATAGACTCATGTAGAGAACTTTCCTTTAGCTGAACTGTACATTCCATTCAAGTTCCATTTTGAAATTTTCAGAGTTATTTCATAATTGAAATGGAAATATATTTTTATAAAATTTTTAAATTGGTAAGTTTATGAAGAAAAATGTTAAAATTTGTAAATAAAATGACTTATTTATATAAAAATGATAAATTGAAAATATCCATAGAGCAATTTAAAATCTTTAAAATTGGTCTCTTGCATTTTTTTGTAAGACTAATGGTTTCAATGATATAATAATTTGAATTTTGCATGAGCGAATGTTTTTTATGAATTTCTTTAACTTAACTTTTAATTTACAAGCGTGAATAATTTTACAAAAAAAAATCTGAAATTTTTTTTGCGAAACACATGTCTCATATTTTTGTCTGTAAAATATGTCAGTAAATTAAAAAAAAAATTAAAAATGACGATGTTTTAAAGATGCTGTTTTAAAGATGCGGTTTGGCATGGAATATCTCATATATTTAATATAATTAATATTTAAAATATTATCAAAAATTTTAACTCTCAAGAGCCACAAAAGTGGCTTTTCCGGCAGTTTAAAAGTTAAAGCTTAAATAAAAATCTTTTCCAAAAACTAAAATAATCTTTTTTATAATTAAAATATATGTAAAAATTTTTGAATAGTTCGATAGAAAATTCATATATTAATTGATATATTAATTGATATATAATTTTTGTCATTCATGTATCGATATATTAATGATTAAATTAGTACATATTAATTTGTTTATTACATATATATATTTGTGTGTACACGCGTTCGCATATGCAATATACACATAAATATATATGGTAGTGATACACATACAAGTATATAAGCTATAAGAATTTCTAAGTTTAGGAAACTTCTACTTATCGTTCTTTATTGTGACATTTAAAATGCTAATCTCTTATATAATATCAGAGTGCACATATACATCCCACATTTTCAATTACGCAAGCAAGAAACAACAAAAATGCGTCTAAATCGAGATACACGTTTCTTGTTTTAATTTCGTGGCGTATTTATTATTGTTTATAGATAACGTTGGGAAATTGCTTTGTATGCAAAGGTAGTTTCAATTTTCGCTACAAAGAGTTGTTATAACTTTATAGAGAGTTGCAAACAGTTATGAGTACTAACGTTATCAGTTAGGTCTAAACAACGTTTTATTTGAATGGAAATAATATCAAGATATAATTATTTATTGGAAAAATATTTCAATTAATGATAATAAAAATCGAAAATTGTCGGCAATCGTAATAATTTTTTATTCGTTGAGTACTCATTTATCATAATAGTATTAATCTTTATCTTCAATAGAAAAAAACAAGAAAAAAGTGTACTTGTTTGCATATTATATAAGTAATTATATAAGTAATAGTATACAGGGTGTCCCATTTGAAGTTTAGAATGCAATTATCTTCCAAATTATCATTATTCTAAAAAATGTTTTAAGTTTGGAACTTATCTCGTTTTCTCGTTTTGATTTTCATAAATTCTCTCTAGGTTTTTCCAAATTTCAAGGTGACTTTTTTTAATGAAATATAATTTTTATTTACATAATTTTTTTACATAATGTATGTTATTCTACATATAAAAGTATTAATGGAATTTTAAAGGTGATTAGAGTCATATTGCAAGTAGCACTTACACACAAACGATTTACGTATCATTACATTGCTACATATATCAATATCTCACGTATCATATGCCTAAATTTTCATATAACAATAATGTTTTAATTAGATGTATAATTAGATGTTTAATTAGATGTATAATTAGATCCAATTTTAAAAACTCCACATTATTTCTTCGTATAAACTACTGATCTATGGACTATTGTTTCATAAATATAAATTACATAACTTTGATCCTAAAGTTGTTTGTATTACTGATTAAATGCAATAATTTTTGTATAATTATTTTTTTCTTTGTTTATAAATTTGAAAATCATTTTCTAGAATTAAAGTATACGCATTAATACGTGTCTGTGAGGAGTTTATGTGGAGAACAAAAAAAATTGTTTAAAAATTAAGGATGCACCGAATCGTAAAATTATTGGATATCGGATATTCGGACAGAACATAACATCGAATATCTGGTATTTAATCGGATATCCGAGAAGGCAATTTTTTCGAGTCGGATATCCAACCGGATAATTTCGAGAAAATGTTTTCTAAAAAAAATGTCTATAGAGAAAAAGATTACAATTTTACAACAATGTATAAGATATTATAGCATCATTAATACGTGTACTTGTTTCTAGAACATTTACACAAAAAAAATCAACAATTTAATGATATCCAATTTTAATCGGATATATTCCCGAATATTAATGATATCCGACTATCCGATTGGATAGTAAAAAAGTGTCTGATATTATCAGATAGTGGATACTTTCCGGATATCTGATACGTTCTCCAAGATATCTTCTGTTCCCCGCCACGAACCACTTTTTCTAATATCGTGGCTAAACAGTTCTAATCCCACAAAGTATTTAGAGTCGGCTATATATCAATCATAATCTACAAATTTCACTAGCTCTTAACTCTTAATACTGAATATTGGATGCTAAGCACGAGAGAGAGCATGCCACTCTTCCTCGGAATTAGCTAAAAAATTCTACTTAAATTTGTCAAAATTCCTAGTTTAAGTTGAGATCTTTACCATTTCTTAGTCCAATATGGTATTAGAGCTGTCACTATCATAACATTTGTTTGATATAAAAGTTTTGCAATTTGTATTTATGAAATGGTACACAGATATGTACAATACCGGTCAAAATTATATCAGACAAAAATCAAAATTATGATATATAAGACATTAGATTATTGTTGAGGTGTCTAGTCGAAGTGTGCTTTGATCCACGCATTACTTGCGCATTACTTGCGCCTTCCAATTTTTTGCGGAAATTAATGGTTTCTTCACGGGTCATCGATCACACATTCTTTCGACGAATCAGATTGTTCAGAAGTCAATATTTCTTCAGCAATGTCCGATGCCGATGTGGGTTGTTGCGAGATATGCGAAGGATGTTGCAATCGACGAGAAAAGTAATATAAAATGGTTGGCCATTCTTCTTCTTAACACAGCTTTGCTAGACTTTTAGACCTTAAGAAACTTGATTTATTGATGTGAAATTGTATATTCATCCTTGTTTGTGGCTCTTTACAATGACTTTCTGTTGTAGTCATCTATTGGTACCACGAGTATTTGTCACAATGTAAAACACTAAGTCTAATTACTAAAGGGGGGTTATGACGGTAAAAATTACGGCTGTATCATAAAAGTAAAGAAAATACTATAATGTGATTCTGGAAAAATTAATAAAAAATTAAAAAATCATGGTGTACATAATCAAATACTTTACGTACAAGGTATACTTGCTACCAAGTGTCTACTGTATAAATTTGAGAGCATTCGATTCACTTTGACAAAAGTTATGCTCAAAAAGTCGAAAGATGATATAATTTTAACCGATATTGTAGTTCGCATAAACAAACAACGTCGAGTTCTTGAAATTAGATTTAATTTTATCACGACGAATTTGAAAACACGGTAGTGTCTTGGCGCGAAGACATGACATGAGACACTGATCTAGTTTCCATCGAGGGTTTAATCCTGTTATAGTCGAACGACAGGGGAATGGTCGACTGTAATTGATTGGTTCTTACATTTTGATCCGGATTATGGTAAACTTTCGGTGGAAATTAGACCAGTGTCTTCGCATCGAGACACTACTCTGTCTTCAGATTCGTCGCGATAAAATTAAGTTTAATTTCAAAAACTCGACGTTTGTTTATGTGAACTACAATATCGATTAAAATTATTTCTGACTCGGATTAAACTCTCGGTGGAAATTAGACCATTGTCGTGCTCGTTTACTTTACGAGCTGGTGAGTTGCGCTTGGGATTATCGCCGGATCTCAGTAACAGCTGGCTGACTCGGTCGAGTTTTAAGTACACTTAAATTAAAAAATAGCTAAATTAAAAAATAGTTGCACTCCGATTGTATTATACATGCTTTTATTTTTCTCTATATGTCTTATAAAGAGATATTGCGATGCAAAGTCCGGATCTGTAACTTTCCAAATTCAGATAGGTCGTCATTATCGTCGGTTACATAATGTAAGAATACAAAGTGTACCATTACGCATAATGGCGATAGCAATACTGAAAATAATCAATCAAATTTTGGCCTTTATGCATTTTCCTGCGCATAATAGCGCTGGCGGTATTGGAATAGCCAAACAAATTTTCTCTAATTCACTCTTCTACTCCTCGGAAATGATACATCTTGTCTTCTTACATGATCGATTATATTCCATGCATTCTTTCTGATGTCCTTTTAATATTTTTTACGCAAGGAGCGCTAGTAATATATATGATATATATATATATATATATATATATGATCAGCGTTATGATCTGTACTACGATAGTGTCTAAAACAGCGCAGCAATTTCGGTAGTGTGTCGGTCTAAGTGTCTCGGTAATAATAAATAGATAATTGTTGAGCATTCTCACTTCCGATGTTGATAAAATTGGGATCATTCAATGTGTTTTTGAAATGAACGAATCTGACAAAAAAAGTGTCGCTCTGTCCCGTGGACCATATTATCGTTAAAATCGACTATTTAGATTAGAAAATTTGTCACATCGATGATATAAAGGGACATAAGAACATGTAAGTGAGACTACAATAAGTATTTTCTGCTTCAATTACATAATTCTCTACTTTAAAACACATTTTTTGTTTCAAGAATATAAATTATTTTCTATATAATTTTTATTTTTACAGCAGAGAATTTGTTTTGGTTAAATATTTGCTTTAAAAATATAAATTCTCTGCTTTGAAAACAAATTTTCTACTGTAATAATAAAAATTATATAGAAAATAATTTGTGTTTTTTATAAAAAGATATCGAATCCAATATATCTATTAAAAGAACTTTAAATTATTAGGTGTACAACTTTGCTTCCGCCGTTTTCCTATAGATGGCTTTAGCAGTAAGTGGTGGTCGAAATAAATAGATCATAGACGTCATACAATAA
>Ga0157363_1004561_pt1 | contig 12793 bp, 7 predicted proteins | sample AttsexASBM1_FD_111477 | JGI IMG/M metagenome (GOLD analysis project Ga0157363, IMG submission 111477) | Fungus gardens microbial communities from leaf cutter ant in Ribeirão Preto, State of São Paulo, Brazil - Atta sexdens ASBM1 | ecosystem: Host-associated > Fungi > Mycelium > Unclassified ...
CATTGTTCACAATTTGTTCTACTATTGACTTTTGTTTAATATTTTCCAAGGTGTACTTTAATGTTTAAATTGCGTCGTAGATTTTTGCTGTAGATCAGTACGAAATTGCGCCGTTATTTTCTGTAAATCCACCCACGCTATGAAACATTCTCCAAGTGAATCTCGACAGGCTTGCTAGGGTAAGTTAAGTATTGCGAAAGTGCCGTCTCTGTTTCTGCCTCTTGGCTATCAGCTTTACTATTTTTGCTTTTTTTTTTTACGCTCTTTCCTTGCCCTGGCGCAGTTCAAGCGGTATACCCAGCTTTCAACCTGGATTTTCCCTACGCACTATAAAAAAAAAAAAAAAAAGAATTTTGCATGAGCGAGTTACCGCGCGTTTGACACTGTCAAACGTTGTTAATTTTTTCCGCCGGAGTTTACTGGTCGTCATCCTGCGAAACAGAAATCTCGCTATTCTCGCTAATAGGTATCCCGCTGCGAGTCTGTTTTCTCTTCAGAATAATAGACTCTTTTTATTCAGATGAATCCGGCATGTAATTTAATAGAGCTGTAAACGACGGATGTGTTTCTCCCTTTTTACATACGTAAGTCTCGCGATTACTTGTGCCCGCGAAGTAAGACATGTTTTCACGATGCTGGAAAAAGTTAGGATAACGGAACTGAATTTGATCGATTTTCGATTGAGGTCGGTTCGCCTGCCGCGCGATGGCAAATTAGGTCGTATGATATACGCGGTGAATTCGCTAGCTCGCTCCGGGAGAACAAACGGACAGTAGTATGCGAAAAACTTGAGCGTGAATAGAACAGCGTAACTCTTCCGGGATATCTTCCACGTGACAAAGTGGACGGTTCTTCGATCAAGCAATTGAAGTTATATTCCACAAAAATGCATCCGCAATTTTACATTCCGTTACTTTTAATACACTTCCACTGATGTTAACAGGCAAAATTCTAATCCTAAATGAGCTTTCCCTCCGAAAACTGGAATACATTATTGATTAAGCTTGTCAGTTTATGTCGTTCGTGTTTGCTGTTATAAGAGCTTTATTTAAATATCTTCTCCAAGCTAAGCTCATGCATCGCTAATGTTCTTAAGTACCGTGCTATTTGCCACGTAGGATGAGTTTCAAGAAAAAGCCACGGGTATATGAGATTCTGCGGACCCCCGAAGTGTGGGAAAAGGTAATTCTGTGTACCAACGATTTTTCATCCTGTCGTTTCTCAGCTTCCTCATTTTTCGCGGATGATATAAGAGTGATTCCACCCCTGGTACTCAATAAATTATGCAAATTGCAAGAACCTTCGTTGCTACCTTTGCATTTTCTACGTGTATACATACAACGAGTTTTCGCGGAAATATACTTTCTGGAGAAAAAGGACGTAATATCCTGCTCAACCTCGAGTTTACGTTGTGCAACTGCTCTGGCATTACTGCTCAATCGTGGCTATTTCGCGTACCGCATTCTTTCGCATATGTATTTGTACGACCGCGATATATTTCGCTTATTCGACACATCCGGTAAACTGATGGAAGAAATTTTCGTTTCAATAACTGCACGGTGAGAACGGTTTCTTGTGAATAAAAAGAGGAGGGCGAGAAGAGTTTAATACTTAGGCACGAAAATGTAGACCGCGATTTATATTCCGCATCGACGTTTTAACGAAACAATATCACGCTGGTTCAGTAATGAGACGGAAAGGAAAGATCGCGGAAACTAGTGAGATAGAAGAAAATATAACGACAGTATCGGCGGAACTTTCCTGTTATCTTCTTCTCCTGGAGGATCGACAAGGATATTCTTTAGTCTTGCTCTCCCTCAGGCATCTCGACGGAAGTTTCATCAAAAAACTTATCGTTCTGTATTCTTCCCTGTGCTTCACCTTTCTCGCGTCTTTCACCTAGAACCCCTCCGGTCGAAGTCTAACAAACTCGAACAACGGCAATCATTGGGAAATATTTACGGTATGAGGTGAAAAAGGACCTAGTAACATCAAGATCAATCGATTGCTTCGTAAATGTCCATTACTTTAATGAATTATCGCTATCATGTGCTTGAATACTATTTATCATTCAAAGATCTTTCATGATTATTCAATCTTGAATTCTCTCGTTTCGAAGAGAGGAGAAAAATTGCGAGAAAATATAAAAGGCTTTTTCGTCTATTTAAATCGACTTTTCGTCAATTACCTTGAATCAATACATGCAGCGATATTATAAAATATAATAGAAATCCTATGTGCCATCAGAGTTCGATATGACCTGAAGCGTAAAATGATTAAATGTGACAGCAGCTATCACAAACGAGTTTAAAATTTAGACAATCCAGAATTTGTGAGAAATTTTGATGGAAATTAATATGCCTTAATCATTATTAACATATAGGATTACAAGTATTCGCGTTTATGATTGTAAAATTCAATTTATATTGTAAAAAAATTAGAATGATAAGAAAAAACACGAAATAGCAATTTATAAGCATAAAATGAAAATTGTTTAACTAATAAATTGAATCTATTCACTAAAAATTATTATGTCACTGAAAACAATTGTAACATATCTGCTGATTAATTTTCTACGCAGAATATTTTAATGAAAATTCATCCTGGTTAAGCTTTTATTCTATTATACTATATGAAATTCATCTTTGTTAAGCCTTTATTCTGTTATATATGATTGCACCATTCAATTTTTTAAAATATTAATGTGACCGCGCTTAATATTTCCGCATATCGTCACAGAATATAACTTTAAAATTTACCCGGCAGAAATAAAATAAACTATATTGTATGCATACAAAATTCATTTTTATATATCGAAAATTTCAAATAAAATTCTTGAATTTTATATGTAAATTGTGAAAATTTGAAATCTCGATGACAAAAGTTTAAATATGAAAAAACTTTCTTTCAGAGTGGTGGAAAAAAAGTGGGTCAAAATCAAAAGCGGAATGACATATTTCATTATTTTGCTACCATTTATGCTTTTCCCTATTCGCGGTTTCGTTCGCGGATGAATATCATCCTCTTTCTTGTTCTGCGTAATGGATTTGTTTGAATGTCCACGCTTTGTATTACTAATCGTATATAGACAACTAATTTCCGCGGATTAGCGAGAAATACACGAGAATCGCGAGATATTAATTGCCTGGAGCGAATTGTTGATGATTGTCGATGAAAACAGCTTCGTAAGTGATTGCAAGTTAGCTGAAGCTATATAATGTATCATTTAATCCATGAATTTTTCTGTTCTATCAAATTTTCTATCAAATTTTTAATAATTAATTTTATACGTAAATTAAGCGATATCAGAAAAGAAAGTATCAAATAAAATTGATTTTTCGAAAAACATTCTAAATTACTTTAACCATCGCTTATTCATTATTCGATTACATCAATTGCATATCATATTTCTTTAACATTTTAAAGTGGCTAACTTTTGATTCGTTATATTAAACCTCTGTTAATACAATCATGCTTTACTGTTAGTATTAGCACTTGTAACATCGAGTTTGATAAAATAAAATTTTACATATAAACGAAATGTTATTTTCGGTATTTCATCCATCTCGATTATTTCGAATAAATTCAATATTATTTATAACACATGTACACGTGTGACAAAAATGGTTGAATTTATAGAAAATGTATGCTAAATATATGTTGAAAGGTTTGATGTATGCCAAATAATGGGGATTGATTAAATCGGATATTAATTAAAAAATATTGTACTAATTAAAAACAATTCCAGCATTTCTTTTTTCTAAGCTTCCTTATCTTTCCATATATTAGGTGTAGTAAAAAGAAATCCATTATTTTTGCATGAAATTGAATGGAAAAATAATGGATTTCTTTTTACTACACCTAATATTTATTTGTTTGCATTGTTTGCAAGAAGTACGGATCTCTATAATTCTTTTAACAGTCAAAACTTTTTCGCGCAATTTTTTGCCGCTAAATATGATTTTTTTTTCTTATTCTAGATATCTTATTACCTTCCCTTATTTATCCCGAATATCGTATCTACCATATATTTCGTTTTACCCGATCATGTCTGCCATGTTTTCGCGTTGTTTAAAATCTCCCTGACATTTACACGATTTATGAAAGAAATATTAGCCGGTATCGGATTCTTGTATCACGTTTGCGAGTTCTTGCTAGCATAAATATTGCTACACGATACGAGAGGATGTAACGACGTTAAGAAAGAAATTCGAGCTTGCGATTAATCGATGAACTATGACCTGTAACTGAAGTAGTACAATATTCTGACGAAATGTGTCATTATATACAGTCGTTAAAATTTAACATATATAATGTAATAAAATAATATTAGCTTGAAATCATTTTCAAATGAATCTTAGACGAAGCTGTGAAATTTACACATAAATGTTTATTTAATCAGTCTCGCGGTTCAAAATATTTATTAATTCATGTACAAGTTATTAATGTAGAGACCCAGTTCGTTTTTACTCTTAATGAACCCCTGTACTGCTTATACTTTGAAAAGGAGGGAGAGTGCACTTAAGCGCTGATTGCACTGTGTGCACGTTCACCTAGTTATGCCACTGACCATAAACCCCCGTATTTATATAATTCAGTGTAAATTTTGTGGTTTAGGTATGTGAAAATCACAATATAATTTGATCATAATTTTAGTACGTTACATTTTCAGAAACGTACGATTCTAAAGACAATTAAGTATAGAAATAAAAATATCTAAATGTTTTCAAATTTATTTCTGCTTTACTGTATTAAAACAATTTTTTAAATATTTCTATTATAATGCATTTTTCTGCCATATCCGGTATATCGAATTTTTTATGATATGGATATAATCGAATTCTATTGATGCAGGAATTCAAAATTAAATTATTTTACGTAAAAGTCGACAGCAAGAGCCGACAAGATGAAATGATGTGGTAATAAAGACATTATGCATGGCGTTAATAGATAAGGAAAAAGTTCAGTCACCAGTTAATTGCGCCCGATTACATCAGGTTTTTGCACTTTGTCCTCTCCCGAGCGTAATCGCCGATCTCTTTCTCTCAAAGTGTATTAATTTACATACTTCTTTCGCACGATCATAAAGTTTTCCATGCAAATCTCAGATTATAATCTCGAGCTTTGTAAGCATCGCGCGCTTAGTGCTTCGTGTAAGAATGCAAGGCTCATACTTCGTGGCTTAAATATCGCGATTATTATACTCTATATTTGTACTTTGCAGCTGAGGCATGCTTATAACACAATCAATTTAACGCGATAGTACAACAAATAAGTTTTTGTTTGAAATAATTTAAAAATATTACAAAATTAATTTTGACGTTATCATTAAAGTCGATATATTTATTAAAAAATACAAGACAAGCTCATCTGCTAATATGAATACTTAATGCCGCATGTATCCTGAAATATCATCGTTTCGTTGAGTTGATAAAAATGTTATTCCGAGCTATATCACGCTTTTATTTAAATTTGATGACTTTAAAATCATATAGATGTCGGGAACACTTCGATACATATGGGCTAAATGGGCTGCGATTCTGGATGGGATGTCGGGACTAGAAAGCGCTGGTACTCTACGATCTCAATATACTACATTTTGTCAAAGTTTAGACCAAAAAAAATTTCTTGAATAAAGTTATATCGAACTCTAAATAAATTGAAACTTCCTTAATCCATCATTGGTGTCAAATTGGATCACGATATTAAAAATAAATCATCATCTGTAACTTTTTCTTACAATATACCCTGCAACAAATAATTTTTCTTGTATGTTGCTACAAGTTATTTACTCTAAACTATAAACTCTGAAGGGTGCTCGGTACAGATGCTTCTTATATTTTACGTTTTCTGTCGCGTAATAGAAATAAGGTACAACATATACGATCATCGTGTTTCCTGCTTCATGTAAGAAAACAACGTTCACTACCCTGAGGGCCAAATATTGCGGCATGGCGTACTTTGCCATGGGACTTTGATACACAGCTGCCGCCATGCTTAACATATTCAATTTAATACGGTAACACCATGGAGACTATACTTAATTTGCATCGGGAGATTCGATCCAAGAGTAGCGTACGCTCTGAAACCGATCAGGGTGATTGAATACAGATAGTATTAGAAGTGCATCTATCTCCAGGTTTTCCAGATGAATTTTACGTTGTTTATTTCTTAATGAAAATTTAAATTGATCAATTAATCGATCGTTTACGAAATGAGCAAAAATATCTTTTCAATATAAATCACAGAAATTATTCATGCTCAAGTTTTCATTCTCAATTATTCATTCTCAATTTTTTTTTTTTTTAATAAAATTAATATATCAAATTTTGAAAAGTAAAAATGCTCGAATTGTATTTTAATTTTATTAATCATGGAATTAGCAAAATTTATTAATCTAATAAATGTAATGAAAAATTTCTCAATTTTTTATTCCTAACAAATTTATGAAATTTATTTTATCTCTTATTTATTTTTTATTTTTGCACTAACCGATTTAATCATAAAATTATGTAATTTAAGAATGACGGCGTATCTCTTTATATAATATACAGCGATTAATATAAGCGACCCTAGAGATACAATTAGAAATTTATCTATTTAATACAGAGCTTATCATAGGGGAAGAAATTTAATTAAATAAATTGATATTTCTGTCGTAGCTCTTAACGAAATTATTTTACCAAGAAAGAAAATATCTAGGTGTGGTGTTACGATATTAGCTGACAGAAATTTTATCTAATTTTCCTAAAACTACCTTAATCTCAGGATAAATTTCGCGACTTCAATGTCCTTTCTTTCGCTTATGAATTTATATTCTGCATAAATATGATAATTCATGCGATTCTTTTTGATGGAATTGTTCTTTCATAAAGCTAACGATCGATCTCGCCGGTAGATGGAGATGGAAAAGTCAGAATGCGGAAATCATGAAGAGAGAAGACGGAACACACAGGACGTCGGATGGAGAGAGGAAAATGTATAGGTTGAGAGTCGGCCGATCACGAACGCGCGTGGGACGTTAGCCCGGAAAAGCGAGGCAGATCGGGCTTCTTCCGAGCGAGAATTGAGACGTAGTCGAGGGAAAGGTGTCTCGTTGTTTAAAAAGCGCGCAGTCGGTAGATCCCCTCGAGGGATCCTGAGGGATAGGTAGGATGAGCGCGAACGCGAGAGGAAGCGGCGGAGTTAGAGGGTCGCTCGGGTAGATTTCGGGGATAGATACCGGGCAAAGGCTGTAGGCCGTTTGCTATAGTGCGCACGTACCAGGAGGTGAGAGAGAGGAGGAAAGACAGGGCGCACAAAGGGTGGCAGGGTGGCAGGGTGGCATGAGCGAGAGAGTAGCAATGGGGGTTGGGGAAGGGCGAAATATGGAGAGAGAAAGAGCGAAGCGGAGGGATTCGTGGTATAGCTTCGACTTTGGCCGTGCCGCAGTGGTATCGAGCGGCAACCCCACCTTTCACTCGGGTCTCCTACTACCCCTTCTGCCACCCCATTTCCCCCCCTTGTTCGAGCCACAGCGCCGCCACCATTCCACCAACCTAGAGAACGTTATAGTGCTCTAAGCGCAAGTGCGCTTGCACGAACACCACGAATACTCTTTCTCACTTTTTTCTCTATTGTAAAAATCTATCCTTCATCTCGTTCTCCTTTTGCTCTATCCTACACCTTATCTTTATTCCCTTCATGCCTTTGGTAAACCATACCCACCACGTGATGGTAGACTAGAGGTACTCTATCTAATGAACCACGTGCGCTGCGAAATGCGCTCGAATATCGAGATCGGAAACGTAACTCGTTTAGTCCTTTTGAATGCATCGTTTGCTGTAATAGCGGAACAATAAGGAAGGGAACGGATGCGCGAATTTGATAGACGACTGCTTCACCGCAGTCGCTGATAACAGTAATGACATGACCTCCTTCGCGCGCGTGGAGTCTTTTTCTACTGCGGAAAATTCTACTCTCTTTCGTTGAGAAGAATGTCCTTTTGGGACGACATGCATTTCACATATCAACTATGCTCGTTTGAATAGCCTTCCCTCGGGAATATCTTCAAAAATCTTACGCTATTCACACATGAAATGGTTAGAAGTATAATTTTGTGTTGGCGATAAATTATTCATACAGAGAGATATCTTTTTTTTTGTAATATATATCAATTAAATTTACGTCCATGTGATACAGTAGGCAAAAAAAAAAATATCGAAAACTACGTAATTACGGATAAAAAGTAATACGTTGAAACGACGAACGAGTGTATAAATAAAAGCGGCGCAAGAATAAAAATAAAATGGTCTTATCAACGAAATAATACATACCTCTTGTAGAGTATTGCGTTCCAGCTATTCCCGACAGTATAATTACTTACAGTCGATTTAATTCAGTACGGTGTTGCTTGAAATATTTTTATATCACAACGCTTTACGGACAAACGAGCATCAGACAGAAACTGCTTGCAAAAGGAGTTTTGTTTTTACCGCGATAATAATCCGATTGACGTAATACCGCGCGTGAGGGGACCGGTCTATGCTCTTTCCTTCTCTTTTTCTTTCTTCTTCTCCCTTTCTTCTATTTTAAAATCTATTTTCTCGTTAGAGCAAAAATGCAGGTATATGACCAAGAGCTAATTCCCACGATCACTTTATGAAAGACGTCAACTAAATTTATAAAATTTCAGCTTTTTTTCCTCTCATAAAACGTATTGTGTTAGCTACAAGAGCTCTCTTTGCATTATGAAATTTCACGATTTTTCTCCGCCGATTTTAGTCCTGATCTCTGCGCGTCTTGATTTTCCTTAAAAGATATTTCCGCCGTGAAGAACACAGTGCAACTACACGGACTACAATGTTACAGTAGCGTACAAATTAAAAAAAAAAAGATGGTAAAAAAAGAAACGAGAGAAAAGGGAAGAAAAGTAAAAAGATTCTGGCCCCAGGGTAATCTGCTTTGCGGCTTTCTCTCTCTCTCTCTCTCTCTCCCTCTCTCCCTCTCTCCCTCCCTCCCTCCCTCGCTCCCCCTTCTACTTTCTCTCGGCCCAAAGTCGGCCAGCCATGTTAAAATTGCTAATATTAGTAAAACAAAAATTGCACGCGAATGACGAGACGAGTTTTTTTCGCTCGGTGTTCTCATTCGCCGCGTTTGCCACGTGTATTAATAATACGAGCTCGAATCACGGGAGGGATCGGGACGTTAATCAGGAATACAAAGCCAATGTTCGATTGTTGTTTTGCTTCTTAATCGAACGCGGACGGGGGTCACTTGCATTTGCACAATGTCCCGGAATATGGTTTTGTCGACGAGGCAACGACCGGGGAACAGCCGGCTATGTTCAAAATTAGCATTGAAAATTCTACGGCTCTCCGCTTGCTACGTCTACGTGCCATCGCGGTTGGGAAGGTGTGTTATTTCGTTATAGATACAGGTTATATAAATTTACATATTATTCGCTCTGCGAAGTGATTGCAACTTTTACGAAGTATTTGTAACGGATTACACGGACCGTGTTATGCAAAAATTATGTACCAAGTGCTAGTTTCGCGTAAATTAACTTTCAAATGCAAAGTTACATGTGGCCGGCACCCAGCAATGTGCATAATTCATTTTTTTTAATTTTATGGGTTATTTCATTGTTTTGCAACATACGCAGCTGCTATGCAACATAGCACTAACTTCAAAAAGTTTTTCGAGCAGCGGAATATCTCACAAAACACTTCTACATGTTAAAATTCTAGTTTTTGAAAAATATCTCTGGTATTTTTTATTTTAATTGTTTCATATAAGTTTTCGACTGAGAGTTGCAGCTTCATAAACTAGACTGTCGAAAATTGTGCTAGTAGTCTGTCACTTTGCAAGAATGAAACTACAGAAACTTCCGGCATTTCTATTTTCGTCGCCACAGAATTCGTTTCTTCGTAAAAAAGCGTAATAATAGTAAGAAGAAATTGCTATTATATTATATTAAAAATTAATTGAATGTAATTATATATATAAAATTGAATTATCAATTTGACAATTTTTGTTTTTTATCATTAGTTATCACGAATAATTATTCAAGAAATATTGTAAATATATTGATTCTCTGATCATTTTTAATACATGTCTTTTACAATATATTTTAATACATGTATTTACAATGTATTTTAATATTTCTCTAAAAAATTAAATGCTTATATTTATAGATTTGCTTTTATATTCATAACTGTCTTAAATTCGAATTCAGACGCGTACGTTCTTACGAAATGCTGACAAATCAAGATCATAAATCGGAAAATTAATCGGATGTAAATGAAGTAGATAAATCAATGACGAGCGAAGAAGCTAACGGAACGAGTTATGATTTCGCGACGAGCATCGGAATACATCTTCCGTTTCTCAGAAATGGCTAACATTTGTATTTGTAATTTCATAAATTAACGATCGGCTCGGAATAAAATTTAGCGTGGTACAACAATATTGGAAGTATGAATTTATAATAATCTACTCTCGTACTGCTCGTTATGCGATACCCGTGTGCAAAGCAAAAGCTGACTGTGATAATAAAGCCGACGTAATAAATGCTTAATGTACGCGTATAATTGCCATAGTGATGTAATGGCATGCCATTCTGTCTACAACAAAAAAACCGACAAAAATCAATGGAATCAGCAGAAATCTGCTGAAACGAGAGATCTGCTGGCCGAAGACTTCTTTACTGAAGAAGTTGACGCTTATTTAACCTCTTAAAATGTCCACATTATCTATCATCGCTTTGTTGTCGTCTCACGAGCAGAGGGTGAACACAACTAGGTTTTCAAAAAAATCTGATAGCTAAATTAAAAAGTTCTATGAAAATTCCAAGTTTTTAAAATCATTTTAAACTCATTGTCCTACACTTAAAGTGAATCTTATGAATTATAGAGCGATCTTATATTTTGTTTCGAAAATTCTTCGACCAAGTACCGCGCTATGGATTTTTCAATCTCGCGTGAAATGTTTTAAGAGCTTATATTGGAAATGGGATTATACTCAAACTAATCCATTTTTCACGATATTTGAGTATGAAATCGGTCAATATATAGTAATATTTAATGATTGAAACTTCTTTTCGACAGATTTGCTTAACAATTTTATAATGTATGTTTGTCGTCTGTTTCTGTCATGTATAAATAATGTTAAATTAATTTTCCATTAAATCATTTCGTTACATCATTTTCTACTTTGCTTTCCTGTAGCATTATTTATTGCCTTGTTAAATTTTAATTAATCTTATCAAATCTGGATGTTTGTATCTAAAATAGATATCAGTAATGTTATCTAAATACTTATTATTAAAATTGAAATATATGAAAAAATTAGAAAGTCAAAGATTTCATCATAAGATTTATTTTTTAAGTAATGAAGTTTTGTAATAAAATAAAATTTACAAATTATAGATATATTTCGAATTTTCTTTATTAATTTAATTATTATATTAGCATTTAAACTAAATTGTAACGTTTCATCATTCATGAATTTCGAATTTTTCTTTTAGCAAAAAAATGTAAAAATATATAAAAAAAAATTAATCGTTCAAATTTGTCGCATCTATTCCTAAAGAGATTGAAATTTTTAAGTATTATTATCGTATTTTTCCTATATATTGATTGATTGCCAACCGTGTGAATCGCGTGTGCAAATTCGGCTCGGTGATGAATTCTATATTGACAGCTTGACATTCGGCGGTTAACCGCGCATCGAAAAATGATTGATTGAGAGAAAATTACAAAAAAAGAAACTAGAAAAAGAATATTTTTAAAAAGGAGACATAAATTAAGTATAAGAGATAATACATTGTACATTAAAAGTTGTGAAATGTGCAAGGTCTTAAATCATCATCAACGCCATATATATTCTTTTAATTCCTTTTAATATATCTAAATATACATGAGTAGATTAATAAGTCAGTAATTTAAAAAAAAAAAAATTATGTGGAAAAAATAAGTCGAATTTTGATGGAAAAAAAAAAGAGTAAAAAATGTCGCTGACTTATCAAACTGCCCACGTACAAAACTAAAATATAAGATCTTAAAAATTTAATCGGTCAACCCCTAATTTCTTTACTCAGGTTTTTATTACTTTTGCCGGAGGCGAGCGTGGAATATATGATTGTATTACACGAGGAACAAACCGAGCACGCGGGTCGTTCCGCGCGTCCCTCGTCCCGAAGAAAAGCCAGTAAAAATCAATGAACCAAAGCTGCTGGCGCGGGACTAGCCCAGGGCTCTCTTCAGCCTGTTGAATGAACGAAGTAACATTGCTCGTAAGAACTGGTTTAACTGTTGGACGAACGTGTCTATATCGGTTTCCTTCAATATCGACTTCCCGAATATGTCTGCACTGATCACGCGGAAAAGAAAACGAACGTTACGACCATGGGAGGGAAAAACGTTATGAGTTTACGAAGTTGTTGCTCGCCGATCACTCGCATTTCCGTTTTGTTTTCCATTAGAGAGAAGAAAAATTGAGGGCGCCGGTGTGCAGTTGGAGGACTTTCCCATCATGCTAGCTTTAATGGTTCGTTGCGCGTAACATAAAGCGACCCGATTATACGTCGTGCTCTCGGGAATTTGTCAAAAGATGTCCGTCTAGACTGATATCTCACGTTCGTTGTGAAATATTTGATAGTGTAGCGTAGCGGCAGGCAAGAAACAGTGACAGAAATCACCTGTAGGCGACTGGTTCAGGATCTTACCGGGTTACTTTTGCGAGGTCGTCGTATTCATTTATTCATCTCCTTAAAAAACTACGCCATACTACACGGCCCTTCGCGCGCGCGCGC